>Ga0209992_10003659_pt1 | contig 12747 bp, 9 predicted proteins | sample 2SBtaG_2_FD_182564 | JGI IMG/M metagenome (GOLD analysis project Ga0209992, IMG submission 182564) | Deep subsurface microbial communities from Kolumbo volcano to uncover new lineages of life (NeLLi) - 2SBTROV12_ACTIVE470 metaG (SPAdes)... | ecosystem: Environmental > Aquatic > Marine > Volcanic... | reverse complement strand
CGCCGGAGATATGCACCTCGGTCTTTCTCTGCCGGCCATCTGGTATGAAGCGCACATCGTAACACCAACGGTCAATGTATACGGGGTCACATTTCCATCCGTCCCCTCAATCGTAGAAGGTGTGACGCCCAAGATTGCGTGGGCATTTACGAACACTGGGGCCGATCAGATCGACTATTACCGGCTTGAATTGAATGATGAGCGGCAGAAATACCTATTCGATGGAGAGTGGCTGGACTTGACATTCAAAGTGGACTCAATCCGAGTCAAAGGATCAGAAACGATCGCAGAGACCGTTGCCTATTCGCATCATGGTCCGGTATTGCAGAGAGATGACGGCGATTACGCTGTGAAATGGGTTGGTCATGAATCGGGAGCAACCTTTTCGGCAATCTGGGAAATGGGCCGGGCCACCAATTACGAGGAGTTTGAACGAGCGATCCGTCTTTGGGACTACCCGATGCAGAACATTCTCTACGCGGGGGACGATGACATTGTCGCAATTCGATCCACGGGATATCTGCCTGTTCGGGCCAGCGGGAACGCATTCGGCGTCCTCGATGGCACAACATCGGACACGGATTGGATAGGAAGGGTCCCATTTGATGAACTGCCGCACTCCATTTTGCCTGAACGAGGCTATCTCACCTCCACAAATCAGAGGCCTGCCGGACTAGGATATCCGCACTATCTGGGTCAGGACTGGCGATCTGTGTATCGTTCGATCCGAATCGACGAGTTGCTCAGTGCGGAGGAAAAACACTCTCCTGAACAGATAGCAAGCTATCAGTCCGACGTAACTGCCGTCCAGGCAAGACTGTTTCTACCGCATATTGTCGATCTGGACAACCTCTCGGACGCGGGAACCCGTTTGCAGTCTGCCCTCTCTGGTTTTGACGGAGAAATGGGCCTGGATCGCACAGAACCACGCCTGTTTTCGTGGTTCATGGCTGAATTGCGCAGGGTGATGTGGGACGAGGAGGTGTTCAGACTGGGGTCTTCGCCCAAGGAAACGCGGATTTTAGAGCTTGCAAAGTCGAATCCGGAGTCGGAATGGTTTGATATAATCGAGACTCCGGCACGTGAAACCGCTGCAGATGTCTTCAGAACAGCACTTGAAGCGGCGGCCGCGCGGTGGGAGGAGAGTGGATTTGACGAAATTCCGTTCGGTGAGACTCAAACGCTTCAAATCCGACATTTGACGCGCTCATCGGCCTTGAGACCACTCTGGCGAGAAGGCTATCCGTTCGGTGGCTATGCGGAGACGTTATCTCCTGCGGGCTCAAACCCGGTACGTTGGAGCGCCTCATGGCGGGTTGTCGTGGACTTTTCGACATCGCCACCTACTGCGAAGGGTGTTTATCCGGGTGGTCAGAGCGGAAATCCGTTCTCGGTCAACTACGACGCCCACATCCAGAAGTACGTGGATTTCGAATATTACGATATCGACCTTTCGGCCTCGCCGAGGTAAATCAGAGTCTATCCAGAAGCAAACATCATGGCTGAAAAAGATCAACGGTTTTCGAGTAGGCTGGGACTGCTATTGAGCGTCCTGGGAATAGCCGTAGGCACGGGAAATATCTGGAGGTTTCCGCGTATCGCTGCGACGAATGCAGGCGACGATGGAGCCGGCGCGTTCCTGTTTGCCTGGCTGATATTTCTTCTGGTCTGGTCCATTCCGTTGATCATCGCCGAGTACGCTCTCGGAAAGAAGGGGAGGATGGGAGTGCTCGGATCCATCGCCAAAGTTGCCGGCGAAAAATTCTCGTGGATGGGAGCATTCATTGCGTTTGTTGCCACGGCCATCATGTTCTACTATTCAGTAGTAGCGGGATGGTGTGTGTATTACTTCACGCAGATGGTGATCAATCCTCTTCCCATTACTACAGAATCGTCAATGGAAATATGGAACGGTTTCCAGGGATCGACTCTGCCCATTGTGTTTCATGGCATGGCGATGCTCTTCGGTGCTGTAATCGTCCTGAAGGGCGTTAAATCGATAGAAAAGGCCAATAAGATTCTGATTCCGGCTCTCTTTACCATCGTCCTGATCTCGGTTGTGAGGGCAGTAACACTCGATGGGTCCTGGGATGGCATCTCGTTTTTGTTCACACCTGACTGGCAAACCCTCAGCAATCCACGCATCTGGCTCGAAGCCCTCACGCAAAATGCCTGGGACACTGGAGCAGGTTGGGGTTTGATTCTCACATACGGTGCATACATGCACACGAAGCATGGTGTTGTCAAGAATGCCATGATAACCGGAGTCGGAAATAACCTTGTATCTCTGCTGGCGGCCATTACAATTTTCGGGACCGTGTTTGCTGTGCTCGGCGCTGAAATGTCAAAACCAGAGGTGCTGAGCATCATGCAGGAAAGTGGCCCGGCTGCTACGGGTCTGACATTTATCTGGATGCCACAGTTGTTCGCCAAGATGACACTCGGCAATCCACTCGCGATGATGTTTTTCCTGGGGCTTTCGTTCGCTGCGTTCAGCTCGCTCATCTCGATGATCGAATTGACCTGCCGGATCCTGGTCGACCTGGGACTGACTCGCAGAGGCGCCGTGCTTTCGGTTTGCTCAGTCTCCTTTCTGATGGGTATTCCATCCGCTGTCAACCTGACCTTTTTCGGAAATCAGGACTTCGTATGGGGAGTCGCTCTGATGATATCGGGTGCGTTCATTGCGTTCTCGGTACGCAAGTACGGGGTAACTGCGTTCAGAAATGAAGCTGTGGACAACGTCGAGGATGATTGGAGTGCAGGTAAAAAGTGGGAGTTCCTGATCAAATGGGCCGTTCCGGTTCAGGCAATTGTTCTTCTCGTCTGGTGGCTCTGGTTGTCGATCTCCGAATATGCACCTGACACCTGGTACGATCCGTTCAATCCGTACAGTGTCATGACCGTGACGGTTCAGTGGGCGATTGCGATGGGCGCTTTCATCCTGGCAAACAAGTGGCTCGTGCGCCGCACCTTTCCATCAGGAGAGCTGGGGTAAGTCTATAGCACCCAACAACAAGTGAGCGAAACGTAACATCGGCCTGACTATGTCATCCAATCGGATCAGAGTCCAATTTGTTTGCCTGGGTAACATCTGCAGAAGCCCGCTGGCTGAGGGTGTGTTTCGCCATCTTGTGACCGAGCAAGGCATTGCATCAGAATTTGTAATCGCTTCATCGGGTACGGGCGCCTGGCACGTAGGCCAGGCGCCCGATTCCCGTATGCAGAAGACGGCATACGCTAAGGGTGTCGACATCTCCAGGCAGAGAGCCCGTCAGTTCAAGAGTGGTGATCTGGAAGACTTCGATCACATCCTGGCCATGGATCAGTCCAATCTGCAGAATATCCTCCGCCATGACGCCCACGGCGAGTACACGGACAAAGTTCACCTTTTCAGGGAGTATGACCCGGAACCGGGCGATTACGATGTACCGGATCCGTACTACGGCGGCGATCAGGGCTTCGAGACGGTCTTTCGGATTGTTGATCGAACATGCAGGCAGTTTCTGGATCAAATCCGTGGATGAGAACCAAAAAGACGGCTGACAACCTCGTATGACTATTGCAGGTCGTTCAGGTATTGAATGAGCGGATCTGGATCGGAGAGATCACGCATGAGCAGATCCGGATTGCACTCCTGCAGCGTTTCGTAACTGATTCGGCCGGTTGAAACCGCCACGGCGTGAGCGCCCGACACTCTGGAGCACACGACATCCTGCTCCGTATCTCCGATGATGACGGTCGATTCAGGCAAAAACGTGTATTCAGACAAAGCATTGGCCCGGTGAATAGCCACGGGAGGAAGGTCATTGCGGTCTTCGTAATCACTTCCGAACGCGCCGAAAGAAAAATAGCTCTTCAGACCACCTGCAGTGATCTTCGCGTACGCCGTTTCCTCAAGGTTGCCCGTCAGAAGGCCCAGCCTCAGGTCGTCGCGTTCAGAAAATGCGTGCACTATGTCAATCACCCCCGGCAAAACCGTCACGTGTTCCGGTTTGAGGTTGTCGAGCAGATGTTCGGCGTAGCAATCGAGGCATGCAGGCATCAAACGCTCGACTTCACCTGCCGTAAATCCGGCGTTAGTGAGAATGTCGCGCACGATGGCGGGATCTGTTCGTCCAGAAAAGGTCACCCCATTTGTCGATATCCTTCTTCCACACACATCTTCCAGCGCCTGCGAGATGGAATGTCGTCCTCGACCGTCAGAGGTCATCAGCGTTCCATCAATATCGAACAGGATAAGCAGCATGCTACATCTGGTAGATCGAATCTTGCCGGTCTTGGTGGTCAACGTTGTCTTCGTGCCGGATTTCGTCGACCGGATCCCTTTTCCCCTCGCCAGCATAGAGCTTGTCCGGGAAATTCAGCACAAAAGCCGGAAACGATGACTCATTTCTGTAGGCATGGACAACTCCCGGTGGAATGGTGACGATCGAGGGATTATCCTCACCCACATTTATGACGGCACGACATCCAGTCGATGGAGAAGACGGTCTCGAATCCCACAGAAACAGGCTGTATGAGCCGTGAAAGAAGGCAAACCGATCCGTCTGATGCACGTGTTCGTGGGGCCCGCGTGCAGTTCCCGGTTGGGTTACGGACAGATATCCCATCTCGGGGAATTGGTTTTCGGTGAGCTCATCGCTTCGAAATATCTCAGCCAGCCAACCTCGTTCATCTTCAAACCTGTTTAACGGCTCGAGTCCAACGCCCTCAATATCACCGTCAATCCAGTTCATCGTGGCACTTCGGTCGACAACTCTTCGTAAATCAGGTCACGGGCGAGACTATTGGCTTCTTCGAGGCCATCGAATGTGCCTGCGTCTCCCCACCATTCATTCAGAAATCCATGAGTCAGACTGCCGGCAGCTGCATAGATATTGCTCACATCGCTGATCTCAAGTTCTCCCCGCTGTGAAGGAGAGAGCGTTGAGACGTGCGCGAACACGCTCGTATCGTAGAAGTAGATTCCTACAACGGAATACGAGGATGGTGGTGCTTCGGGTTTTTCGATGACACGCAGGATCTGGTCACCATCAAATTCCGGAACGCCGTAGCGTTCAGGGTCGGGCACTTCTTTGAGCAGAACACGCGCTCCGGGCCCGTTGCTCAACTGATTCTTGAAGGCTTCGACTTCTTCGCCTATGTCTTCACCGAGAATATTGTCTCCCAGGACGACCACAAACGGGGAGTCCCCGACAAAAGTCTCTGTGAGCGCGAGTGCCTGCGCGATACCGCCCGGTTCATCCTGAACCCTGTACGTCAGATCCAGACCGAGCCGTTTGCCACTTCCCAGCAGATTGACGACGTCGCCCATGTGCTCGGGGCTGGTGACTACAACGACCTCTTCGATCCCTGCACGTCGTAAACGGATCAGGGGATGGTAAATCATGGGGTATCGCCCGACGGGCAACAAATGCTTGTTTGTTACCCGGGTCAATGGATAGAGCCTGCTGCCCGTGCCGCCTGCTAGGACTACTCCTTTCATACTGTTGAGATCTTCTTCATCTACTGGCTTCGCGATCTATTCGTGAAGGTACGCAAGGACATGGTCATCTGGACCCATACTGACGCGCATAATAATCTTTGTAGCTCTCGTCCTTCACGCCGGAAAGCCACTCTTCGTTCTCGAGGTACCACAAAACGGTGAGCTTCAAGCCCGATTCGAGGTCATGAACAGGACTCCATCCCAGTTCAGCGTGTATTCTTGAACTGTCAATCGCATATCTGAAATCATGCCCGGGCCTGTCTTCTACGAATCGGATCAACTTCCGGCTGGATTCGGGTTCGTTTCCTGTCTGTCTGTCGTATTCATCCAACAGGAAGTGTACGAGGGTGAGGTTGTTCACCTCTTGTGAGCCTCCAATCAGGTACGTAGCTCCCGTTTTGCCTTCCCGCAATACGAGATCAAGAGCGTCGCAGTGGTCGTCTACGTATAACCAGTCCCGCACATTCTCTCCCTTGCCGTACACAGGTATCTCCAATCCATGTGCCGCGTTGCTGATGACCAGTGGTATCAGCTTTTCCGGAAACTGAAGAGGTCCGTAGTTATTGCTCGTGTTCGTTAGCACATACGGCATGTTGTACGTTTCACCAAATGCGCGCACCAGATGATCGGCGGCGGCTTTTGAGGCCGCATACGGAGAGCGCGGGGCGTACCCCGAATCGAGTCTGAATTCACCCGTCATGCCGAGCGAGCCGAATACCTCGTCCGTCGATATGTGATGGAACCGTTTATGCTCCATGGATCCTGTCCAGGCTTGTAGCGCCGCCTGAAGCAGAACGAGAGTTCCATTTACATTCGTTCGGACGAAGGCTGTGGGATCCAGAATGGAGCGATCCACATGCGATTCGGCGGCAAAATGAACAACGGCATCAAAATCGTAGCGCTCGAAAAGCTCTGCAACGAAAACGGGATCCGCCACATCTCCTTTTTCGAACCGATAATTGTCGGCGGACTCTATGGCCCTGAGACTGGACAAATTTCCCGCATAGGTGAGGAAGTCCAGATTCACGTATAGTGTATCTGGGTAGGCTGGGACGAACTTCAGCAGGTAATTGGACCCGATAAAGCCGGCACCGCCGGTTACAAGCACGCAGGAAGGAGAAAACGACACACGGCTACCCGATCATGAATATCTGCGCCTCATGTAAGTTCGAAGCCTCGATGGGTTCCGACTCTTGCTTCGCATTCATAGCTTGGGTCAAACCCCGACATGAATGACTGACAAAGGAAAAACACTCTATCTGCTTGATGCAATGGCCCTGGCTTACCGGGCCCATTTCATATTCATCAGCAGACCCCTGATCAATTCGAAAGGCTTCAACACAAGCGCTACGTACGGTTTTACGTCCGCACTGGTGAAGTTGATTGAGGATCATAAAATTGACCACGTGGCTGTCGTTTTCGACGTCATGAGCGAAGGTGGGACGTTCAGGGACGAAATGTATCCCGAATACAAAGCGCACCGGGATCCTCCTCCGGAAGACCTGATTGCCAACCTGCCACACATCAAACGCGTGGTCCAGGCGATGGACATCCCGGTGGTGGAAGTCGAAGGCGTCGAAGCCGACGATGTCATCGGAACACTGGCCAGGCAGGCTGAACGCGATAGCACCGACACCGTCATTGTGTCGCCGGACAAAGATTTTCAGCAGCTCCTGAGCCCAAACATCAGCATGTTTCGCCCGGCATATCGGGGAGAAGCGTTCGATCCGATCACGGACGAGTCATTCAGGGAAAAATTCGGACTCAATCCGATTCAGTTCATCGATGTACTGGCGCTCATGGGAGATTCGGCTGACAACGTCCCCGGAGTGCATGGCATCGGCGAGAAGACGGCTGTCAAACTCATCGCCGAGTACGATACTGTCGAAAACCTGATCGAGCACGCGGATGACCTGAAGGGAAAACGTGCCCGGGAAGGAATGCAGAATGAAGCCGACATGGCCCGGCTTTCGAAAAAACTGGTGACCATCAAGACGGACGTTGAGTTGTCTCTCGGATGGGACGACTTCCTGTGCCACCGTCCCGATCTGGGGAAGGTCAGAAGCATCTTCGACGAACTGGAATTCAGTCGTTTGTATGACCGGGTAACACGCGTTCTGGGCCCGAGAGCGAATTCTGCCGCAGCGGCTTCGACTGCCACTACATCTACCGCCGCGCCGGCCGATACATCCGCAATTGAAGAAGAAGACCAGGGTTCGCTGTTCGGTGGGTCGGACGTTCGCAGCTACGACCCCGAAAATGCGGACTACAAACTCGTAACCACACTTGATGATGTCGTCGCTGTGGCCTCCCGTCTGGGCCAGACGTCTTCATTTGCCTTCGACACCGAAACCACGTCAACCGATCCGATGATGGCATCGCTGGTCGGTGTGTCCCTCACCCACGAGGTCGAGAAGGCCTTCTACATTCCAACGCCGCTTCCGGATGGAACGTCCACCGAGACGGTACTCGACGTACTCAGGCCGTTGTTGGAAGGCCCTGCCGAGAAAATCGGACAGAACATCAAGTATGACTGGTTGGTGATGGCCAATCACGGGATCAACGTGTGCGGGCCCTTTTTTGACACCATGGTCGCGCACTACCTGATTGCTCCGGAAGAACCGCACGGCATGGACGCCCTGGCGAAGGCCTATCTCTCGTATGAGACGATTCCCATTTCATCTCTGATTGGCAAGGGGAAAGAGGCGGTCACGATGCGCGATGTCGCCCCGGTGGATATTTCGCCCTATGCCTGCGAAGATGCAGACATCACGCTACAGCTCGCCAATCTCTTCCGCCCGATGCTCGAACAGAAAGGCGTGCATTCACTTGCGTTCGATCTGGAGTTTCCGTTGATCGAAGTTCTGGCTCGCATGGAGATGGAAGGAATTGGTCTGGATCGATCCGTTCTCATGGATTTATCGGAACGGGCCACGGAAGACTTGAAAAATCTGGAAGAACAGATTTACGGCTTGGCAGAAGAGACATTCAACATCGCCTCACCCGCTCAGATCGGGAAGATTCTGTTCGAGAAGCTGGAATTGCCTGTCATCACAAAGACATCAACCGGCAAGCCGTCCACAAAAGAAAGCGTCCTGCAACAACTTGCTTCAGAGCACGAGCTTCCGGGGATGATCCTGGACTGGCGCGAACTCGCAAAACTGAAGTCAACCTACATTGACTCCCTCGGCGATCTGGTTCATCCGGAGACAGAGCGACTACATACATCATACAGTCAGACGACGGCCGCAACTGGGCGTCTTGCGAGTTCAAATCCAAACCTCCAGAACATTCCTATTCGCACCCCGCGGGGTCGCGAGATCAGGAAGGCGTTTGTGCCGAGAACGGGCAATATGCTTCTTTCTGCCGACTATGCCCAAATTGAACTCCGAATACTCGCTTCGCTCGCCAATGACGCTGCTCTCAAGCAGGCGTACGCAGAAGGCGCTGACATCCACACCGCTACGGCAGCAAGGGTTTTTGATCTGGACGCGGCGGAAATCACGAGAGAACAGCGAAACAAGGCGAAGGAGGTCAACTACGGGATTCCTTACGGCATTTCTGCCTTCGGGCTCTCGACTCGTCTGCGCTGCTCCGTTTCGGAAGCTCAGGAGTTGATCGACAGCTACAAGAAGAGTTATCCGGCCGTGGCGTCATTCATCGTGGATCAGGTCGAAAAGGCCAGAGAGACAGGCTTTGCCGAAACCATGTTGGGCAGGCGTCGCTACATCCCCGACATTCGGGCCCGAAATCGAAACGTTCGTTCATTCGCCGAACGGGTCGCAGTGAACATGCCAATTCAGGGCACCCAAGCCGACATGATCAAGCTGGCCATGATCGCCATCGACCGGAAAATGAGGGACGCGGATATGCACAGCAAGATGCTTTTGCAGGTCCACGACGAACTCGTCTTTGAGGTCGTCCCCGATGAGCTCGATGCCCTTCAGGATCTAGTGAGAACGGAAATGGCGGAGGCGCTTCCTCTGGAAATACCGGTGGAAGTAACCATGGGAACGGGAGAGAACTGGTTGGAGGCGCATTGATGGCAGTAGAGAAGGAAGCAGAGACGGAGGAAGCGTTCGAAGGATTCGAATTCATTGAAGAAGACGGAGGAATCCGATCCTACCGGCTAAAGCAGAATGATCTGCAGGTGCTGCTTTGCAAGCAGGGTGTTGCTCCTGTGGCCACATTCATGATCACCTACCGGGTAGGAAGCCGTAACGAGAAGGCCGGCGAAACCGGCGCAACGCATTTCCTCGAGCATATGATGTTCAAAGGCACCGAGAAGTACTCTAAGAAATCGGGCTCAACAATTTTCAACGTCCTTCAAGCGCGTGGAGCGCAGGTCAATGCCACGACCTGGAATGACCGGACCAACTATTACGAGCTCCTTCCATCAGAACATCTGGACTTGGCTGTCGACATTGAAGCGGATCGGATGCGCGGTTTGCTGCTAGATCCGGAAGAGGTAGAGAACGAGCGCACGGTCATCCTGAATGAATTTGATCGGGGCGAAAACGAGCCGTTGCGAAAGCTGTATCACTCTGTGTGGTCTGTCGCGTACGAGGCCCATACCTATCATCATCCGACCATCGGCTGGCGTTCCGACATTGAAAACATCAGCCCAGAAGGATTGCGCAGCTTTTACGACCGGTTTTACTGGCCCAACAATGCCACAATTTCGGTGATAGGCGGTTTTGATGAGCAAAAGGTCATGTGTTCGATTCGTGAACGGTTTGAGCCGATCCCATCTGGACCAGAGGCCTCCCAGATCACTGTTCGCGAACCGCAGCAGATGGGAGAGAGGCGAACGACGGTCCGAATGGCAGGGGGTATGCCCGCCGTCATCGTGGCGTTCAAGAGTCCCGCCGGACTGGACGCCGACGCCTTCGCCCTGCATCTTCTTGGCATGATACTGAGCAGTGGAAGGACCAGCCGATTGTATGGCGCGCTGGTTGATTCGGGAATGGCGTCCTCGCAGTCTGCCGGAGCTTCCTCTTTCCGCGATCCGGGCCTGTTCACCGTCTTCGCCATGCTCACACCTGAAACCGGGATTGAGCAGGTTGAAGAAGTGATACTCGAAGAGGTTAACAGATTTCAGGAAGAAGTGGTGTCAGAAGAAGAAATATCCCGGTCTCTTGCCAAGCTGGAAGCACAGACACTCTACTCGAGAGACGGCTCGTTCTCATTGGCTTCCCAGCTGAATGAAGCGATTTCATCGGGCGACTGGAAGCTCTATACCCAATTCCTGAAGCGAATGAAAGAGGTCACCGCCGAGGACATTCAGCGAGTCGCGACGGAGTACTTCAACAGGGACACGAAAACCGTCGGAATCTTCGAACCGGCCGGCTGAGCCATCGGGCCTCGATTCTCTATTCCAATTCTGAGATCATGTCGTCCAGTTCTTCGCGCCACTCCTCGAGCGGAAAGAGGCCAAGATGGGAATACACGACGTTTCCTTCGGCGTCCACCACAAATGTTGTGGGGAGCGCGTAGACGCCGCCCAGCTCCTCGCCCAGGGATCCATCAACATCCAGAATCTGGGGGTAGTTGATGTGGAAGTCTTCCGCGAAGGGCGTAACGACCTCAAAACCCATGTCGTCCATGGAAACGCCCACCAGTTCGAACGGCCGGTCTTTCCATTCTTCTTTCAGGGCGACAAACTCGGGAATTTCGATAACACACGGACCACACCAGGTAGCCCAGAAATTCAAGACAGAGATTTTTCCTTTGAGATGCTCCGATCTGAGTGAATCGCCTGCCATTTCCAGTCGCGCGAATGAAGGCATAACCACATCGGGTTCACTCCCACCGGAGCGAAGGACTGAGAGATCTGAGGCCTTCTTCTCAGGCGAATTGCACGCCGAGATGAGCACGAACAGAATTAATAATGGAGCCGCGGGGAATCGCATCGAGGACCGAAGGAATTTGGGTTAAATAATAACACACCACATGTAGCAGAGTGATGAACACACGGGAAATATTGTCGTCCAGAGTTCGTTGTCGAGAACTCTTTATGTAGTGCGTGAGTTCTTCGGGCCGTTACCTATTGATTCAGACTATTTCATCACATGACTTTGATTCCTCGCATGCACGTCTCCTCATCACCCTCATCAGATTTGCGTCTCGCAGCGTCTGAGAACGGTGGAGGTGATGATTCGACTATCACGGGCGCTGAAAATGTTACGTGGAATCTCGATGACATGTTTGCTTCGATTGAAGATCTCAATCAGGTCCTCGACGACTCCCAGAAAATGGCAGCCTCATTTGAGGGGGAATACCGGGGAAAGGTCGCTGGCCTGACCAGCGAAAGTCTGAGTGATGCGATGACCCAATTGGGCAGCATTCAGGACGGAGTCGGAAAGGCGTTCACCTATGCGTACCTGAACTGGTCGACAGACACGGCCGATGCAGACCGCGGGTCGCTGCTTCAGCAGGTCAGAGAGGCGTATACCGTCGTTTCCACGACGCTCCTGTTTTTCGAATTGGAATGGACGCAGGTATCGGATGAAAATGCTGCGCTGCTTCTGATCTCTCCCGAGATGGACCCCTTTCGGCACTATCTGGAGGTGGCGCGGCTGCAGAAGCCCTACCTGCTCAGCGAGCCGGAAGAAAAGATCATGATGGAGAAGTCCAATACGGGCCGCTCGGCATGGAACAGGTATTTCGACGAGTCGCTGTCCGATATGCGTTTTCTCGTCGGCGACAAAGAGATGACTCAGCAAGAGGTTCTCGCTCAGCTTCACGATGCGGATCGCGCAAAACGAAAAACTGCCGCAGCAGCATTCACCAAAGGTCTGAAGAATAACACCCGCACCCTCACGTACGTCTTCAATACGATTTTGGCTGACAAGGCACTCGACGACCGCCTTCGTGGTTATCCGTCCTGGATTTCCTCGCGAAATATGTCAAATGAGGTGGCAGATGAAGACGTCCAGGCGCTGATTGCGGCAGTTGAAGCCGGATATCACCATGTAGCGCGCTTTTACAACATCAAGAAACGCCTTCTGGGCCTTGATGTGATGACCGAATACGATCGCTACGCACCCATCGGGGAGGCAGATCGCTTCATCGATTGGAGTACGGCCGAGAAAATGGTTCTGGAATCGTATTCAGAATTCAATCCGCTGATGGGTGATATCGCAGGGCAGTTTTTTGAGGGACGCTGGATTGATGCTGCTCTCGGTCAGGCAAAACGGGGCGGAGCCTTCAGTCATGGAGCCGTTCCCAGTACACATCCGTACATCCTCCTCAATTAC
>Ga0209992_10003658_pt1 | contig 12749 bp, 9 predicted proteins | sample 2SBtaG_2_FD_182564 | JGI IMG/M metagenome (GOLD analysis project Ga0209992, IMG submission 182564) | Deep subsurface microbial communities from Kolumbo volcano to uncover new lineages of life (NeLLi) - 2SBTROV12_ACTIVE470 metaG (SPAdes)... | ecosystem: Environmental > Aquatic > Marine > Volcanic... | reverse complement strand
GAGAGAGATGGTAGCAGTACTAGATTTGAAATCGTTGTATCCAATGTGCATGGTAACGCTCAATGCATCTCCAGAAACGAAAGTGGAAGAGCAATACGAAGGGGAAGTATATCGGGCTCCGAATGGCCAGATGTTTCGAAGGGAGCCGATTGGCATAATTAGAGAGATGGTAGATGATTTATTGAAAGAGCGAGAGGCTAAAAAGGAACAAAGAGAAAAATATGATCGTGAAACAGTAGAATATGATAGATTTGATCGTCAGCAAGCGGCAGTGAAGGTCATAATGAATTCGTTATACGGCGTTTTGGGGTGGGAACGTTTTAGGCTATATGACAAAGACATGGCAGATGCAGTTACTGCAACAGGAAGGGAAGTGATTCGGCATACTCAAAAAATGGCCAACGAAATGGGATACACAGTTGCGTATGGAGATACGGATTCCATTATGTTGGAATTAAAAAATCAAAAAATGAATTCTCAAAATTTAGAAAATATTGAAGAGGGTTTATTAAAGAAAAGGGCATTGGAGACTGCGGTTGAAGTCCAAGGTAAAATAAATGAATCATATGGAGAATTTGCAAAGCAAAAATTGAATGCGGATGATCATCATTTTGAAATTGAATTTGAAAAGTTATATAGACGATTTTTCCAAACAGGCAGAAAAAAAAGATACGCAGGACATATAATTTGGAAAGAAGGAAGGGATGTGGATGATATTGACATAGTTGGGTTTGAATATAGGAGATCGGATAACTCATTAGTGACGAGAGTGACGCAGCAAGCGGTGATAGAAAAAATAGTCCGGGGGAGGTCATTGGATGAAGTGAAGAAATATATCCAAAAGGTGATAAAAGATTTTGAAAAGGGAAATTTGGACATAGAAGAAATTGGAATACCAGGAGGCATAGGAAAGAAACTAAAAGAATATGAAACAGAACCAGCTCACATTCGAGGGGCAAAGTATGCAAATGCGGTTTTGGGGACAAATTTCGATCGCGGGTCAAAGCCAAAGCGCGTGTATCTTAAGAGGGTCGATTCTGTGTTCTTTGAAAATTTTAGAGAGAAGAATCCAGACATATTTCCTGCAGAAGGAATAATTACAGAAGATCACAGGGGGTTGACGGCAGGACAAAGAGAAAAGAGAAATACATTCACAGAATTTCAAATGAAACAAGATGTGATATCATTTGAATTTGCCGACCAGATCCCGGATAGTTTTGCTGTGGATTGGGAGTTAATGTTGGAAAAAGATATTAAAGGGCCTATTGAAAGAATATTAGAAGGAATAGATATGTCGTGGGACGAAATTAGAAGTGGACAGGAGCAAACGGGATTAGGACAATATATGTGATTTTATGAGGAGTGAAAAATGAGGACATGAAATCTAACTAGACAAAGTTTAAATCAGTTAAAAAGCTAGATTTTCTTACGCAAATTATGGCAACTTTACGAATAAAGAATTTACATGCAGAAGTAGCAGGAGATGGAGAAAAAATACTGAAAGGGGTTGACCTTGTAGTATCTTCAGGGGAAATTCACGCCTTGATGGGGCCAAATGGGAGTGGAAAATCAACACTATCAAAAATTATTGCAGGTCACCCTGCGTATGAAGTCACAGGGGGGGAGATAATACTGGAAATTGACGACAATGATTTTGAGGAGATTGGGGAAAGTATACCAAAAGATAAGAGATCTTGGAGTATTTTAGAACTAGAACCAGATGAAAGGGCAGCACTAGGAATATTTTTAGGTTTCCAATATCCTGCAGAAATTGAAGGGGTAACCATGACTAACTTTTTGCGGACTGCCCTTAATGCGACAATAGAAGGTAGGTCGGAGTTGATATTTGGCAAGGAAGAAGAGGAAGAGGGAGAAGTTAAAAAGGTACCCAGTCCAATGGAAGGCCCTATTGATGATGGCCCAGTGGGAGTTATGGAATTTCAGAAGCTATTACAGGAGAAACGAGAATTGTTAGACATGGATGTGAAATTTATGCAGAGATATCTTAATGCAGGGTTTTCAGGAGGAGAGAAAAAGCAGAATGAAGTACTCCAGGCTGCAGTGCTAGAACCAGCAATTGCCATATTGGATGAGATTGATTCTGGTTTGGATATAGATCGTCTTCAGGATGTTGCCAAGGGGATTAACGCATTGAGAGATGAGCAGGGTTCTGGTATTTTACAAATTACTCACTATCAACGTATTTTGCAGTATGTGAAACCAGATAAAGTTCACATAATGGTCGATGGAAAAATGGTCATGGAAGGTGGACCAGAACTTGCGATTGAACTTGAAGATAAAGGATATGATTGGGTCCGACAGCAGATATCTGAGGATAAGTGAAATCGAATGGCAAATGGCGTTGATCTAGAATTAACGGATGAAGTGATTTCCCAGATTTCGGAAGGGCTTGAAGAACCAAAGTGGTTACTAGAAACTAGATTGGATGCAGCAAGTGCATTGGATAGACTAGAATTTCCAAAGGTAATTAGCACTCCGGGGAGGATATGGACAGATTTGGCTGATTTGGATTTTGAGAATTTAATAGACCCACTTACACAGAAACAAGAAACTTTCAGGGATGAAATCAAAGGGGTAGAAATTTTATCATTTGCTGATGCTGTGAAATCGGAGGAATCCCTTGTCCAGGAAAATTTTGGAACAGTTGTTGACCCAAAGGAAAATTATCTGGTTGCACTGTCTACAGCATTATTCACGGGCGGGACGGTTATTCGAGTTCCTGAAAAAACTAATATTGAGAAGATATTAATACAAACAAAAATGGAATCCAAATCTCTATTTGACTATACACTGGTCGTGGCAGAAAAATCGTCTTCTGCTACAATTGTTACTTCACAAGAAACAGGAGAGGGGAGTGAGGGGGATAAATACTATGGAGGTATAGTGGAACTGATCGCAAGAGAAAATAGTCAGATAAAATATGGATCATTACAGAATTTGTCAGAAGATACATACAAATATTCGATGAAACGTGGTTCGACGGATAAGAACGCAAAGATAAATTGGATCGAAGGGGATGTAGGTTCTAGATTATCAAAAACAACGGTAGAAACGGAGTTAAATGGGGATGGATCGGAGACAAAAATAGTATGTGCATTTTATGGACATGAAGATCAACATATAGATGTTGATGCGAAAGTTTGGCACAATGCAGAAAATACAATTGCAGATCTAGTAACTCGGGGAGTGGTAGATGATCACGCCCGTTCTGTGTATGAAGGGACACAGTTTGTAGGACAAGAGGCTTGGAATACGTCATCTTACCAGAGAGAAAGTACATTGATGTTAAGTGACGAGTCAGAGGCAGATGCCAGTCCCAAACTGATTATCAATAATCACGATACATCTGCCAGCCACTCTGCCACAGTTGGCCAAATAGATAAAAATAGTCTACTATATATGCGTACTAGAGGAATACCAGAGAAAATAGCATCTAACATGCTAGTTAAGGGATTTTTCGGGCCAATATATGAGGAGATAACAGTAGACGAGTTTAGAGATGATCTTCGTAATCAAATAGAGATAAGACTTCGAACATAAACTTTTAACATAGACCAGGGCCAATCGAGTCTAATAGTCCTATAGTGTAGTGGCCAATCATAGCTGCCTTTGGAGCAGTTGACCCTGGTTCGAATCCGGGTAGGACTATTTTTTCAGCGTGTTAATTCGACCCAATTATCTGAACCACCTTGCCACTCCTGAAATGCTTCTTCGTCCCCAGATTCAGAATAGAACTTACCACCCGAACCATCGTTTAGGGTGCAAGGAATTGGATTTGCCTCCCGTTCTTCTCGAGAGATAGTCATTTGAGCACGACTCGTAATACCTCGTGCTTGATATTCGGCGAACACTTCATCGGTCATAACATCAAAAAACGAGATGTATTCTGTGTCGGCCCCATTACTTACTGCTACAGCGATTTCACCTTGGCCGTGGGGGCGCATGATATAGCCAATATGTTGTCCAGCTGTTACACTACCGCCACCAGCAGCAATGAATTCATCAAGTAAATCTACGTGATGGAAAGTGAATACAAGTTGCGAATATCCCGTTGGGCCAATATAAAATTGATATTCAGTGCCTTGTTCAATTTCTTGAGGTATTAATTGGTACATATTCCCATCCACGGGAGAATAAAATTTTACAGCCCCTCGTGTGTCATAAGAGCCGAAATTACCATCCCAACGCTGTTGTTCGGTGTATGCGTCGAAGTAGTGTTTCATACTCGAACAGGACTTTCCCGTGGGGTCATAATCGGCTGAACCATAGTTATAATTATGGCCATATACGGCTCGAATTTTAGTAATCCGAATATAAGGGTCGAGGTCAATGAAATTACTGGTGGCGAGTTTGGGAGGATTGGCCGGATCGATATTTGGCTGGGCACTCTGTTGATTTGCTTCAATGTATTTGCTATGGTCCACCGTGGGAGGGGGACCCATGTTCTGGCTATAGTCCATATGGGCGCCAGTATTCATCGTTTGCCTCATGTGCATAGATTCAGCCATATCCATCATTTCTTCCATGGACATGCCCGTTGATTCTCCCATGTCCATCATTTCTTCCACAGACATACCCATTGATTCGGCAACATTCTTTAGGTCATCCATGGTCATTCCACGAGATTTTTTCCATCTTTGCAGGGGTCGTCGTTTCTGCCGGGTCTGCTACTATATTTGTAGATTCTTCGGGTGAAGTGGATTGCGCGCCGCCCATGGATCCTCCTGAGCACCCAGCAAGAATGAGACATATGACTACGAGAAAAATCATACTTGGAGTTTTCTTATTGTTCCCGTTCATATTTTTTCCTGGATTAATGCTTGTTAAATTAGCTATCCCGTTACAGGTTCAGTTACGCCATTGGAGGTCTCTTTAATTGCGGTATATCTGCAACCCGGAGAAACCATTTGTCCCTGTGGATAATTGGAACTATCACCGGACCATGTCTCATAACTATCCATCAAATCCTGAATTTTTGCTTTGTAAATAAGTTCGACAGAGTCATCTAGATGCATGGTTGGACAGTGGTTGATTACACCCATATTTTGGCCGGGCATGGCCCCTTCCCGGATGTATTCATATAGAGTAAGTTCAGCACGGCCATTAATGCCAGAGTTAGTGGTATCGGGCCAGTTTCCTACATATCCAAGTACCTGACCGGCTTCAATTGTGGTGCCTTCTTTGATGGCCTTTCCATTTATCGTAAGTGGTAAGTCGCACGTAACGGGGTTTACACCACTACGGTCGCAATCTATGCTTACAATATGATCGAGATTAACGCCCCATTTGGAACCCTGCGAAGGTGCTATAATTAGATCCCAATCGTCCTGTTTGTAACTAGTCGTAGGCTGCCAGGTTATTCGAGTGACCACGCCACTGATTGGAGCGATTACTATTGCATCTGCGGGTGCTTTGAACTCAAATGTAGGATTATCATATTGATTTGCTGCTCCCGGATTATGCAACATTCCAAAGTCATCAAAAACTGTTTTAGAGTATCTTGCATCGAATATTAGATCTCCAAAGGTTGCACTTGAGGAATCCCAAGGACCCAAGTTCTGCATCATCAAATTCTGGAGTTTTGGGGCCGTTTCTGTAGAAGGGCCATAGTGCCCAGAAGGCATAGAACTAGAACCACCCATGTTCATCATGTCTTCTCTACTCATGCCCATGGATTCTCCCATTTTCATCATGTCTTCCATGTTCATTCCCATGGATTCTCCCTTTTTCTTCATTTCTTCTGGGTTCATGGATCCCCCAGGGGGTGCAGTGTTTCCTGCCTCCACAGAATTTTTCGTGTCCTTCTTTTCTGCTACATTTGCAGGTGCTGTTGTCGTGTCTGCTACTGCATTTGCAGGTGCTGTTGTCGTGTCTGCTACTGCATTTGTAGACTCCACGGGTATGGAAGGATCTACTGCACTTCCGGGGGCATCTGAACACCCCGCAAGGAGGAGACATATGACTACGAGGAATATTGCATATGGGGTTTTCTTATTTTTTCCATTCATATTTGCTCCGGGTCACGATTCGTGTTTATTGAATTTATTACAATTCGCATTAGTTTGGACGTAAGAGTTCTACTATAATAAATTAGGTAGAATTCAAAAATCAGTCATCGAGATCCGTTCGGGTGTTTTAGAAACGGCTATGAAAGACAAATATATGCTCACGATAATCGCCAAGAATCCAAAGAGTGCATTTGTCAAACGTAATGCAAATATTAACTCGTAGTAAGATTGCAATATAATAAAAACCACCCCCATAATGACAGGTGCGAGAGTCGCCCCGGCTCCTTTTGCGGTTTCTCCAAAACTTATTAAGACGCCTCTGAAGGATTCGGGTGTGAATTCAATTATCAAAACTCGCCAGAGTGAAAACAAAAGTCCGAATCCCAATCCTATGCAAAACGCCCCAACGGCCATGTGGAGAAGTGATTGAGATAATGCAACTAACATCAGACCGCCTCCGATGATCACAGAAAGAATTGAGAAAGGATAAATTAGGTTGGAAAAATAAGAATATACTCTCCCAGATTGGGAAGCGGCTATTGCAGATGCACCGCTGAATAGAGATACCAGTAGACCTGCTTGTCCAGCAGATCCACCTATTCCAAGTACAATTATCAAAGAGCTGTAAGTCACATACGCCGTGAAAACAAAAGAAGTTATGAACATTCCAAGAACCGCGGCGGAAAGCCGGGGGTAGAGTAATAGCGCTGGTGCTTTTTTCATTATTGTTCTAAATGAAACTCTATTTTTGGATTGGCCTTGAGAGGCAGAAGCAGATGGCTCTTCTAGAAATAGATAGATAATGAGTGCGATGGGGAGGGGAACTGCATATAGAAGAAATGGATAGTTCCATGCAATAAGTACAAGGAAACCAGAAAAGATGGGGAAAAGTGCGCCGCTCAAACCGTGGCTAGTGGAGCGCAACCCTTGGGCAGTTGCACTTGCAGATCCAGTATAAAGATCGCCTAGAGATGCCACAATAACAGGCAGGATACAAGCCCCACCTACTCCCTGTAAAAATCGGAGAGAAAGGGTCAACAGGAAAGATGTGCTTAACGTCATCAGGAGTCCCGAAATTCCGAATGTTAGTAGTCCAACAATCAATAGTGGTTTTCGTCCATAAGCGTCTGTGAGCCCTCCTGCGATGGGGGAAAGGATCATCAGAGGGGCAAAAAATGCAGTTACTAGCAATCCGACGGCGGCAGGGGTTGTTGACAAAGGTATGATTAGAGATTCTAAAACGGGGGAAATCATGGTAGTCCCCATAGGGTATACCATATTGGCCAGTAACAACAGCTGCAAACTCCGGTCAGAAAGTATATTTCCTTCAGAGCCAAGTAAATTTTTTAAAGAAATCACGAGAGGAGATCTGCATGGCGACTTATTGCATCTGCGAAAGATAATATTTTATATCCAAACTCGTCGCGGGCGCGATCGTTAGATATGTTAAATTGGAATGTGGGTTCTCGGGAAGGGTCGGGGACGAAATTGCCACCTAAAACTGTGTTAACAGTTTCTGCTATTTCAGAGAGAGAGATGAGATTCCCCCCCGTATTATAAACATCAAAATTGAGTTTTTTTGCCAGAGTTACTTTTTCAAATAAATCAACAACGTCGTCGACGTAGACGAGTCCAAATGTGGAATCGGGATGCATGGGAACATCAGTCGTTTTTCCAGCAACAGCATCTTCTACGAAACTACCCACCCAAGGATATCCAGTATATCTTCCAGGTCCAAAAACGGTGCTGGGTCTAATGGCACATACATCTAAACCTTCACGTGAAGAATATAACAACGCCTGATATTCATTCATATGTTTTAATGCGGAATAATATGAAGCAGTATTGAATGCAGTATAAGGGGAATAAGGACGGGGAGAATCTTCAGTTACTACGAGTCCGTCTTCATAATCTAGAGAGCTATAAACACCAAGAGTACTCGCCCATACAACTCGGGGGACACTAGATTCTACAGATGCTCGGAATACATTATCGACACCTAGAAGATTAACATGTAATGATAAACTAAGATCTTGAAGTGCCCCACGACCAACGAGATACGCGAGATGGACTATTCGATCGGGTTCATGTGTATTAATAATCTGTGAGACTTCGTCGTAGTTCGTGACATCTCCTTGGATCAATTCTACACCATCAAGATTTGGAGTTGCGTTTGTGTCAAGATCCATGCAAACTACGGATTCGCCTTGTTCACTTAATTTTGAGGTAAGGTTTCGCCCGATTAAACCAGAGGAACCGATGATTAAAGTTTTCATAATACAAAGTTTTGTATCTGTAATATTAAATGTCCTCGGTTGGATTATCCATAAAAATTATGGAATAAAAGTAGAATAGAGCCCTTTAATTATTGGAACCCAACACGAGTTCTCTGAGCGGAAGTAGGAAGTCCAGTACTGCCTTTAAACTCATCTTGGATTGTGTGATAATACTTTAGAAGGTCGGCGGTCATCGTCGGGCGAACTGAATCTAAAGCTTTGCGGAAGTGACGCATTTCTACTTCGGTTGAATCGGAGTCTTCTCGGAGTGCTTCAATTGCCGCTTCTCGGGCTATACTAGCTACATCGCTGCCAACATAGCCTTCGGTTATTTCAGCAAGTTCGGTTAAACCGACTTCGGATGCCAACGGCATATCTTGGGTATGGATTCTGAAAATCTCTTTTCGATCTTCTAACCCCGGTTCCTCTACCATGACTAGTCTATCGAATCTTCCAGATCGTACTAGTGCGGGGTCGATCATGTCTGGGCGATTGGTTGCTGCAATGACCACTACGTCTGCAAGTTCTTCTAGTCCATCTAATTCGGTGAGTAGTTGGTTAACAACTCGTTGGGATACATTGCTACCGAATTCATACCCCCTGTTAGGAGCAAGTGCATCCAGCTCGTCGAAAAAGATAACTGCTGGCGAAACTTGGGCAGCTTTTCGGAATACTTCTCGAATTGCCTTTTCAGATTCTCCGACCCACTTTGAAAGGAGTTGGGGGCCCCTTATGGAGATGAAATTTGCATCAGTTTCTGTTGCTACAGCTTTTGCTAGAAGTGTTTTCCCAGTCCCAGGAGGACCATATAACAAAATTCCAGAAGGAGGAGAGATCCCCATTCTAGTGAATCTTTCGGGATTGGTCAGTGGCCATTCGACAGATTCTTGAAGTTCTCTTTTTGCAGTTTCAAGTCCTCCAACGGCATCCCAACTGACATTGGGAACTTCAACCAAAACTTCCCGCATTGCACTAGGACTTATTTCATGGAGAGCTAGGTCGAAGTCTTCGTTGGTGACAATCATGGTGTCAATTAGTTCTTCGGAAATTTCTTCTGAATCGAGGTCAATTTTTGGCAAATATCTTCGAAGAGTTTTCATTGCAGCTTCTTTCGTTAGAGATTCTAGATCTGCGCCAACAAAGCCGTGGGTGTCTCGAGCTAATTCAACTAAATCAATAGAGTCGTCAAGTGGCATTCCACGTGTGTGTATTTGGAGGATTTCGTGGCGATCGATCGCAGAGGGGACACCAATCTCGATTTCCCTATCGAAACGCCCAGGTCGTCGAAGGGCAGGGTCAATTGCATCGAGGCGGTTGGTAGCCCCAATGACAATGACTTCTCCACGAGATTCAAGACCATCCATCATAGTGAGTAATTGGGCAACTACGCGACGTTCTACTTCGCCAGTGACTTCTTCACGTTTAGGTGCTATAGAATCTAGTTCATCTATGAAGATTATAGAAGGAGCTTCCTTGGCTGCATCTTCAAAAATGGAACGTAATTGTTGTTCAGATTCACCATAATACTTTGAAATAATTTCGGGTCCTGCGATGGAGAAAAATCTTGCACTGGTTTCGCTTGCCACAGCTTTTGCTAGAAGTGTTTTCCCAGTTCCAGGAGGACCATGTAAAAGTACCCCTTGGGGAGGGTCAATGCCAAGTTTTGCGAATATGGAGGGGTGTTTGAGAGGCAGTTCTATCATTTCTCGGACTCTGTGGATTTCGTCAGACAGCCCGCCTATATCCTCATATGTGATGGCGTTGCTCGATTTTTCATACCCAGACGCAGGTACTTCACTGAGTTGGATTTCAGTTTCCTCGGAGATCACAACGATCCCGGTCGGGACTGTTTCGACGGCGATGAGTGGAATGGCCTGTCCAGGAGATCGCATGAATGGGTGGCTTGTAGTAGACATTATGGGCACCACATCCCTTGAAAAGATAGGCCGTTTAAGGATCTGCCTTCGGATCATACTAGCTGCATCTTCACCGAAACGAACATTACTAGCAGGAGGGGGAGCGAAAACTACTTTTTCTGCAGGAATGGCATCTACTTTTTGGATGGAGACTGATTCTCCAAGGCTAACATTAGCATTCTGGCGTGTGAAACCGTCTATCCTAACGGTATTCGTATTCCAATCTTGTCGATCCGCCCTCCAAACTTTTGCCGCAGTTTGTTTTCCACCGGTGATCCGAATTATATCCCCAGGACTGAGTTTTAAATGAAGAAATGTATCAGGATCTAAACGTGCAATTCCGCGGCCAGAATCATTGGAATATGCTTTTGCCACTTCTAAGTCGACTAGTAGATCTTCAGAGGACATAGTATTATTTTGTAATTAGCACCTGGAGTTCATAGAACATATGCTTTATCTATTGAAAAAAGTAAGAAAACCAGTATGTACTCCGTGATTGGGTGTGACAGATGTCAGACGATATGGATAGTTGGCATGCGGCCGAAGACTGTTAAATGCCCCAGGTGTAACAAAAGGCATAATTTTAGGAAGCTTAGAAAATTCGCAGAGGAAGGAGACATAGAGGTTGCTCGAGTGGTACGGACACAGATGTTATCAGAGAGAATGGGAACGGCGAAAAATGAAGAAAACTTACAGGAAGAAGAATAGTTATCTTCCGAGTCGCTCGTGGGCGGTTGAGAGATCCCGAGACCCCAGTGCAGAAAGTAATGACAGTTCCCCTGCAAGGACACCGGATGATATTATTTCTGCAAATGCATCCGCATTGGATCCAGGAGGGGTTCCTCCGCCACGGACACCCAGGATATCGAGGGCTTCAGATTGAGAGGGTAAATGGGTCCCCCCTCCAATGGTTCCTATTTCAAGGCTTAGAAGTGTGACACTTAAATATAGGCCCCCATCTCGGATATCGGCGGTTGTGATGACGTTTGCTCCTTCTACGACTTGTGCTGCGTCTTGGCCCGTTGCTAAGAAAATTGCTGCAATGATATTTGCCGCTTGGGCGTTGTGGCCTAGACTAACCGCCCTAGCACTACCAATGTGGTTTTTGTGTGTATTGATCTCCACGATGGCTTCGGGAGTTGTGTGGAGTTTTTCTTCTACTATTTTTCGAGGGATTAGAACATCAGCTGAAACGGTCCTACCACGACCCTCAATTGCGTTAATTGCAGCTGGTTTTTTATCAGAACAGAGATTTCCAGAAAGGGAAATGAGTTTTGCAGGGGTTTGTTGTTCTAGGAATTCAGATACTTTTTTTGTGGAAATTGTAACCATATTCATCCCCATTGCGTCTTTTGTGTCGTAGGAAAATCGTAGAAAAATGGAATTCCCAACTACATAAGGTTTGATTCCTATCAATTCCCCATGACTAGTGGTAGAATTGGCTATTTCTTCTATTTCTGAATAATTAGTAGAAATCCAATTTATGAAATCTAGAGATTCAGAGACATTAGCGACTTTAAACACAGGGGCCCGGGTCATTGCATTGTTGAATACCCGGGTTATGGCCCCGCCTGCGTGCCGAATGGCAGAACACCCCCGGTTTACGCTAGCTACTAATGCACCTTCAGTGGTTGCTAAAGGGAGATAAAAGGATCCCTCTGTTGCAGATCCAAATACGGTGATTGGGCCAGCTATCCCCATAGGTATTTGTACAGATCCAATCATGTTCTCGATATTGGTAGAGGCTAATTTTGCGTCGAAAGTGTAATTTCCAATAGAAGAGAGTTTGACACTTAATTCTGACTCTAGTATCTGCAGACGGACATCAGCTGCCATATCAGGATCTACGTGTTCCTCAAGCTCGTGGAGTTTAATTTCCCCTTTTTGGACACGTTTTATTATGTCGTTTGTACTCATACTGAAGAGATAAAGCTGCTAAAGCTTAAATGGTGATTAAATGAACGCCTTATTTCATGCACTGGATGCAAAAATTCTCTAATATTTTAGTTCCCAATGGTGTCAGGAAACTTTCGGGGTGAAATTGAACGCCCTCGTGGGGCTTTTTCGTGTGACGAACCCCCATAAGAAGAGAGGGTTCGCCAAGGGTCCGGGCGGTAGGAATGAGGAAATCGGGCATGTTGATTTCTTCAGCCATTAACGAATGATAACGTCCGGCAATAAAGGGATTGGGGAGGTCTGATAAAACACCAGATCCATCATGAGATACATGAGAGATTTTTCCATGCACAACGGAGGGGGCGTGAATAATAGATACCCCATTTGCGGCGCACAGGGCCTGATGGCCTAGGCAAACTCCGAGGGTAGGGTAATTTAACTCCGAAAAAATAGACATAGAAACACCGGCATTTTGGGGGAATCCGGGGCCAGGAGATATGATGATTCCATCGGGGCCTAACTTCTGTATTTCATCTATAGTTATAGCATCGTTTCGGTGTATATCTACGCTTGCCATGGTTCCAATTCCCTGAACTAGGTTGTATGAAAATGAATCATAATTATCAATGATT
>Ga0209992_10003657_pt1 | contig 12750 bp, 16 predicted proteins | sample 2SBtaG_2_FD_182564 | JGI IMG/M metagenome (GOLD analysis project Ga0209992, IMG submission 182564) | Deep subsurface microbial communities from Kolumbo volcano to uncover new lineages of life (NeLLi) - 2SBTROV12_ACTIVE470 metaG (SPAdes)... | ecosystem: Environmental > Aquatic > Marine >... | reverse complement strand
ATTATGGCTGTGAAATCACCACCACGATGGCTGAGCAAAAGTCAGGTAATCCGTTTTTAATGATTGACAATGAAGTTGATTTTGTACGCTATCGTAATGAGATTCACGATGGTTCACGCACTTACCCAATGCAAGCGGTGAGTCAACAAGAGCTTAACGCCTTATTATGATTGGTTTTTTTGGTGGGTCGTTTGATCCTATTCACTTTGGGCATTTAAAAAATGCAGTCGCCATTAAGAAAGAACTTAATCTATCCGAGTTGTTTTTAATGCCTTGTGCAACACCTGTGCATAAATCTAAACTTCGATTTAGCGCCAAACAGCGACTAGACATGATCAAACTTGCCGTACAAGAATTTAGCGAACTTTCAGTCGATACTCGAGAAATTGACAGACAATCGCCCTCTTATACTATTGATTCTCTCAAGCAAATTCACACAGAACACCCTAACGACACAATTTTTTTTATTATGGGCGCTGACAGTTTTGATAATATCGCCAGCTGGAAAAAATACCAACAACTAGGTGATTATGCAACTTTGGTGGTGCTACCCAGAATAGGCAGTAAGCAAACCAATAATGAAGGTGTTTATTTTTCTAAAGCGCCATTGGTTAACATTTCATCTACACAAATTCGAAGTAAAATAGACGCACAACAAAATTTATCTGGCTTACTGCCAGAATCCATTATTCATTACCTAAAAAACTTATGAAATTAGAAGATCAACTCAAAGTCGTTACTGAGACGATTGAAGAATTAAAAGGCGAAGATATTGTCACTCTAAAAATTTTAGAACAAAGTGCTGATATCGAAGCTATCGTTATCGCCACAGGCCGATCGGCACAACATGTACGCGGTATTGCCAATAATATTAAAATTGAAGCCAAGCGCTTAGGTATGAAAGTTGTTGGTGTTGAAGGCGCTGAAACTGGTCACTGGATGTTGATTGACTTGGCTGAAGTGGTTGTACACGTAATGACAGAAAAAACCCGAGAATTCTACAAGCTTGAAAAACTTTGGTCTGGTGCTGAGAATTCCAACGATTAATTTCGATGAAAATTAAGCTGATTGCGATTGGAAAAAAAATGCCAGATTGGATACAAACTGGCATTAATCATTATCAAAAACAATTACCCGCCTCGCTTAACTTTGAATTAATCACACTGGATGCGCAAAAGCGTAAAGGCAAAAATATTGATCAAATTAAAACACTAGAGGGTGAGCTGCTAATAAAAGCCACGCAAGGATCAAACCTAGTGATTGCCTTTGATGAAAAAGGCAAACAACACACGACCAAAGACATGGCTAGTAATATGGAAAATTGGCAACAAAATGGTGACAACGTCGCCTTGCTGATTGGTGGTGCGGACGGACTATCCGACACCTGTAAACAACACACCAACCAACTGTGGGGCTTATCAAACTTAACTTTGCCACATTCTATGGCACGCTTACTGGCTATTGAGCAAATCTACCGCGCACATTCGTTATTAACTAACCACCCCTATCATCGTGATTAGCGGTGCCTTTTACCCTTCTGACTGCGTTGAACAATTAAAATATTTCAATCACATAGTTCCACCTATGCTTAATCAATATTTTGATTGCCCGCCTTGCAGAAGAGCAAAATACTTGCTAATGGTTAGCGGTATAATCGCATCAAAAAAACAATAAACATTATTATGAAATTAGAATTAATTAGTTTTAAGCTTTGCCCGTTTGTACAGCGTGCAATTATCATCTTAAAAAAACAAAACATCGACTACGATATCACTTTTATCAATCCGATGGATCCGCCCGATTGGTTTAAGGAAATTTCACCAACTGGCCAGGTGCCTTTGTTAAAAGCCAACGATGAGATAATTTTTGAATCAAGTGTTATTGGTGAGTTTGCTAACGATATTAGCGACAGTGACTTACACCCAAGTGATGCAATACAAAAAGCCAAAAACCGCGCTTGGATTCAATTTTCATCCGCCCTATTTGATGATCTATTCAGCCTAGTAACTGGCGATGAAGAGACTTACAGCAAAGCCAAAGAATCATTATTTGGTAAGCTTGAAAAAGTTGAGTCAGTTAAAGGCAACGATACTTTTTTCAATGGTGATGACTTTGCGATGATTGACGCGGCTTTTGCGCCTTTTTTCATGCGTCTAGCCTGGATCAATGAATTTACTGATAACGCCCTATCGCTCGCAGCATATAAAAACTTAAGCGCTTGGAGTGATGCTATTCTTGCTGTAGAAGTGGTTAAATCTTCTGTTGTAGATGGTTTGGATGATGTTTACTATTCAAACATCGAAGGTCGAGAAGGTTACTTATCAACCTTATTGGTTGATTAAATAATCTTCAAAACATTTTCAGGTGGTCGTCCAATAACAATACCTTTGTCGGTTTTAACGATTGGGCGCTCAATCAAAATTGGGTTATCAACCATCGCCTGAATGAGTTGATCTTCGCTAAGTGATTCATCATCTAGGTTGTTTTCTTTATAAGGCGCTTCAAATGTGCGCATTAATGATCTTGGATCCATGTCCAATTCATCAAGTAAGGTTTTTAACTCTGCTACGCTAGGTGTATTTTCAAGGTATTTAATTACTTCGAAGTCTAAGCTTTTTTCTTCTAAAATAGCTAGTGTTAGTCTAGATTTTGTACATCTCGGATTATGGTAAATTTTTACACTCATTATTAAAATTGGTTATGAAAAAAATTCTAATTATACTCGCCCTTATTTTTCCCTTAAGTCAGGTTCAAGCAATTACCGTTAATGAGGCCAAAGAAAGAGTTAAAGCCTTATTTCAGAACGAAAAAGCAATTGAGAACGAAAAAGCAATTAAGTTGCCCAATTTCTCAGTGGTTGATCTGAATGGTAATACGCACAATAACGAAACAGTTAAAGGTAAGTATTTAGTGGTGAATTTTTGGGCCACTTGGTGCCCGCCTTGCTTAAAAGAAATCCCTGCTTTTGTAGAGTTCTACAACAAGTATTCAGACAAAGTTGAAATTTTAGGCATGGACTACGAGGAAGCCAACAGAGAAGCCGCCATTGAATTTACTGATACCTTTATGGTGGATTATCCAATCATCTTATTTAGCGATGAAAATAACGCTCAATTTAGTGCATTTGGTGATGTGTTTGGCATGCCAACAACATATATATATGATCCAGAAGGCAAGTTAGTTGATTATCACATGGGTGAAATCGATATTGCTATTTTGGAAAAATCAATCTTTTGATGACATCCAGGTCTTAGATTCAGCATTTTCATCTCGTACCAATTTCGGCACTAGATAACCACTGAGTTTTTTCTGCAATTGCTGATGCAATTCAATTGCACAATCATCACTGACTAAAAATTTCTCTGCACCTTCTACTTTATCTAACATGTGTAAGTAATATGGCAAAATACCGGCATCAAATAACTTCAAATTTAATTGTTCTAAAGCGTTTAAATCGTCATTAACCCCTGCCAACAACACCGACTGGTTGAGCAAGGTCACATTGACAAAATTTCCAATATTTTTAACAAATGTCTCTGACATTTCATTTTCATGGTTAATGTGTGTCACCAAAACCACTTTTAACGACGTTTTAACCAGTATTTCGACCAATTTATCAGTTATTCTGCTTGGTGTTACCACCACAGAGCGAGAATGGATGCGCAGCAACTTAACATGTTGAATATTTTCAATATTTTTGATTAATTTTTCTAGCTTATCATCACTCAAGCTTAAAGGGTCACCACCACTAAGAATGACTTCATTAATAGACTGATGATTGCGAATATAGTCTTCAATTGCCAGCCAATTGCTCATTGCATCATGTTCAGCATAATCAAAATTTTGTCTAAAACAATATTGACAATGAATGGCGCAAACCCTAGATGTAATCAATAAAACACGGTTAGGATATTTGTGTATTAAGCCTGCAACTGGTGCATTGTCTTCATCAGCTAATGGCGATAAACTAAACTCAGAACTCCCAAGCCTTGCTTGGGAGTTAAAATTAATTACTTGTTTTAATAAAGGATCATTTGGATTGTTTTTATCAATTAGATTTGCAAATTCTAGAGGGATCTTAATCGGAAAATGCTGATCTTCAAATTGATCACTCTGAAAAAAATCATTACAACTACTAGCACCTTTAAGCGTGTTTCTTGTATTGTGCTTCCAGTTGTCTTGCATAATGATTAGCGCATTAAAAAGCCCCGTAAACGGGGCTTTTTAAGTCATTCTTAATGAATGTGATTAGCAGAAGTTTGCGAAGTTTGCATCTGTTTGCTCTTTGCCGTCTTCATAGCCTGATTCCCACTCGTCAGTAATTCTTTGCTCTTCAAGCTCAGGATTATTTAAAAAACCGGCTACCCAACCTTGAATGTAGTTGTCGTTTACGCCCATTTCTTCCATTTTTTTAACACCTTCATAGTAAGTCATTACAGATACTCCTTAAATTTAACTTTAACTTTTAATATTGTTTATAATCTCTTACTCTTTAATCAGGCTTCGTTACTTGATATCAGAGAAAGATAATATTATAACCATTTAATGCCATCAAGCAAGAAAAAAACATGAATTTATCTGAAATAATCAATGGGCTTAACGACAAACAAAGTCAATCAGTTACTTTAGATGATACGCAAAATGCCTTAATACTTGCGGGCGCAGGTAGCGGCAAGACTCGAGTTTTAACCCATCGTATCGCTTATTTAGTCACACAAAAAAATATCTATGTTGATGCTATCCTAGCAGTAACTTTTACCAACAAGGCTGCCAAAGAAATGCGTGAACGTCTTGAACTGTTACTAAGGCGCCCTATTAGAAGTATGTGGGTTGGTACTTTTCACGGGTTGGCGCATCGACTATTGCGCGCCCACCCTATTGAAGCCAACTTGAGCGCTCAATTTCAAATTCTAGATCAACAAGATCAGTTCCGTATCATTAAGCGTTTAATGAAAGAAAACCAAGTTGACGAGTCAAAATTTCCTGTTCGTAAAATTCAGTGGTTTATCAACCAACAAAAAGATGAGGGTACTCAGCCAAGTGACATCGACGCTGGGTACAACTATTTTGTTAAGCAAAGTATTAAAGTGTTTGAGCTTTATGAAGCGCACTGTAAGGCTAACGAGTTGATTGATTTTGCTGAGCTTTTGGTGCGCAGCTATAAATTACTCAAAAACAACACCGAGTTGCTTGCCCACTACCAAAATCGTTTTGAGCATATCTTGGTTGATGAATTTCAAGATACCAACACCATTCAGTACAAATGGATTAAATTACTCTCATCAGGCAGGAATCAAATATTTTGTGTGGGTGATGATGATCAATCAATTTATGGCTGGCGTGGTGCAAAAATTGAAAATATCCAAAAATTAGAGTCTGACTTTCGCCCTATTCAAACCATTCGTCTTGAGCAAAATTATCGCTCTACCGGTAATATTTTAGGCGCATCTAATGCACTGATTGCCAATAACTCAAATCGCATGGGGAAATCACTATGGACGGATTCAGGTGATGGTGATTTGATTGATATCTATGAAGCACGTACAGAAACTGACGAATCAGATTATGTTGTTAGCACCATTCAAAAACACATTAATGATGGCGTGCTTGCTAATGAATGCGCTATTCTTTATCGCTCTAACGCACAGTCTAGAGGGTTTGAAGAACGGCTGATTAAATACAATATTCCTTATGTGATTTATGGTGGTCTTCGATTTTTTGAACGCGCTGAGATTAAAGACGCTTTGTGTTATTTGCGTTTAATGGAAAGCTCGGCTGATAATGTTGCCTTTGAGCGTGTGGTTAACTTTCCGACGAGAGGCATTGGTAATGCTACTATTGAAAAAGTAAGGGAATTTGCGCGCGATCATCACACCAATCTTTTCCAAGCAGCCATTGCCATATCGCCCTCACTACCAACTCGTGCAAGCAATGCATTAAGCGGATTTACACAGTTAATTGAGCAAATGTGTGATGACGCCAAGCACTTAGAGCTTAGTGAAAAAATTGCTTATTTGATTAAGGCCTCTGGTTTGATTGAACACTACTCAAACGATAAAACTGATAAGGCTGGCAGTAAAAAAGAAAACTTAGAAGAGCTGATTGCCGCAGCTAAACAATACGTTCACGAAGAAGACAGTGAAATGAATGAAGTGGTCGGTTTTATCTCATTGGCCTCGTTAGATTCAAGTGGTGACACTAATGCGCCTGAAAATCAAAATGTGCAGCTTATGACTATTCACTCTGCCAAAGGACTAGAGTTTCCTTATGTGTTTTTAACTGGCATGGAAGAAGATTTATTCCCTTCTAGACAAAGCAAAGATGAGCCACACTTAATGGATGAAGAAAGAAGGCTGTGTTATGTTGGCATGACGCGTGCAATGAAAAAACTTAATTTATCATTTGCAGTTAAGCGCTTTTTGCATGGGCAATCTTTGTATGCTTATCCTTCTCGATTTTTAGATGAAATCCCTGTTGAATATACTCATTCAGTCAAACAAAAATTCGGCGCAACCCTGCAAAACTATCAAGAAGATGATATTTATAACCAAGACGTGGCGCCTGAAGAGCAAGGTCAATTGTCAATCGGTGTGGCGGTTAAGCACGCTAAGTTTGGCTTTGGTACAGTGCTTAACTTTGAAGGCGAAGGTGACTCGGCCCGTATTCAAATCAAGTTCAAACAAGCGGGCACTAAGTGGCTAATTGCCAGCTATGCGAATCTCGAATATGTTTAAAACCTAATCAAGCCTAGCTTGATTAATTAAGGGTTTTTTTAAGATCGTCAATTGAGAAACTTTGAACGGTTTCTTCATCGGTAAAGACAGGCTTCATCTCGGTATGTGTGCTCGCTTCTTTTTCAATAGCTGTTTGTCTCGAGACCACAATATCTAAACAATCAGTGATCATTTTTTGTGTGTCTTGTGTTAATGGATGACGTAGGCCTGGCTTGGTCATAGTGTCTTTTGCAACAGAGATTAAGGTTTTTCTAACAGCGTTTAATAAACGAATCTCGAAATCTTGATTATTGTCTTTACTCATAATAATGTTTGAATATTTTGTAGATGATTGTTATGCACTATTTTATCAAGTTTAGAAGACTTAATCCCTTTCATTAAATGCAGTTTCTCACACTTGGGCCAATCAAGGTCAATCACTTGCGCCACTAACTCTGGATGATTGCAAATCAAAGCCATATCACAACCACTATCTAGTGATACCTGAACACGCTCAGCAATATCTTTAATAAAGTGTGCGCCCTGCATAGATAAATCATCACTAAACACGACACCGCCAAAACCAAGCTGTGACTGCAAGATCTCTTTAATCCATTTTTTTGAGAATCCTGCCGGCTTGTCATCCACTTGAGAGTACACCACGTGCGCCGGCATAACGGCGTCCAGCCCATTGTTAATCAAACCTTTAAAGCTAAGGATGTCTTGCCTAATTTCGTTCATTGGTCGCTCATCAATCGGTAAATCTAAGTGTGAATCAAGCGCCACATGACCATGTCCTGGAAAGTGTTTACCCACACATTTCATGCCCGCTTCATGCATACCATTTATTAACGAGGCCGCTAATTTTGTGACTACCTCAGGGTTGGAATGAAACGCTCGATCACCAATCACTGAAGAATGACCATAATCCAAGTCCAGCACAGGCGCAAAAGAAAAATCTACACCAATGGTTAATAACTCTGCTGCCAAAATCCAGCCACAAGAAAAAGCTTGTTCTAATGCTAATTCAGGCTCTTGATCGTACACTTCGCCCAACTTTGCCATAGCGGGCAATTGGGTAAATCCTTCTCTAAAGCGCTGCACTCTGCCACCTTCATGGTCAACCGCAATGAGTAAATTTTGATTCGTTAAACGAATGGATTTGATCAACTCTTTGACTTGTTCAATGCTCTCAAAATTACGTGTGAACAAAATCACGCCGCCAATACTTGGCTTAGTTAGTTGTTGTTTTTCTTCTTGTGTCAGCGTCAAACCTGACACATCCATCATGATTGGGCCTAGAGTCATGTTTTAATCAATGTAAGGTTTGACTTTATACACCAGCCATAGCACTGGAATGCCAATTAAAGTCGTAATTATAAAAAATTCACTATAGCCAAATTGCTCAACCAGTGTGCCTGAATAGCCGCCAAATATCTTTGGCAATAACGTCATAAGTGATGAGAACACAGCATACTGTACTGCTGTAAATTTAATATTAGTAAGGCTCGATAAAAAGGCAATAAAGGCAGCACCGGCAAGACCAGCTGATAAGTTGTCCATCGTGATAGTGACATACAGCCATACAATGTCATGACCAACATTTGCCAAAACAATAAACAATAAGTTGGTTAAAGCAGATAACAAAGCACCTAAAAACAACACCTTGAATACACCAACTCTTATTGCCATCAGCCCCCCTAAAAATCCGCCGGCAATGGTCATAAATAGACCAAAAGTCTTAGAAATAGTAGCAATTTCAACTTTGGTAAAGCCCATATCTTGGTAAAAAATATTAGCAACCACACCAAGCACAATATCGCTCACACGATACAGACCAATAACTGCCAACAACAATACAGCAACACTCATACCATAACGACTAAAGAAGTCTTTTACCGGATCGACATAGGTGTTATTAACCATAGATCGGTTAACAATATTAAGCGCGATTAGCGCCCTAGCTACAACATAGGCGCCTACAAGTGCTGTCATCATCCGAGCTGTACCGACAATAAATCCAGCGAGATGCTTGTTAGCAAAAATCTCAGTTAAAGCTTCTTTAGCATCTTTAACTAACCCAGCTGTTGCGTTAAAAGTTAAGATGAAAGCTGCAACAATCGATAAAAATAAGAAGAAAAATCTAGCGTAATCAGTTGTACTATATTCAGCCTCTTTTCGCTTAGTGTCAGGCTCATTAATGATGAGTGTCGTTGCTACACCGATCAGCATCACCGCTGCCATAATCATGTAAGTACCTGACCAAGCATCATAACTATACAGCGCCTTGGTTGAACCTAGATAGCTAGCAATAAACAAACCGCCCGCACCAGCCACCAACATACCGATACGATAGCCTGCAATATAAGTTGCCGATAGCATCGATTGCATGTCTTTATCAGCTGACTCAATACGATAAGCATCGATCACGATGTCTTGTGTGGCTGATGAAAATCCTAATAACACTGCGCCATAAGCCATAAGGGTTAAGCCGTCAATGCCGGCCTTTGGGTCAACTGATGCCATTAGTAAGATTGCACCCATAATAGCAAATTGCGAAACCAGCATCCAAGCACGACGACGACCTAATGTTTTAGTTAAGACTGGCAAAGGTAGTCGATCAACTAGTGGCGCCCAAACAAACTTAAATGAATAACCTAACGCTGCCCAAGAAAAGTAAGTAATCGTTGATTTGGCAACACCTGCCTCATTCAGCCAAAGCCCCAATGTTGAAAATATAAGTAAAATTGGCACGCCGGCTGAAAAGCCAAGAAACAACATAGTTATCACCCGAGGGTGAATAAAGAGCCTTAAGCTTTCTAACATTGATTCCAAGGCATACCATCATGACGCCAGCCATTGACATTACCACGTTGGTCTTGTTCATCAAGATCGCCTTCAAAACCACTCACCACGTGAGACACATTGGTAAATCCATTATCAATCAAGCATCGACCTGCATCGTCAGAACGAAAGCCACTTCGGCAAATGAGAATAATTTCTGTACTGGGTGCATTCTCACCAATAAAACGTTTGATTGCAGCAATAAAATCATCGGGATGTGGCTCCCAATCTGGTTCATCCACCCAAGGCACAAAAATACAATCAAGCGGTCTGCCGACAAACTTGTTTTCAGCCTCAGTACGTACGTCAATTAAAACTGCCTCTGAGTTCTCCTGAAGACACTCATAAGCTTTTTTCGGTAAGTATTGTACTAGCTGACTCATGGTTTCATTATAACGACATCTTCGCCTGGACGACCTAATGTTTTAGTTAAGACTGGCAAAGGTAGTCGATCAACTAGTGGCGCCCAAACAAACTTAAATGAATAACCTAACGCTGCCCAAGAAAAGTAAGTAATCGTTGATTTGGCAACACCTGCCTCATTCAGCCAAAGCCCCAATGTTGAAAATATAAGTAAAATTGGCACGCCGGCTGAAAAGCCAAGAAACAACATAGTTATCACCCGAGGGTGAATAAAGAGCCTTAAGCTTTCTAACATTGATTCCAAGGCATACCATCATGACGCCAGCCATTGACATTACCACGTTGGTCTTGTTCATCAAGATCGCCTTCAAAACCACTCACCACGTGAGACACATTGGTAAATCCATTATCAATCAAGCATCGACCTGCATCGTCAGAACGAAAGCCACTTCGGCAAATGAGAATAATTTCTGTACTGGGTGCATTCTCACCAATAAAACGTTTGATTGCAGCAATAAAATCATCGGGATGTGGCTCCCAATCTGGTTCATCCACCCAAGGCACAAAAATACAATCAAGCGGTCTGCCGACAAACTTGTTTTCAGCCTCAGTACGTACGTCAATTAAAACTGCCTCTGAGTTCTCCTGAAGACACTCATAAGCTTTTTTCGGTAAGTATTGTACTAGCTGACTCATGGTTTCATTATAACGACATCTTCGCCTGTTTGAACATGATCAAATAACGCAATTATATCCTCATTATGCATACGAATACAGCCTTTTGATCCGGGCATACCCATCGGCGTTTCATCGGGCGATCCATGAATATAAATATAACGATCTTTAGTGTTGCTGTTGTGCACTTCAATGCCTTCCAACCAAAGAATACGCGTGAGTATCCAATCCCTATCAGGATTTTTATCGAATAACTCTTTTGAAAAAATCTCACCAGTTGGCTCTCTGGCAACCAACACCGACCCCGGCTCGAGATTGTCTCCAATTTTCTCAGAAACTTTAAATCTACCAACCGGTGTGCAAAATGACCCCTCCACTTCGCCGACACCGTTTTTTGCACTACTAATCGAATAGATTTTATTTTGATATTCTAGCGTTTGATCAGCGATATTAATTGTAATCATTTGGTAAATAGAGCAATCGATTCAACATGAGCGGTTTGAGGAAACATATCCATCACACCGGCAGTATCCAGTTTATAACCTAGCTCAATTAATTTGGCAGTATCACGTGCTAATGTGGCAGGGTTGCACGACACGTACACCAATCTTTCAACGCCAAGTTTTGGCAGTAGTTCTACAATCTCAATCGCACCCGAGCGTGCAGGATCAATCAGTGCCTTATTGTAAGTTTTGCCACGGAACCATGGTGCGCCCTCAACCTCTTTGAACAAATCAGCCATATAAAAGTCAGCATTGGTAATTTGGTTTTTATTGGCGTTGTGTTTGGCCCGCTCTACTAGACCTAAATCTCCTTCCACGCCGACCACATGCTTAGCATAACGTGCGATTGGTAAAGTAAAGTTACCCAAACCACAGAATAAGTCAATCACTTCGTCTTCATCATTAAGCTCAAGCATCTTAAGTGCCAGGTTAATCATTTTTCGATTAAGGTTAAAATTTACTTGGGTGAAATCTGTTGGCAAAAATTCCATTTCAATATCATGATCAGGGTGTGTATAAGTCAGCTCAACCGCCTGATTTAATGGCTTTACTGTTTCTTCACCGCCGCTTTGAGTGTAGAACGTAATGGCTAAATCATTGGCACAATCTAATAATATTTGCTCGTCTTTAGCCGTTAACGGCTCTAAATGTCGCAAGATTAACACGGTATTATTCTCAGCCACGGCAACTTCCAACTGTGGAACTTGCGACTTAATCGAAAGCTTTTCTATTGCATCGGCCAATACTTCTAGATTGTCGCCTAACGAAGGATATAGCACTTCGCAACGACTCATGTTGGTGATAAAGCCAGATTTTTTTTCTCTAAAGCCAACCAATACTTTTTCTTTCTTGGCCACATAGCGTACGCCAAGCCTCGCCTTGCGACGATAACCCCAACTCTCAACTTGTAATGGCTCTAACCAATGCTTAGGCTCAACTTTAGCTTGCCCTTTAAACGCATCTTTTAACCACTCACCTTTGGCATCAATCTGGTCTTTACTTGACAAGTGCTGAAATGAACAACCACCACAAATACCGAACACTTCACACTTGGGGGTAATTCGATTATCGGCTGGCTTTAATACTTCCTTAACATCAGCTTCTTCAAACTTAGCGCGTGAAAAAGTACGATCAGCAATCACGGTTTCACCTGGTAAGGCACCACTAACAAAAATCACTTTCTCTTCTAAGTGTGCAATACCACGACCCTCATGAGAAAGCGATTCGATTTCTAGTTCGTAGGTTTTGGCTTTTGGTTTTCTTCTTCTACCCATTTAACAACTCAATCCAATGTTTGACGGGTATTTTAGCGCCTTTTTGTAAGTGCATTAGGCAACCGATGTTAGCAGTCACAATCATCTGTGGATTGGACGCTTGTAAATTTTTTAATTTATTAATCTTTAATTCTTGTGAAAGCTTTGGCTGGAAGATTGAATATGTACCTGCTGATCCACAACAAAGGTGTGAGTCTTTTACTGGCGCTGGCGTATAGCCCAATTGTTGCAAGATAGAATTAACCAAACCAGCTAACTTTTGCCCATGTTGCAATGTACAAGGCTCATGATAAGAAATATTGGCTTTTTCTAAATCAAGCCTGGATAGATCTTTGTCCACTAAAAACTCAGCAATATCTTGGGTCTTGCTAGAGATTA
>Ga0209992_10003656_pt1 | contig 12750 bp, 14 predicted proteins | sample 2SBtaG_2_FD_182564 | JGI IMG/M metagenome (GOLD analysis project Ga0209992, IMG submission 182564) | Deep subsurface microbial communities from Kolumbo volcano to uncover new lineages of life (NeLLi) - 2SBTROV12_ACTIVE470 metaG (SPAdes)... | ecosystem: Environmental > Aquatic > Marine >... | reverse complement strand
CCGTCTCATCATTCCTTAATCATTCCATTAAATCAAGTAGTTTTTGTGTTTTATTTCTAATTTCAGGAGTTACCTTTACAATTACCAATCCTTCATTTGGTTGCCCATACATTACAACTGCACCATCAGGTGCATGAACACACACTGGTAGTACTAACAAATCTTCTTCCCCATTAACCATGATTCGTGCAGGAGGTCTCATAGAAAATGCTTTTTTTATTATCTCTACAGATGGGACTGTAATTTCTGCTGGAGGATTATCAACTTCAAAATAGTTTGTAACATCAGAATGAATGAATTCACGTTTTTTTCTTTTCTCTATACCATCAATGATTTGCAGAGAAGGAACTATTCCATAGTTTACTAGCTTTTCAGTGGTACGATCCCCTACTGTAATAACATACGAATCATCCTCCAAATATTTTGAGATGTGTTCTTTATCAGCTATTTCTTCAGGTAGTAATTCCCCTAGAGGATTCTTGAATTGCTCACGTAGTGAATTAGGTAATTTCAAAAATATCAGTTCTGAGTTGTAGCTTCTGGAGTTGATTCTGTTTTAGTATCATCTGTTCCTTCAGATGCACCTTCACCTGCTTCTGTTTCTTCTTGGAGTTTTGCAGCCAATATACTGCATTGAGCTGCAATATTTTTTGCACTAATCCTAAATGCTTCTGCACTTGGAGAATCAGGATTTGTAATCATTATTGGTTTACCCAAATCAGAGCCAGACATTATTCCAGAGTTTAATGGTATTTCACCTAAGAAAGGCATCTTAAATTGCTCACTCATTGCTTTTGCCCCTCCTTGACCAAAGATGTAATGTTTCTCATCACACTTTGTGCATACAAAGTGACTCATGTTCTCAACTACACCAATAATTGGAACGTTAAGTTTTTCAAACATTCCAACAGCTTTGACTGCAACATGACTTGCAACATCTTGTGGAGTAGTAACTACAAGAATTCCTGTAATTGGAATTGTTTGTGCAAGAGTTAATGGAATGTCTCCAGTTCCTGGAGGTAAATCAACAATAAGATAATCAAGATCAGACCAATTCGTATCTACTAAAAATTGTTTTAGAATTCCAGAAATAATTGGTCCACGATAAATTGCTGCTTGGTTTGATTGGTCTGCAAAGAAACCAAATGATACAACTTTGAGTCCGTGGGAATCTGCTGGTTGTAATTTATTTTCTTCAACTTCCATGAATCCATCTTTCATGCCAAGCATTAACGGAATACTTGGACCATAAATGTCTGCATCAAGTAAACCAACTTTTGCACCTGTCTGTTGTAGTGCGATAGCTAAATTCAGCGATACTGTAGATTTTCCAACTCCACCTTTTCCACTAGCCACACCGATAATGTTTTTGACTGTAGCCATTCCAGTGTCATCATCCAAAGAACGACCTTCCATTACTTTGGCTGTCACCTTCATATCGAAATTCTTCAAGTCTGTTAGTGTTGCAATAGCAGCTCGTACATCATCTTCAATCTCTACATTGAACGGACAAGCTGGAGTTGTTAGTTCCAAAGTGAAATTCAAATTTCCATCGTTTAATTCTAAATCTTTAATCATACCCATTGATACGATATCTTTTTTCAAGTCAGGATCAATTACTGTACTGAGTTTCTCTAAAACCTGATCTATTCCAACCATTGCGTCAAAAAACCTGTCTACTTTATTTAAACATAATTCAGAGAACAAAAAAAATTGTCATTTTGTACAAATTTTAGCAAAATCTTTGATGATTCATGCCTAAATCACCTAAACATTCATAAATTCAAATCCGAGAAAAATCACAGTTGTTTTCTATATCTACCCTAGTTGATGTCGTTAGGATTCCTCCAAGCTTGTTTGGAACCACACTCAAAAAAGCATCAATAAACATCCTCAAAGAAAAGTACGAGAGTATGATTAATGCAGATTTAGGTTACATCATTATGATTTTAGATGCCAAGGTGGATGAAATGGGAAAGATGATTGCAGGAGATGGTGGAACTTTCCACAAAGTACAATTTGAAGCATTAACATTTTATCCAAAACTCCAAGAAATTGTTCAAGGAGAAATTGTAGACATTACAGACTTTGGAGCATTTGTAAGAATTGGTCCAACAGATGCATTACTTCACTTGTCCCAAGTAATGGATGATTATCTCAAAAGTGATGTAAAGTCTGGAATGATTTTAGCTAATCAAAGTGGAAGAACTTTAAAAGTTGGTTCCACACTTCGTGCAAGAATTACTGCAGTATCATTAGGTAAAGCTGCCGCAATGGGTAAGATTGGTATCACATGTAGACAACCATTCTTGGGAGCAGATGATTGGATTGCAGAAGAAATCAAAAAAGCATCTGGCGGTTCAGAAAAACCTGCAAAAGAAGCTAAAGTAGAGGCAAGCTAAAATGGCACGAGAGATGGCATGCAGAAAATGCAAATGCGTTACAACAGGTAAAGTTTGTTCTAATTGTAAATCATCAGACCTAACACCTGATTGGAATGGTGTAGTTCTAGTTGTAGACCCAACAAACTCTGAGATTTCAAAAACACTAGGCATTACTCAAAAAGGCAAGTATGCAATCAAAGTTGTATAATTTTTCAAAATCCTTAAAATCAATCTAGTAATTTATCATGGTGTTGTCATTTAATTCAAAAAAACAGTTGCAAGCGTTTCTAGCTGAAGACATTGGTAAGGGTGATGTCACTAGTGCGTTACTAGATAAAAAAAGAATCACAGTTAGTATAATTTCAAGAGAAAATGCAATACTTGCAGGTGTAAATCATGCAAAAGAGATTTTCAAACTAAAGGGATGCAATGTAAAAATTGTAAAAAAAGATGGCTCTAAAATAAAACCAAATGGTACCATCATGACAATTACTGGGGATGCAGGAAAAATTCTAACTGCTGAGAGAACTGCACTCAATTTACTTACTAGAATGAGTGGAATTGCAACTCAAACAAATTCAATGGTAAAAAAAATTCCTGCCAAAACTAAATTGTATGCCACAAGAAAGACAGCTCCGGGATTACGTTATTTTGATAAAGAAGCAGTAGAGATTGGTGGTGGAAAAAAGCACAGACTACGTCTAGATGAGATGGTGATGATCAAAGACAATCACATTGCAGTCAGTGATTCTTTGGAATCTTTAATTAAAAAAGCCAAATCAAAACACAAAAAGTTTGAAGTTGAAGTAGAAAATATTGCAGATGCAGTTTATGCAGCTAGTAATGGTGCTACAATAATTATGCTTGACAACTTTACTGTACCTCAAATCAAAAAAGCAATTGCCACACTCAAGAAACAAAAATTACGAAATAAGGTACAACTAGAGGCATCAGGTGGAATTAATTCCAAAAATATTGCATCCTATGGCAAAACTGGTGTAGATATTATTTCAGTTGGAAGTATTACTAATTCTGTGAAAGGAATTGATATGAGTCTAGAGATTTAGGATTCTAGTTCTTCTAATAGTTGCTTCATTGGTTTGTTTTTAGGATCAACTTCTTTGATTTTATCACAGCATGCAATGATACGTTTTTTCTCTCCAAGCTTTTGATGAGAATAGGCTTTCAGTAGTAACGCATCAATGTCATACTCTCCAATTTCTAAAGACCTGTCAAGGTAGGATAATGCAGTCTTGTACTTTTTTTGCATATAGTAAATGCTGCCTACCATGAATAGAGAATCCTGGTGATTTGGTACTTTGCGGAGTAATTCCAAGCCTGATTTGAGGGCTTCTGTATACTTTTTGTCTTTGAGTAATTTTTTAAATTCCTTGAATTTTTTTTGATTCTCTTTTAGATGAGGATCTTTAGGAGTCCTACTAAATAATCCAACCAAAATCAATCACAGGTATTTAGCTAATTGCAAGCATTCTATCAATTGCTATTCGTGCCTTATCAGCAATTTCTTTTGGAACAGTAACAACATTTTGTTCATTAATCAATGCATCATGGACGTTTTGTAGTGTAATCATCTTCATGTATTGACATTCAGCTTTCTCTGACGCTGCAACAAATTTTTTCTCAGGATTATCTTGTCTCATACGATGTAGTATTCCAGTCTCAGTAGCTACTACAAAGTTTTTGGCTTTAGATTTTGTTACATGATTAAGCATGCCTTCAGTTGATAGAATTGATACTTTTTTATCATCAAAGCTGCCATCAGCAACATCATACATGAATGGAGTTGTACAACCACATTCAGGATGAATAACAAGTTCAGTATCTTTCATAGAGTTTAATTTTTTTGTAACATCTTCAGGGGTAATTCCTGCATGGACGTGACACTCACCAGCCCAGATGTGAATATTTTTTCGTCCTGTCATTTTTGCAACATATGAACCCAAAAACATGTCAGGCAAAAACAAAATATCCTTGTCTTCAGGAATTGCCTTTACAACGTTAACAGCATTTGATGATGTACAACAGTAATCAAGTTCTGATTTAATTTCAGCAGTTGTATTTACATATCCAACTGCAATTGCACCAGGATGTTGTTTCTTCCAATTTCGTAATTCATCAATTGTAATAGAGTCAGCAAGTGAGCAACCAGCTTCTAAATCAGGCAATAGTACTTTTTTCTCAGGACTAATAATGGCAGCAGTTTCTGCCATAAAATTAACACCGCAAAATAGAATTGTTTTTTGTGGAACAGTTGCTGCTTGCCTAGACAGCCCCAAAGAGTCACCTGTAAAATCTGCAACATCTTGCACTTCGGGAACTTGGTAATTGTGAGCCAAAATCACCACATCTTTTTCCTTTTTTAGTCTCAGAATCTCTTCTTTGAGGGCAGAGGCCTGTTGTACGAGCATAGTTGGTTAAAATTTCAAATTATGGGGATTTAAAGAATGGGAAATTGTCTGGAATTTTCTAAAATTTCCTCAAATGTGGCAAGAATTTCCCCCATTTTGTGCCTGGAGATTGTCAATTGAGAGTCAAAATCAGACTTAACTGTACTTTACACATATTTAGAATAATGCAAAAGGTACCGATCTTTTTTGTTCTAATGTTTTTTTCATTATTTTCAACGAATCTAGTTTATTCACAAGAGTTACCTGAATGGTTTTCTCAGATGGAACAATGGGTAAATCAAGGCATAATTTCTCAACAAGAATTTGACAGTGCTTTAGAATATCTCATAGAGCAAAAAATAGTACAATACGAACAAGAAGTTTTCAGAATTGAAATTCCAACAGAACAAGAAAGATTACAGTTACCTGAATGTGAAGGGAAATTATTCACAACATTTCCAGTTGACATGAATGATGTAAAATCAATTACACCATTAGGAAATATAGGACCACCAGAACATACTTTTCCAACTCAGCATCCACACATACATGTAGGAGAGCATGGAACTGTTAATTCCTATCCGTTGTATACACCAGCTGATGTTTTTATTACCAGTGTATCTTGGCAAGAAAACAGTACACAAGATCCAATTGATTATGTAGTTTATTTTGCATTATGCAAAGATGTCATTGGATATTACAATCATGTTAAAGAATTATCTGATGATGTAAACCAAATAATAGAAAATGTAGAATGTGAATCTTTTTCAAAGGAATCAAAAGGTTCGTGTACCAAAGTACTCTTAGATAAAGTAAAAGAAGGAACTGTAATTGGTCAAGTCGGATTAAAACAAGGAAATTTTGATTTTGGATTAATTGATTTAAGAGAAAAATTAGATTTTGTCAATCAGGAAAGGTATCCTACTCGAGATCAATACCTAAACTGTGCATTTGATTACTATAATGAATCAATGAAACAGCAATTTTATGACTTAATTGATAGAGCAGATGATACTTGTGGCCATGTAATGCAAGATATTCCAAATACATTGAAAGGGAATTGGTTTCATGAATCTGCACAAAAAGAAAATGTAGTTGATTGGAATGTCTACCTTGCTTTTGTTGATCATTATGAAGACCCTAGCATACAGGTAGTCTCAGTTGCAGGAATATTCACCGAGCCATCCTTATTCAAATTCATTCCAAAATCAAGTGGAGAAATCAATAGAGAGTTTTCCAAAGTTACTGCAGATGAAAATATTTACTGCTATGAAGGTGCCAATGTAATCAGAAATTTTGAAACAGTGCCTGTAGGAAAAATAATTGTTCAGATGACTAGTAATGAAACCTTGCAAATTGAGCATCAAATAGGAAGCTGTAATGGGGGCGAGAGTTTCACAGACCCTGCAGTGTATAATAGATGAAATGATGTTTTTGGGGTTAAAATGGGACACAGATAGGTGTGAAAAATCTAGTTTTTATTTTCTAATCATCATCAGTTGGGATATATTTTTGACATGTACATTGTGTGCATTTGATTTGTGATTCCAGATGTGTATCATACATTATAGTCCCTGGCAAAACTTTTGGACCTCCAGGATATTCAACTACTAGTTTATGCGATTCTTTTGAATGAGAACAATTTCTACAATCATCTTTAGCAGTCATCTTAATCATCACTTCCTAGAATAATTGATTTAATGTATGTGAGATTCATAAAGTATTCTAATCTTAGGTACGAATCCGTAAAGGCCCAGCTACTTGTCTGGGAATTAAAAAGATGCAATTTAGAATCCACGGGGATTCAGCCACCACCTTGAAGACAAATTTGGACGCAGATAGGCGTGAAATCATTTAATAAAAAAAGAAAAATTAAGATTTTAGAGATGCAATTGTATCCATGATAACACGAATTTGTTCCATGAGTACAGTATTAAGATTTGCAAGTTGTTCTCTTAAATCATTGATTTCATCACGAAGTACTTGATTCTCTTCACGAAGTTCTTTGTTTTCTTCTCTGAGCTCTTCATTTTCAGAATCATCAATTAGATCATCAGAATCACGTTCATCTGAGAAACTATCTGAATCATCAGTTAATCCATCAAAAGAATCATCAGATTCATCGTCAATTTCAATAACATCTCTCAAAAGATCTCTATCTAATTGACTTTGTTCAATTATAGAGGAAATGATGTCATCTCTATTAGTAGAATCCAAGACATATCGAAGTTCAACTTCAACTTCTGAAACTCCACCTTCAGTTTCAATTTCTACGGTGAATTTTTCTTCAACTTCATCATCATCTTCTACCTGAATCTTTAGAATATCCTCAGCTTCTTCTTGTGAGACTAGAAAATTCTCTAAAATTTCATCTATTAGTAGTTCAGAGTCGACAGTATCAGTGGAAAATTCAAGTTCAATTTTTACTTCAGATGATTCCCCAAGAGTTGATGCTCTTAGTTTCTTTTCTAAAGTATTAATTTCAAAGTCATCGGAATCATGATCTTCTCTAGCATCATGATCTTCATCTCGGTCATCTTCATGTTGATTGTCATTATGACGTTCATCATGTTCATCTTTTACTTCAAGATCCATTGTCTCTTCAAGTAAATCTACAGAGATACCAGTTCGAATACTAATAACTTCAAGAATTTCATCAATGTCTGATGTTGCTAATTTAAACTCATATTCATCGTCATCAAATTCAACTTTGATTTTAGATAGTCCATTTTCTATCTTAATCTCTACTTCTAATTCATCACTATCTGCAAGTGCAAGTTGTTGACTTGGAACTATTCCAGTAATCAGAACACCCATAATCACAAGTAGTGACAAGTAGTTTTTGTTCATTAAGGAAGTTTTTTTATCATATATTATAACTAAAGGGAAGAATTTTGCAGTAATGGTTATTTGTCATAAAACAATAATCATAAACACACTAGATTATACTAGATTTCACCATCATTTTAACTTAAATTAATTATTTCTAGATTTAGTATATTAATATAATATGAAATTATCAGGTACAATAATTTAATGTTCATATAAAACACACTAGACATCATATTCGATATTTTTGTAATAATCTCATGAAGATTACTATGAATTTTTTCCTAGTATTTCTTTTTAGCTTTTTAACATTGTTTATAATCACTAGTTTCTTTATTTATGAAGAAACTCAAAAATCTGTAATTAATGCAAGTGTTCTTGAAATGAATACAATTCTTCAAGAAAAAGAAATTGAAATAAAAAATCTCAATGAACGTGCATCAGAAGATCTTATTTTTGCTTTAAAAAATCCAAAATTTATTGAATATTTTGAGTTACCTGAAACAAAAGAAGGTAACAAATATGAAAATGGAGTTTTGCAGTATACACCAAAACAAAAGGAAATAAAATCAGAACTAGAACAATGGATATATCATTTTCAAAATAAATTCCAAGTAGATGAAACATGTATCATTGATACATCAGGTCAAGAACATGCCAGACTAGTTTTAAAAAATATATCTCCCGTTGATGATTTATCTTCAGAAGAGTCCTCTGCACCTTTCTTTGAGGATTCATTTAAGATAGATTTAGACCAAGTTCATATTCAATATCCATACATTTCACCTGATACTAATCGTTGGGTTTTTGCTTATACTTCACCTGTGGTACTAGGTGATGATGAAAAACCTGCATTTTATCATTTTGAGATGCCAATGACAATATTTCAGAATTTATTGACTCCTGATATTGGAAGAATGTATGTAATTGATTCACAAGGCATATTGATTTCAGATTCACAAGAACCAACACAAATTCAAAATAATAATTTCTCAACAATTGAATCTATTTCTAATTCTAAAGAATTTAAAAACGCATTTGATTTAATGGTGTTACAAAAATCTGGAGAGACATCATATATTGATAATGGAGAAACATACCATCTTGTATTTACACAAATAGAATTATTTGATTGGATATTAGTTTATGAACAACATGATAGCTTAATTCTAGCTGAGAATACAATACTATCAGATATTCAACAAAATATTATATTTATTTTCATCATCTCTGGGATGATTTCAATTATGGGATTTTATTTTGCATCAAAACAAATATCAAAACCATTAAACAAATTGATTAGTGAATGTAATAATCTAAATCCAGAAAAGTTGTATCCAATTAAAGGAGAAGTTCCTAATGAATTTCAAGGAATTAAAAATTCCATTAATAAAATGATTGAAAAAGTCTTTCTACACGAAGAAGAGAGCAAGTCACAACAAGAAGAAATTACTTTACAGAACGAAGAAATTTCATTTCAAAATAGAGAATTAGCAAAACAGTTAGGAATAACTGAGGAAGCTCAAAAGAAAAAAGGGGAGTTTTTATCAATGATGACTCATGAATTTAAAACCCCACTAACTCCGATACTTAGTTGGACAGAATTATTATCTAAAAAATTATTAGGTGACATTACAGATAAGCAAGAAACTGCATTAAAAAAAATTAAAACCCACACTATGCAACTATTAGAACAAATTAACGATGTGTTGGATGTCAATAAAATAGATTTGGATCAATTGACATTTAACAAAAAAGATGTAAATTCAAAAGAAATTGTACTATCTTTTGCTGAGAATTATGAAGCAGTGATGCTAAAAAATAATATTGAGTTTATTTATTCAAATCTTGAAGATATTCCATTGCATACAGATAAAAATAGAATTGAGCAAGTTCTTCGAATTTTTGTGACCAATGCTATTGACTTTGTTCCTCCTAATGAAGGTAAAATTGAACTTAAAATTTCACATGAAGAGAAATTTGTAATATTTAGTGTAATTGATAATGGTGTTGGTGTGCCTAAAGAGAATCAAGAAAAACTATTTGCTAAATTTTATCAGATAGACTCATCAGTTACAAGAAAACATGGAGGTTCAGGTTTAGGATTATCTGTTGCAAAAGGAATTGCTGAAGGATTGAATGGTGAAATTGGAGTAAAAAGTGAAAATGGAAACGGTAGTGAATTTTTTATAAAAATTCCAAAAACAGCTATAACAAAATCAATAAAATAATCATGTTTGGACAAGATTTGTCTTCGAGGTGACTTGTCAAATTAGTTCAAGGCCCTTACAAATTTAGGAGCGAGTTCACGTGGGATTCAGCCACTGTTTTGGGGTTAAAATGAGATGCAGATAGGTGTAAAAATTTGATGTTCTAAACAAGACACATTAGTAAAAATTTGAATTTATTCAAGAGGGATATCAGATATTCTTCAAAACAAATCCAAGAAATTATTAAAATATTAAATTTCAATCAAGACCATTTTGGTACCACTCATTACCTATTATTACCGATTATTTTATTATGTTAAAAAATCCAGCATCATTATGTTAGACAAACCCAGTGGAATAATTATTGATGATGATACAGATTTAGTAGATATAACTTCAATGTTTTTAGAAACAAATGGAGTGGAGATAAGGGGAAAAGGATACAATGGTTGTGATGCAGACAAGCTATACCAACAAGTAAAACCTGATTTTGTATTGTTGGATATGAAAATGCCACATTATGATGGTGAATATGCAATAAAAAAAATCAAAGAGCAAGATCCTAATGCCAAAATTTTTGTAGTTACTGGATATACGGATCATGAATTTTCAGCAAATGAAGTAATTGAAGTATTTACCAAACCATGCAACTTAAAACAATTAATAAAATCTGTCAAAACTTCTTTGGTCAATTAGTCAATGTCTGGTCACGTTCCTAGAATTTTAGATGGACTAGGAAAAGAAACGGTTTTCAGAGAATTATATGAAAATTCTCCTGATTTGTATCGTACTATAGATCTAAATGGAAAAATTATATTATGTAATCACTCATATGCAAAAAGTCTAGGATATACAATACACGAAATAAAAAATAATCATACAATTTATGATCATGTTTCTAAAAACAGTATAAAAATTCTTAAAGATACTTTTGAAGAATGGAAAAACACAGGTAACGTTTCAAATATAGAATTATGGTTAAAGAGAAAAGACAATACTGAATTTCCAGTATTGCTTAGTGTGAATAGTATTTACAATATTTCTGGAAAAGTAATTGGCAGTAATACTGTTATTCGAGATATTAGTGATATGTATTCTGCAAAAGATGAAATTGATTTTTTAAAAATACAAAGATTTTCTGTTTTAGGCCAATTATCAGCTAGAATTGCTCATGATGTTAGAAATCCTTTGGCAATAATTAGTAATGCTCTCCAAATTTTAACAATACAAAACAATTCAGAATTAGAAAAACATAATCCATTGTTTACAAAAATGGAAAAAGCTGTAATGAGAATTACTCATCAAGTAAATGATGTTTTAGATTATGTCAGACCCCGTCCACTCAATATTAAATCACATTCTTTATTGGATATTTTGTGTCAAACGGTTGAATCAATTAAAGAATCCAAGGGCATTGTCATTAACATACCAAAAAATGATGTAAATCTATATTGTGATGCAACAAAATTAGAAATACTTTTTGTAAATTTGATTTTAAATTCAATTCAATCAATGAGTAGCAAAGGAATAATCAATATACGAATAATAGAACAAACATCAAGTGTTGTTATAGATATTGAAGATAATGGTCCTGGCATCCCAGATGATTTAAAAATAAAAATTTTTGAGCCATTATTTACCACCAAACAAACTGGTACTGGTTTAGGTTTAGCCAGCTGTAAAACTATAGTTGATAGTCATCATGGAACAATATCTTTAACTTCAACTGTGGAAAAAGGTACTACATTTTCAATTGAAATTCCAAAGAATTTAGTTGAACTTGTGAAAACAGATTAAACATTCTAGATTCAATTCCGTAGAGGCTTGAACCTTTTATGGGGATAAAACGAGACGCAGAAGTATGAATGAAGACTTGACAAAACTTCCAGATAATCTACCTCAACCAGATGATGATGGAAAATCTGATCACCTAGTTGGAATGACAATTCCGCACATCATTCTTACATCTACAAAAGGAGAGATAGATCTTTCTAAAATTAATACACAGTATTTGGTTCTCTATTTTTTCCCAATGATGTCTGCTCCAGAAAAAAGCTTGCCATCAGGATGGAATGATATTCCAGGTGCACGCGGATGTACTCCTCAAAACATTACAATTAATGACCATCTTGAGGATTTACAAAAATATGATTCTAAAATTTTTGGCATTTCAACTCAGCCTATTGATGAATTAATAGAATTATCATTATTAAGAAAATTATCTCAACTGTTAATTTCAGATAATAGTTTAAAATTTCAAGAAAAATTACAAATGCCTACATTTAATGTTGAAAACAAGACAATGTACAAACGATTAACAATGATTGTAAAGGATTCAAAAATTATCAAGGTGTTTTATCCAGTATTTCCTTCAAACAAGCATGTTTTTGAAATTTTAGAATGGTTTGAAAATAATTCAAAGAATCAATAATAGATTGTGAAATGAATCCGTAGAACCAACTACTTGTTTGAAGAATTAAAAAGATGTAATTTATTCGTTTACTTCGATTTTATTTTGATTGAATTTGTTGTATCCGTCTTTGTTGTATCCCTCTTTGTCATATCCCAGGTGATCATATCCAAGTTTATCATACCCATCTTTGTTGTAACCATTTTCATCATATCCATCTAAATCATAGCCATCTTTGTTGTAACCATTTTCATCATACCCGTCTATGTTGTATCCATTTTCATCATAACCATCTTTGTTGTATCCATTTTCATCATAACCATCTTTGTTGTATCCCTCTATACCATATCCATCTTTGTCATACCCATTTTTGTCATAGCCATCTTTGTTGTAACCATTTTTGTTGTATCCTTTTTTGTTGTAACCATTTTTGTTGTATCCTTTTTTGTTGTACCCGTCTTTATCAAAATTTATTTTTGTATCAATGTGAATCCCATCAAGAGAAAAAC
>Ga0209992_10003655_pt1 | contig 12752 bp, 31 predicted proteins | sample 2SBtaG_2_FD_182564 | JGI IMG/M metagenome (GOLD analysis project Ga0209992, IMG submission 182564) | Deep subsurface microbial communities from Kolumbo volcano to uncover new lineages of life (NeLLi) - 2SBTROV12_ACTIVE470 metaG (SPAdes)... | ecosystem: Environmental > Aquatic > Marine >... | reverse complement strand
CTGCCATTTCTGACAGCATTTTGAAGATCAGATATAGCTTTTTCTTGATAAGGCCGAAGCTGCATATTATATGAAAAGGTTGCTTTTTATATTATTAGGGTATATGTTATGTGAAGTTTACGCAACCCCCTGATGAACGGTTACGTCAATATGACGAATGAGGAGTATCACTCCAGTCCAGACATTTCAAAATCTGATCTCGATGCTGCTAGAAAAAGCGGCTTACATTTTTTATTAAAAAAAACAGGGCCAAAGCAGAAACCAACTCCAGCAATGAGAATTGGCTCTGCTTTTCATGCCTTAACTCTTGAACCAGAACTTTTTGAAAACGAATACATTTACAAACCTGAGTTTATAAATGCACGAAGTAAAGAAGGCAAAGAATGGAAAGCCAGTCACGAAGAAGCTGGTAAAACTGTTTTAACTACTGACGATAGGAAACAGTTAGAAGGCATGACTGAAGCTATAGGTTATTGCACTCCAGCAAAAAAATTACTTGATGCTTCTGGTAAAGCAGAGCAAAGTTTTTTATGGACTGATAAAGAAACAGGACTTGGTTGTAAGTGCCGCCCTGATTATTTGCTTGTTGATGGTGGAACGATTGTTGATGTAAAAACAACAATCGATGCATCTTACAAAGGCTTTTTAAAAAGCATTTCTAATTTTAGATACCACGTTCAAGCTGGTTGGTATTTACATGGATTAGAGCAAGCAACTGGAATTAGACCAGAGCGATTTATTTTTATTGCAGTTGAAAAGACAGCACCTTTTGGAGTTGGTGTCTATGAGGCTGATACTTATATGGTCGTCAATGGTTATGACACAGCCAGAGAAGATCTAGCGAAAATTGCAAAGTGGAAAGAAGAAGATCGTTACCCTGGTTATTGCGATGACATCCAGCAAATAAGTTTGCCACCTTGGATGACTAAAGACAAACAAAATGCTGTGAGTCTTCAAGTACCTGATATCGAGCTTTTCTAATGGAACCACTAGTTACCGAAGAATATCCTCCACTCAAAGAGTATATTTTTTATGTCATACCAGCAAATGTAAAAGGTGAAAAAGTTTCTGTGTATGGAAGATCATTAGACAAAGCTTACAAAAGAGTTGAAGAAGCTTTTCCAAAGGCACAAGTTATTACTTGGGGAGGCAAAAAAGAATGAATTGGCACTCATCTTCTCTCGGATCTTCGATTCATCTTTTCTGGGTTTGTGAAAAACCAACTGTGAAAGGAAGAAACATTAGGATCACAGCTTCTACGCCTGAAGAGGCAAGAAAAATACTAGACAGGAAATTTCCTGAAGCCAAAATTCTTTTTAAAAAAACATTGCCATGAACGAAATCAGCAAAAGGTACGAAAAAATGTACAAAAAGAAAATGGAGCAAGTCTTTACCGACTTAGACCAGCAAGACCACGAAACACTTTCTCAATTACTCGATGAATTTGAACAGTACAAAGGAGCCAAGCACAATGACTGAATCAGCACTCACAACAACACCAGGATCTTCGGTTTACAAGAACGAAGGATCTTTTGAGCTACATCAACGCATGGCTAAATCATTAGCCCAAAGCGCACTTGTCCCCCAGCAATACCAAGGCCAAGGAGGATTACCTAATTGTCTTGTTGCATTAGAAATGGCAAACCGCATGAATATAAGTCCATTGGTGGTTATGCAAAACATGAACGTCATCCAAGGCAAACCCAGTTGGTCAGCACAATTTGTTATTGCAACTATTACTGGCTGCGGCAGATTTGAAAACTTGGATTATGAAATGAACGGAGAAAAAGAAGATTTAAAAGTTAGGTGTACTGCTACACGAATTAAAGATGGCAAAAAGATTAACGGATCTTGGGTGTCAATTGCAATGGCAAGAGCAGAAAATTGGGTAAAGAACTCCAAATGGAAATCAATGCCTGAGCATATGCTTAAGTATCGAGCCGCAACTTTCTTTGGGAGACAATATGTGGCTGATTTGTTGTTAGGGATACAAACTGAGGATGAAATTGTTGACATTCAACCTGTGAACGTAACTGTGCCAAACACTCCACATGAAGCAGCTATTGCACAACCAAAAACAGAAGAACCAGTTGCTGAGTTTAAAGATGGTCAATGGCGAGAAACCAAAGACAATCCAAAAGTGGAGGTAGATGATGGATTCGCAGGATTTTAAATTTATTACATGTAACGAACTTGCTGCTCGATGGAGATGCAAAATTGATTCGTTAGCCCGATGGAGAAGGGAAGGTAAAGACCCACCTTTCTACAAGATTAACGGCAATATCCTCTATAAATTGGCTGATATAGAGGCGATGGAACAAGCCAGAAAACAATCAACTACTAAATCAAAATGACTTTTGACATCAAAATGGCTGTCTTCCCTCAAACTTCTGAGGATCATAAAAGAATGATGAAAGACAGGTATGACGCAAACAAAAAATACCCTGAGTACGGTGGTGTTATTAATGTTGCCAGAGGAGACATCCCTGCATTGGTTAAGTACTTAACTCATGCGACACCTGACTACGATGATTATCTAAACGAAGAAGTTGTTCCACTAAGAGTTAGTGGATATATGAATACTTCAAAACAAGGTAAAAAATATTTAGGATTAAAAATTAGTCCTGACTACAAGAAGCAACAAGACGTTGAAAATGGTACTGGTATAAGTGCTAATACAAAAGTTTCTGAGTCTTCTGGTGGCGGTGACTTTGCTTTTGACTAACTAATCTGGTCGGGTGTCTTATGTCGATACAATACCTGTATTGCAAAGCGCAGGGAAAGACATAGGTAGGGTTTACACGGGCCTAGATGAAACACCCGACTACTCATTAAATAAACAAACAACTTTGCTCTGTATTAGAAAAACTTAAATAGAATAAACTAAAAAAGATGATCCAACCTTTAATTATCAGCAGCGTTATCAGTGCCATCTCTGTTGTAGCTGCTAAAAAGCTTCTCAAAAGAGAACCAAAGATGCAAAAAGTTCTTGAGAGAAGGAGGCTCGATCCGACCTAACAAGTTAAATCTTTAGAATTAGCTTGATACTTATCCTTATCCCATGCCTTTAACTTTCGAGAGCAAAAGCATAACTAAGACTGTATCGATTGATGATTTACCAAAGCTAAGTCGAGCAGAGATAGAACTGTTGAGAAACGAGCTTAAAAAAGCCGTTTTAGATATGGATACGAGTCTCGCTGACATCACCTACGAAAAACATCAAGACGGTTTAGAACCTAATAAAAATTGGCTACATGCAATTAAAAAAAAGCAAACAATTTGTGAAACTTTTTTACAAACTATTAAGGATCAATTAAAACTAAATAACAGTCAATTTATACAAAAAAAATATAATAAAATTTTACAAAATTTATTAATTGAAGCTCTCGGAGAAGATCAATTAAAAGCAATTGAACAAAAAGCAAAAAACTTGACTTTTGAGGGTATGATTGATTCTCAGGGTAATACCTGATTATAAATAAGTGTTAAGAAACACTACCAATTATTCACATTTAGCAATGCCAGAAACCTTTGGCGTAAACATGATTACTTATGGACTCGACTCTTGCTTCAAACCTTGGTACACAGACGGAAAAGTTGTCTACTGGGGACAGCATTGTTCTACTAAAAGCGAAGCTCAAGCAAGAGCTAAAGCAATGGCAAGTGGAGAATGGGAAAACTCAGTTCTCTAATTATCTTTACAAGCTTTTCGACAGAGACAACGCAGCTTTAGGTCTTAAAGGAACTTATTCAGGTCTTTGGCAACAATTGCAAGAACTTTGCGACATAGATCCAGAGTTACCAGAACTTATCAAACTAACTTTTATTCTTAAATACAATGCCACGACCAATTCCCCCTAATTCAGAATTTGAAAATCAGATTGTTTCTGCCTCTGGATATCTTTTTTATATAAAAGATGGTGTAAGACATTGGATTAGCATTCCACCAAAGGATTACAAAAATGATTAATATTCCCTTTATTCATGATTTCTTTTGGGAAGGTTTTCCTTCTAACAAAGATCAACTTTTAGATTTTATAGAAAATGCACAAGAAGATAAAAATCAACAACATACATGGACTGAACACTGTTTTATAGAAGTCAAAGGTTTACAGATTGAATACAACACAGTACATAATTTCATACCATTACTTACAACTTTTTTTCAAGATTTAGAAACAATATCTAATTCTGGTATTCAACTAACAGGTTTATGGGTTAACACTTATAAGAGATATTTCTTTCAAGAAGTGCATGACCATTTTCCAAGTCATATTTCAGGAGTTTTATTTTTAACTGACCAGCAAGAAGGTGATGCTAAATTTTATTTTGCAAATAAAAATTCTTCTCAAGTACAAAAACCTCTTTTTAATCTTGTAGATTCAAGCAATAATGTTTTTGCGGCAAGACGTTATATAAAAGCTGAAAGAGGCAAAGTCATATTATTTCCTTCTTATCTGCAACATGGAGTCACTGCTCACAAATCAGATTATCCTAGAAGAACTGCTTCATTTAATTTCAACATTGTAGATGCCGTCACTTAGGTATCACGCAGGAAGAATGGTTCTTTACGAAGAGAATGAAAATTCTTGGCGTGTAAAGATAAAAACAAAGACAGAAAAAATAAATTTACCGTTATCTAGCAAGTCTCTTGAAGATGCAGTCCTTGAGGCTGAATATCTTTATGCAGACGCAAGAGCAATTAGTCAGGGCAAACCAAAATGTGTTGACTGCTTACATTGGTTAGTTGTAAAGGCTGAGTGTGGATTGGGCCTCCCCGAAGGTAAAGGTAGTGGTGGTGTCTTTGCTAAGGATTGTGCTTGTTTCTGGGCAAGGAATTAACAACATCTTCTAACTCGTAAATATATTCTTCAGCTAGCTCTAGCATTTTTTTTGCTTTGTAATTTTCAAAAGCTAATTTACTAATAAATTCTGCAATACATTCTGGCCCTGCTTGATTAATTGCTAAACGAAGCGTTATTTCAATAGCCAATTCATCTTCTAACTCTAATTCTGTTTCTCGCCATGATCTCTTAGAGGTCATTAATAATAAGATCAATAAGATCTGCTTTTCTATAAACCATAGGCTTTTTCCCAGTCATTTGCCGCAAATACCAATTAGGAAAATATCTCAGGTGAGACTTAAATCCGTCTAATTCTTTAGGTGATCTGTAAACAAAGGGTTTACCAAGCCAGTCAAGTAGATTCATAATAGGCATGAGAATCAAGAAAACCCTTTAGCTGGGGATCAGAACTAAAGGGGATTCTCTGTCTGTTGCGGAGCGTATTCCATCCCACTCCAAGCTTAAAATAACTTAAAAAAACGACCTAGCAAACTACTATGGCTGCGCCAAAATTCAAAATAGATGATCAAGTTAATAAAAAAAAGAACACAGGAGTTTTTCTAGCAATAGGATCTGCTGTTGGAACGATTATTAAAGTTATAGAAAAGCACAATTCAAAAGGTACAATTTGCTATTACTACGGAGTAAAATGGCCTGATGGCAGGCGGTCAGAACACGCTCAACATATTTTAATTCCAGCCCCATGATTATTAGTTTCATGCTTTTCTTTTATTTTTAACAGTTTTTCGTGACGCAAATAAGCCCTTAACTGCTGTCTTCTCAATTCTTTGCAATGAGAACATTGACAATCATTATGAATCATTTTCTAACTCATCAGCTTTAGCAAGTAATCCTTTATAGGAGTTGTGAAGCTTATGGCTTGGGATATGACGACCATCTAAGACGTAAAGCCGATCTAAACGCATTGCATGGGCAACATCTTGACCCATGACTGTTTTTATTGCTCTATTAATCATTGCAATTTAAGAGTCCTGTTAGGCCACAGTCTAGCTTCTATAAAATCAACGTCTTCAATGCAAAGACTGTTGTTATTTTGTTCGGCAGCAGATTCAAGTACCCAGAGGGTAAAGCGTTTTCCTCGCTCGCTGTTGAAGAATAATTTTTTCATTGTTCATCTTCGTAAAAGTGGTTAAAATATTTTTGTACTTCACCCACGATTGCAAGCATTATCATTTTGGTTATTGGATAGCTATTAAACCCTTAGTTTCGTAGAGGACGCTAAGGGTTTTTTAGTATCTATTGCCCACGCCAATTCCTAGGTCTGATTGAATCAAGCCTAACTAATTCCTTGTCTATGGCGTTGAGGCGATGAAAGATCTCACGAATGTCTCCTTGGCGTTTGTTAGAGCGATTACCAAGAACCATTAGTAAGGCTGACACCATAGCACCAATTAAAGCAGCAAAAATTTCAGTCATTTACATTAGGCCATGTTCCTTGCTGGATTTTAATCCATTGCTTTTGTGCTTCTACAAGATCAGGCTGTGATATATCTGGATCATTAATGATGCTCCACAACTCAATTCTTTTATTAATAGATTCAACGGTTATACCGTGAGACTGTGCTATTACTTCTTTTTGCGCTTGTGACAAGAACTTCATTACTTTTTAACCTTTTATGTCTAGATTAGTAATGTTTTCTAGTTTTTACGCATGGCAGAGTCAAAAGTAGACGAACCGAAAAAGAAAAATCCTCTTCAAAAGTTAAAGGAGGGACTTGATGACAAGGAAGAACAACTGCAAGTCTTGTCTACATTTGTGCGTTTGGGAGTTGTCGTTTGGAGTGGATTTATCCTCACTTTAAATTACGTTACGATTCCTGGTCTTGGGGAACAAGAACGCATAGATCCAACTTTTATTGCGTCGGTATTCACCGGGGCCCTGGCAAGTTTTGGGCTTGAGACAGCAAAAAAGAGAGGTGATGGAACGTATAAAGCTGACGAAGAAAAGAAAAAAGCAGAAGCAGCAGGAGGATTTGCTAATGGTGTTCCTTATACCATCATCAGAGTCGAAACTCCTATAAAGTTAGTACCAGATAAACCACGCATTGATCCTATTTCTGGCAAGGAAGTAGATCCACAAACAGGCAAGCTTACATGAAACGCTTCATTCCCCTTTTGCTTTTATTAGCAGCCCCAGTTCATGCTGGAGGCATCACCCATAAGATCACGGCTACAGCGCAAGCGTCAGTTGACGGAAGTTATTCTCACGCAAAACGCATCGGAAGTACATATTCTATGAGTAGCTCTGGAGTAACGGCAGGAACAATGGGACATTTAGACGTTCCAGCAGCATCAAATAACTCTTTAACAGGAGTTGCTGCAACGCATGGTTCAGGTTCGTATACTCAGACAACCGCCGGGGCAGCTACAACTTTTAGTGAAACATTTATTCAAGGTGATGATGTTCCAAGTGCAACAACCTTGAGTAATGGTGCTATCGGATCACTTCCAATGTTGGGAGATACGATCTCATACACTGGGGGTGATAACACCGGGCTGGCAGCTACTATTACGTCAGTTTCTGGTGGCACAATAGGACTCACCGCAGGCAAGTCCGGGACATCTGTAACTGGATCAATAACTTCATCTTTATCGATAGGTGATTAATGCGTTATATATTATTTTTTATCTTTTTATCCGTTCCAGCACAAGCAGTCCCTGTTATCCCTGGATTTAATTCAGGGTCTACTACAGCAAGAACTGAGAGCAAACAAAATACAACTGAGTTAATAGAATCTTGGTCATATTCGACAGGATATGAATATTCTGTTGGTGGCTCAAACTTATCAATACAAGGCGATATGTTACCTAAAACAGTTACTACAGGTACTCACACAGTTGATGGAATTACTACTACTCATCACGGGATTGACCTTAATACTAAACCTACAGTCACGATGCACACTCAAGGAGCAGCTACAAACCTCCTTGAAAGTTATCATGGGCCAGGCTTAAAATCGTTTACCCGAATTAGTAGAGATATTCTTACCGAATCTGTTACAGAAACAATGTCAACATTTACTCAATGAACGACATTAATAGCTTTTATTTATTTCCAACTCCTGTTTGGAAAATTAATATTTTAGAAGAATTAAAAAAACAAAATTTAAGCATAAAAAATATTATCGATGAATGTTTAAAAATAAAATCAGAAGATAAAGGAAGATCTATAAGTAACCAAGGAAAACATGCTTATCAATCTAATAACTTAGACTTTTTAAAACATAAAAATACTAATTTAATTCAATTGATGAAAACGATTGATAGTATTAGTCAAACCATCTATGGAACCACATGGAAAGGAAAAATAAATCTTAGTGACACATGGCTCAACATTAATGGGCCAAATTCTTTTAATGTTTTTCATAATCACCCAAAAGGCATTTTATCAGGATGTGTTTATTTAGAAGTACCTAAAGATAGTGGATGCTTAATTATGGGGAAAGGACAGACTGATTTATTTCTTTATGCAACATACGGTGATATAAAACAAGATTCTGAATTTACATTTGAAACAGTAAGTTTCGAGCCTAAAGTTGGTGACGTATTTATATTCCCTTCACATGTCGAACATTCTGTAGGAAAAAATAAAAGCAAAAAGAATAGAATTTCATTAGCTTTCAACTATCTTAAAAAATGAACAAATATTTATTTGCAACATTATTGTTAATAAATAGTCCTGTAATTGCAGATACAAACATGACTAATAACCCGGTAAGTAATAGTTCCGGGTCGGTATCAAATATTGGGGTCATGAATTATGCGAGTAAACAATTTACAAATACTTTATCATTAAATCAAGTTCAATGCCAAGGCGATACCTTGGTTGTTCAACCTTTTTTGATGGGAAATTATTCTGGAGGGTTACCCAAGGTTGACAGTTTCCTTGAGCCTATCTATTCAACTAAAGATATAAAAGGAGCTACAGATGAGAACGGAAATGAAATAGGTGACGGAGAAGTTGACGACCCAACATTGATTCGTGGATATAAAACAGTACAAAGATTTGAAAAGACTAATTTTGCAATTAGCCCTGGCATAAGTTTATCTTTTAATGTAAATCTAGATAGGAAAAGCGTCCGAAAGTGCAGGGAAGGTCAAGTGCATTTAGTAAACCTTTTACAAGCAAAGCACGAAGACGCACGATTATCCTATGAATTGGGACGTGCAAAGCATTGTGCAGATCTATTGAAGAATGGAGTTCGCTTTAAAAAAGGTTCAAAATACGAAATTTTATGCCTCGACATTGAGTTAGTCAGCAAACCTAATACCTTAATAGATCACAATCACTCTATTTCCGAAGATCCCTCTGAGCCTTTCTCCTTTCAGAAAGGGACAATAACTTCTCCTTCTTCTTGAATAAACTCTTTGCAAGTTTTTTAGATCTTTTTTTAATTTGCTTCTGAATCTGTTTTTGTACGATTTTTATGTAGGGCTGCAAAGTGCCAACAGCAAGAATACTGGTGACAGCTATTGCACTTGTAGAAACCAGTAAGGGAACGGGGGGAGAATAATTACCTGCTATTTCAAGTGGGTTTAAACCTTCCCATACCGTTTCACATTTATTTGTTACTTGATCTCTTCTCCATCCTTTAATTCTTGCAAGTCCTCCTTTGCCTAACGAACCAATAGGAGTTTTAGCAAGTGTGTCTAATGGTGGGCAGGGCAAGACTTCTGCAATAAACTGTCCATCAATATTTGAGGTGTTTGTATTTTGTTGACCTACGTTGGAATTGCTCTCCTCGTCACTTTTTCCATTATCCTCTTTCACTTCCTCTCCTACATTGTTTAAATTTTTTACTAAATCAGTATTAGGTTTTGGTGGCGCAATATCAGCATAGAGATCAGGGGCGATGTACATGGGAGGAGCAAAATCGCATACTGTGAGATTGTTTTCGGGATCTACATTAAACATTTCACTACCTGTACCTGTCTTTTTATCTCTGGCTACAACACAAGGAAGTTCAATAATTGGGACAAATCCAAACGGTAATTGACCAAAAGTAGTTGGAGGGATTATTTCCGCAGGAGGAATTATTGTTAGTTCTGGTAAATCTTTAACCTTTGGCTCGTTTATAAAAGGAGGATTTAATTCCACTATTTAGCAGCAGACCATAAAACTAAAGATTTTCTTACTCCTGATTTTACTTTAGTAACTCGGTGAAGCATTGATGATGGAAAAACAATTAAAGTTCCTTGTTCTTGATCAATTGCTTTTTCTGGGATAATCGTATCTTTTGTATATTTACATGCACCTGTAATAAGTTCTAAAGAACCTCCTGTATATTTTTTACTGTGATTTAAAATCAAAGACGCAGATATATCTCTTTTTAAGTTTTGCGGATCATTTATTTTTGTTACTGAATCTGTATGCCAATTGTAAAACATCCCTTTTGTATATTCTGCATATTGAATAGGTTCTGTATATGTTAAATCACACCCATAATACTTAGAAGCACAGGAATCTAGACGTTTCATAATTTTTATCATTAAATCTTGTACGACACTACCTTCATTAATAAAAGAGACTTTTGTATCCCTTACTTCTTCAAGCTTATGTGGACTTGCAGGATTAATCTTTCCTTTCTCTAAATTAATTGTTCCTTCTTTTACTATCCTTTTACATTCTTCTTTTGATAAAAAATTTGGATAATAAATATAAGTAGCTAATCGCATAACTAACAATCATTCCATTGCCCTGCAAGATCACTAGCTGCACTTCCTACTTGTTTTCTAGCCTGACCAAAGAAAATCCCTGCCAGGACGGGGCCAACTATAGGTACGTTCGCTATGGCTGGTGTCACCTGAACTGAAGCAGCATCAGCAATCATCTGTCCATTACTGCGTCCTTGGGCTTGTTTTTCAATACATTCGATCTGTTTTGCCGTTAATTTACCGTCTGAGCCTTGCGGATATGTAATGAACTGAGCAACAGATTCTTTATGAATATGTTTAGTCTTTACACCTTTATTAAACGTAGGAGTTTCACTGGTTTCATACTGGAGCATTGTTTTTGGATCGTGTTGACGACTAGCAAAACTCCACTCTTCTGCACCATCAGCACCTTTTTCACTTCTAATTTGAAGACTGCTGTAAGGAGTATTAGAAAGCTTGGCTATATCAGGGATGCCTGAGTCCTTACGAGCCAACATGTTTAAGCTCATGAAATTGGTGGCAATGAGTCCACCGCCTAACACTAAAGAAGTCAGGCCGTTAAATGATTTAAATTGAATCATTTGCCGAACGGAAGCACAGGACCAGTCATCTCAGGCACTTTGGGCATTTCTGGCATTGCATCTTGAACTAAAGAAGGAAGTTCTTTCTTAACGCCATCTAGTACTGCATCAAAGATTTTTGATCTAAAAATAAATGCACCACCTAAACTCGCTACCCCCAAGATGAAGGCAGCGAAATTAATCCAAGTTATGATTTTTATCATGCAGGGCAAGCCTCACCACCGTCAACAGGTGCTTGATCAGCTTCTCTAGCTTCGTTGATAATTTTGCCTTGTAATTCTTGGATTCTTACTGCAAGAGGCTGAAGTTCAGCTTTGTTTGCTTCTTGCTGTCTTTTAACGACACCGTTGTATTCTTCAACAGCAGCGTCTAATTCAGAGATAGTAGACATAGATAAAGTGTATATGCTTTCAAATTATAGGGTTTTTAGGTAATCCAACAAGTTTTTTACTTTAGTTTTATCAAAAGGGTCGTGAATATTGCTTTCATATACCTCTGTAAATCGTTTTTCTACTTTGCAATTATCAAAGACTAATATTTCACGTTGGTTTCTTACTCCTAACTCATCTCTATAAATAGCATTGTTTAAATTATTTCCAAAAACTAATTCCATATCACTAATAGCCTTTAATTTTGTAATACCCATTGCATCAAGCCATACTCGTTGAGTGAAAAAATCATTGATAGTTAAAATATAAACTTCATTTACACCGTAAGATCGTATTTCATCATACTTGTCTTCAAAGGAAGGTACATGTTGATAAGTGCAAGTAGGAGTGAAAGCACCAGGTAGAGTAAGTATTACACATCGATTTCGTGTTAAATCTTTTAGATTTATTTCTCTAGTTGAAAATACATGATATTTCTCTTCAGGATGCTTCATCTCATAAGAACTAACAAAAAAACCTGTGTTTAATGCGTTTTTTCTCATTTGAATCTAGGGCCGTAAAAAAATAAAACTAGAGAATTTCTTACTCCTGATTTTACGGTAGAAACTTTGTGATGCAAGAAAGGAGGAAAAACAGTTACAGCACCTTGTTCCCTTGGAATTACAAAATCGTCTTCTGGCTTACCATTTTCAAAAAAGACCAGATCACCTCCAGTATTACCTTCTAAATCATTTAATTGAACACTTACTGAAAGTTTACAATATGGCCTATAACTATTTATATCTTGATGAAAACAATAACCCATTCCATTTTGAAATTTATGAATAATACATTCAAAATCATGCTCATCTAAATCATAATTATAAGTTAGCCGATTCACTTCCAATGCTAGGTTTTTTATCTTTTGAATAGGTGCAAGTTCATTACTTGGATGAACATCTCTAGACCCACGTTGTAATGTTTTTCTTATATTATAAACTCTCATATTTGCATGATCTATTAGCTGTTTACATTCCTCGTTAGATAAAGTTAATTCTGGATATTTATTATGACTTAAAAAAACAGGCATTATAAAATTATAAGTTTCTTCAAACCACTGATGCAAATGCTGAATTTTATCGAATTTAGTTTTTAATTTAACAATCAACTTTCTGCGAATACCGCCCTAGCATATCCACCACCACCATTCCCTCCTGCGTAAGCTGTTTCACCATATAAAGAACCACTATCTGTACCCCCAGCACCACCACCACCACCAAATG
>Ga0209992_10003650_pt1 | contig 12759 bp, 8 predicted proteins | sample 2SBtaG_2_FD_182564 | JGI IMG/M metagenome (GOLD analysis project Ga0209992, IMG submission 182564) | Deep subsurface microbial communities from Kolumbo volcano to uncover new lineages of life (NeLLi) - 2SBTROV12_ACTIVE470 metaG (SPAdes)... | ecosystem: Environmental > Aquatic > Marine > Volcanic... | reverse complement strand
TAATAAGCAGCGGATGTATGCAGAAATACGATATTAAGACCTTTCAAGGGTTGATCCTTGCGCTTCAAGATTATTGGGCGCGTCAGGGCTGCGTTATTATTCAGCCTCTGGATATGGAAGTGGGTGCAGGAACTTTCCACCCGATGACGTTCCTACGTTCTTTAGGTCCAGAGCCTATGAGTAGCGCTTATGTTCAACCGTGTCGCCGACCTACTGATGGTCGTTATGGCGAGAACCCAAACCGCTTACAACATTACTATCAGTTTCAAGTAATGCTTAAGCCTTCGCCTGATAATATTCAGGAGTTGTACTTGGGCTCTTTGAAAGAGTTAGGTTTCGATCCGCTGGTTCACGACATACGCTTCGTTGAAGACAACTGGGAATCGCCAACGCTAGGTGCGTGGGGTCTAGGTTGGGAAGTATGGCTAAACGGTATGGAAGTGACCCAGTTTACTTACTTCCAGCAAGTAGGCGGTATTGAATGTAAGCCTGTTACCGGTGAAATTACCTATGGCCTAGAACGATTGGCCATGTATGTTCAAGGCGTAGATAGCATTTACGATCTTGTATGGACTGACGGTCCGATGGGTAAAGTAACCTACGGTGACGTATTCCACCAAAATGAAGTAGAGCAATCGACGTATAACTTTGAGCACGCCGATGTGGAAGCGTTGTTTAGAACCTTCGACGAATGCGAAGCGGAAAGCAAAAAGCTGATAGAAAACAGTCTTCCACTTCCTGCTTATGAACAGGTAATGAAAGCGTCCCACGCGTTTAACCTTTTAGATGCACGACACGCTATCTCTGTTACTGAGCGCCAGCGCTATATTCTTCGCGTAAGAACGCTCGCTAAAGCGTGTGCAGAAAGTTATTACCAAGCGCGTGAAGCTTTAGGCTTCCCACTATGTAACAAGGAGGCATAAGCGTGCGTACTGAAAATTGTTTAGTTGAATTAGGTACTGAAGAGTTACCACCAAAAGCACTTAAGTCTTTGGGCGAAGCCTTCGCCACACAATTTGAAGCAGCACTTAGCCAAGCTGACTTAAGCTTTGACTCAGTTAGCTGGTTTGCCGCCCCTCGCCGCTTAGCGGTTTACGTTTCAGGTCTTGCTGAAGGTCAGGCTGACAAAGTGGTAGAGAAGCGAGGCCCAGCAGTATCTGCGGCATTTGACGCTGATGGCAACCCCACTAAGGCAGCTCAAGGTTGGGCACGCGGTAACGGTATAGACGTTTCTGACGCAGAGCGTTTGGTTACGGATAAAGGTGAATGGCTTCTTCATAAAGCCCACGTTTCGGGACAATCTGTCGCTGAGCTGTTAGAAGGGTTAATTAACCAAGCGGTAAGCAAGCTACCTATTCCAAAGCCTATGCGCTGGGGTAACTACAACACTCAGTTTATTCGCCCTGTGCACACCCTTTGTGTGCTTTATGGAAGCGAAGTGGTTAACGTTTCAGTATTGGGCCTAACAAGCGGCCGCGTTGTACAAGGTCATCGATTCCACGGCGAAGGTCGTTTTGAGCTTGATCATGCTGACAACTACGCCTCTGCATTAGAGCAACAATATGTGTTGGCAGATTTTGAAGCGCGTAAAGATAAAGTGCGTCAACAATTAGAAGACGCAGCCAAAAACTTATCGCTTAAGCCAGATTACGACGGAGAACTGCTGGAAGAAATTGCTTCCCTGGTAGAGTGGCCTGTAGTGCTGCAAGCAGGATTCGATAAGGGTTTCTTAGAAGTGCCGAAAGAAGCACTTATCTACACAATGAAGGACGACCAGAAGTATGTGCCGCTGCTTGATAGTGATGGCGCACTTTCTAATACTTTCTTGTTTGTGACGAATATTGAAAGCCATGACGCATCTCAAGTTATCTCAGGTAATGAGAAGGTTATCCGCCCTCGCCTTGCCGATGCAGAGTTCTTCTTTAACAGCGATAAAAAGACAACGCTAGAAAGCCGCCTTGAAAGCTTAGAAACCGTGTTATTCCAAAAGCAGCTTGGAACGCTTAAAGAAAAGTCTGAACGTATTTCTGCCCTATCGGCGTTTATCGCTTCGCAAATAGATGCGAATGAAACACAAGCAGCACGAGCTGGTCTTCTAGCTAAAACCGACTTAATGTCGAACATGGTTATGGAGTTTCCAGACGTTCAGGGCGTTATGGGTAAATACTATGCGTTAAACGACGGTGAAGATGCACCTGTTGCTGAAGCGCTGTACGAACAATACATGCCGCGTTTTGCTGGCGACTCCCTTCCTAGTTCTGGCGTAAGCGCATCAGTAGCCCTTGCTGACAAACTTGATACACTAGTTGGTATATTCGGTATTGGCCAGCTGCCAAAAGGTGATAAAGACCCGTTTGCGCTTCGTCGTGCAGCCATCGGTGTTTTACGTATTGTTACCGAGCTATCGCTGCCTTTAGACCTTGAAACGCTTGTAAGCAAAGCAATCGAGGTATATGGCAATAAATTAACAAATGCTGAAACACAAACGCAGGTTGTTGATTTTGTATTAGGTCGCTTCAATGCCCTCCTACAAGATCAAGCTATCGCCATTGACGTTATTCAAGCCGTAGCAGCCCGTCGCCCTACTAAGCCATCTGATTATCTAGCTCGTGTCCATGCGGTTGATAAATTCAAGGCATTAGAAGAGGCAGAGGCGTTAGCTGCCGCTAACAAACGCGTAGCAAATATTCTTGCTAAGCAGAACGTCGAAGTAACAGCAACTGTCAATATTGATGAATCACTGTTGGCTGAAGACGCTGAAAAAGCGCTTTACGTTGAGCTAAAAGCCGCGCAGAAAGAAGTCGAAATTGCCGTTCCTTCACAGGACTACACGCGTATTCTTACCACGCTTGCAACCTTACGAAATGTAATCGATAACTTCTTTGATAACGTAATGGTTATGGCAGATGACGAAGCAGTTAAACATAACCGACTTGCTTTGCTATCGCTTTTAAGGCAACTTTTCCTTACTACCGCGGATATTTCAATTCTCGCGAAGTCATAGGCGAGTTAAAGTTAATACGGTAATAGACCGTAGAAACGAAAAGCCCAGCTTCAACGTTGGGCTTTTTTATAAATGGAGACGCTGTGAAAAAGTTATTAACTATTGCTTCTATGTGTATGGCACTTTCAGCATGCTCTAGCAGTGGAAGTTTTAAAATTCCAGAAATAGCACCGGAAGTGCCACGCATTCAATTTGAAAACATGTTTTTAAGAGGCGTGTTCAACTGGTGGGAGGCTGACCCAAGCTACAAGCTTCAACGTTCAAATTCAGGTTGGACAGTAGACGTTGAACTCATAGCAGACGGGCAACCTTATGACTTCAGATTATCTGATGCAAAATGGACGCCCTCACAGAGCTGTGGAGGCAAATATAAAGGCCAGCCTGTAATGCTAGGCTCTACCGCTTATTTAGTCTGTGAGCAAGGCTCAGAGAACTTACAATTTACTCCCTCTACTACAGGTACTTATCGCTTTACTGTAAACCCTGCTAGTGCGGGAGAAGTTGCATTGGTAGTGTCTAAATTGTAATTTACTTAGATTAAACTTTTAAACTTCTGCGAAAAAGGTAGATAGCTATTCGTCTTTTTCGCAGCAGGATTTTAAAAGAATTCTATTTCAAGTTCGGCTAGCGTCATTGTCCCATCATCGTTTTCAACGAAATATAGATCATACTTTGCATCATCTAGAAATACCTGCCAATAATCGTCACTACCCATTATTTCATCACCGTAAAGCGCCCTAACCTCGGCGCTAGGTTGTTCAAAATAGTGTTCTGCAAACTTCCAATCTTTTAGATTCTGTTTATTTCTAAACACACTTTCGTAAACAGATAACTTACTTAGCTCTTGATAAGTAAAGTTCAGTACAAGATGATTATCATATACTTGAATGACCTCGCCGTTATCCGCATAAGCATCAAAAATTGGATTAAAACCCTGCTCATATAATTGCTCTATCGTTACGGTATCGCCCTCTTTACGCTTACTGTCAACAAAGGCGATAACTTCATTGTATTGGTGTGCCTTCTCAGTTTCATCGCTTGAACCTTCTATAAAAGCACTATCCGTATATCCATATTCGAAACCATTAACTAGCCACTCTTTTTTACCGTTTATAATTTTCAAATCTATTATTACATCAAGATTAACATCGGCTTCCTTATTTAGAGTAAGTCGGTATTTACCCCTCTCAATAAGATTCCCCTCGGGCAACTTTTTTAGCAATTCCGCTTTTTCGGTCTCATAGCCGACCTTATCTTCTATGAGCCATTCACTGTTGAATCGGTTATCAAAAGCAATAGAATTAGTAAGTGTTGTTGATACCCAGAGATTTTCTGTAGTCACTTTTTTTACTATTCCTTTATGGGTAACCACCCAAAGGTTTCTTCCATAAGAATACAGCACTGTGTCTTCATTAACGCTATACGTTGACATGGGTGTACCGAGTACGCGCAGCATACGTGTTACACTTTCATCGATAGTTAAACCAAATACACCACCTTCAAGGGAAATATTATTGCTCTGAAGCGGTGGCTGGGATTTATTAATGCTTGGCGATCGAGATATAGAAAACTTTACCTCTTCCTTAATAACTAGCACAGTTCCTTTTTCTGAACCTTTCATTACTTTTACCGGTTTCTCAGTATTATCTACAACTTCATACTTAGTTTGTGCTAAAGCTATAGGGACTGGCTGAAGCATGAAAAATCCCAATCCCATAGATGCAATAACTTTTTTATCCATTATATTCTCGTCCCTTAAAGATTATTATTTAAAGTTTGAGCGCTACTACGTACGTACTTTTCTGTATTGCTCACCTATCGCATTTATCTCATTTTTATATTCTTTTGCGGTTTCAGGGCCCCTTAAAACTTTTGATAACCTTACCTCTACATTTGCAATCATTTTCCTTAACGGGTAATGCTCCAGCTCGTCTACTTGACTCAAAAATATGGCGATATCTTTCAAATCAGATATACAACATGATTTAATATCAGCGCTGTATTGCTTAGCCAAAAATTTCACCATCCCATCACTTGTCGACGTACTATTACTGGTTAGTGGCTGTAGTGGCATATCTTCTATATCTTTCTTAAAGTTTACTGTCATATCTACTGACTGGTGCAGCAGCTTTACTGCTGTTAGGCCGGCAGTATTTACATAAGAAGCTATTCGATTATCTAGGGCTGCCAAGCTTTCGCTTTTAAGGTTAATTTTGGCATCAACAAATACTTGCTCAGCACGAAGTGCTATTTCACTTGCGTAAGAAATGTGGTTTAAATCTTCAAGAAAAACACCCTTAACTTTGGTGTCTAAAATGATGTTTGCTTTTTCAATGAGAATAGCCTGAGCGTTCTTAGCCTCTGATAGCCGAATCTGAGACTCTGTAAGTCCAGCCTGTTTTGAACAGGCTATTAATAAAAACGCAGCTATGATGAATATAATACACAAACGTCCTGTCATTTATCTGTCCCTGTGGTAACTGTTAATGCTACTTATATCTTTTCCCATAATACTAGCCTAGCTTATTTTTTATACTTTTGTTACTACTTTAATTAAGTCTTTCACTTGAACACATTTTCGTACGTAAAAAAAAAGCGGCCCTCTCGGGCCGCTTAATAAAGTAAGTATCACAGTGTGAATCTACACATCAAGGTTTTCTACCTTCAGTGCATTCGCTTCGATAAATTCTCGGCGCGGTTCTACTTGGTCGCCCATTAACGTTGTAAATAACTGGTCACAACCAATGGCATCTTCAATAGTTACCTGAAGCATGCGGCGACCTTCTGGGTCCATGGTCGTTTCCCAAAGCTGTTCCGGGTTCATCTCGCCTAACCCTTTATAGCGCTGAATGTATTGACCACGCTTCGCTTCATTCATTAACCAGTCTAACGCTTCTTTAAAAGACTCTACTGGCTGTTTACGTTCACCCCGCTTGATGTAAGCGTCTACACTCATCATGTCATTAATAGCTAAGTTAAGCTCTTTCAGGCGCTGGTACTCAGACGACTCGATGAATTCGTGATCGATAATGTACTCATAATCGATACCGTGCATACGCATGATGATCGTGATGTAGTATTCGCTAAGCTCGGCATCAGTACGAATTTCATAACGGTATGTAGCACCATCGTTCTCGCGCTCTGTAAGCTGTTCTACGAAGTGTTTTGCTACATGCTCTAGTGCTGATTCATCTTTCAGGTCTTCAAGGTTTAGCGTAGGCGTGTACAGCATACGGTAAAGAATAGCTGAAGGCATTTTGCGCTTCATACGCGCAATCATTTTCTCTACTGACTGATATTGCTTAACTAGGTTTTCTAGCCCTACACCACTGATGCCTGGGTCGTCATCACTAGTGTGCAATGATGCACCATCAATAGCGATACCTGTAAGGTAATTAGTCAACGCGTCATCGTCTTTTAGATACTGCTCTTGCTTACCTTTTTTCACTTTATAAAGCGGCGGCTGTGCAATATAGACATAACCACGCTCGATGATTTCAGGCATTTGACGATAGAAGAAAGTTAAAAGAAGCGTACGAATGTGAGAGCCGTCCACATCAGCATCGGTCATGATAATGATGCTGTGATAGCGTAGCTTTTCTGGGTCATATTCGTCACGACCAATACCACAGCCTAATGCCGTGATAAGCGTTGCAACTTCTTGTGAAGAAAGCATCTTGTCGAAACGTGCTTTCTCTACGTTAAGAATTTTACCTTTAAGAGGCAAAATAGCTTGGTTCTTACGATTACGACCCTGCTTAGCTGAACCGCCCGCAGAGTCACCCTCCACTATGTACAGTTCACTTAGTGCAGGATCTTTTTCCTGACAATCAGCAAGCTTACCTGGCAGACCAGCTAAATCTAGAGCGCCCTTACGGCGTGTCATTTCACGAGCTTTACGTGCAGCTTCACGCGCGCGAGCAGCATCGATAATTTTACCCGCAATGATCTTACTTTCCGCTGGGTTTTCTAATAAAAACTCAGCAAGCTTTTCGTTCATTGCCGATTCAACAGCAGGGCGTACCTCAGAAGAAACCAACTTATCTTTTGTCTGTGAGCTGAATTTCGGGTCAGGTACTTTTACGGAAATAACGGCAGTTAACCCTTCACGAGCATCGTCACCACTGGCATTGGTCTTGGCTTTTTTATTCAGCCCTTCCTTTTCCATGTAGTTATTTAATGTACGTGTAAGCGCACCACGGAAGCCCGCTAAATGCGTTCCGCCGTCTCGTTGTGGAATGTTGTTAGTGAAGCAAAATACGTTTTCTTGGAAGCTATCGTTCCACTGCATTGCGACTTCTACTGCAATGCCATCCTCCTGCTCACTGCTAAAGTGAAATACTTTTTGGTGAACAGCAGTTTTCTTTTGATTCAAATATTCAACGAATGCCTTGATACCGCCTTCATACATGAAGTGGTCTTCTTTACCATCACGTTCGTCTTTCAAACGAATAGAAACGCCAGAGTTCAAAAACGACAACTCACGAAGACGCTTAGCTAAAATATCATAATGATAAAGCGTATCGGTAAAGGTATCAGAACTTGGCCAGAAGCGAATCATGGTTCCGGTTTTATCAGTATCACCAGTAACCGCTAGTGGCGCTTGTGGAACACCGTGTTGGTATTCTTGTTCATGAGCCTTTCCACCACGGCGAATACGGAGCTTCAATCGGCTTGAAAGTGCGTTCACTACTGAAACACCTACGCCGTGAAGACCACCTGATACTTTATATGAGTTATCATCAAACTTACCGCCTGCGTGAAGCACCGTCATGATAACTTCAGCTGCAGATACGCCCTCTTCAGGGTGCAACTCTGTAGGAATACCGCGACCATCGTCAGACACAGATACTGAGCCATCGCTGTGAATCTGCACAACAATCTCAGAACAATGTCCAGCAAGTGCTTCATCGATAGAGTTATCGACCACCTCGAAAACCATGTGGTGTAACCCGGTACCATCATCAGTATCACCGATATACATACCAGGACGCTTTCTTACGGCATCTAATCCTTTAAGTACTTTAATACTGGACGAGTCGTAGTTGTTCTCTGCTGACATACTAGCTTTTACTCCTCTTTCACGCTTCCATGTTCCACGTGAAACATTTTCTTTTCGTTGTATTTTTGTATAAAAGCGAGTTGCGAGGATTCTATTGCAGTAACGAAAACCTGCGTATCCATCTTAAGCAACCCATCAATAAATTGTTCTCTTTTATCGGCATCTAGTTCAGCGCCAACGTCATCAAGTAGAAATATGCTTTTACGCTGCGTTGCAGAGTTAAATAGCTTGGTTTGTGACATTTGAAGCGCAGCTACTGCCATTCTAAGCTGCCCTCTCGATAAAAGCTCCTGGGCATTCACCCCATTCACTTTAAGCCTTAAATCAGCTTTATGGGGCCCAGAAGAGGTATGTCCTATTTTACCATCATACTCACGTTTTTTAACTAGGCTTTCTGATAAAGAAACATCTTTTTCCCACCCCTTATAGTAACTTAATTCAACATTAAAGTTCGGAAGAAATTCTTCCGCGTAAACTTTAAATAATGGAGTAAGTTTATCTATGTAACTAACGCGTATGGAGGTTAACGATTCTCCCAACTCTGCGAACTTTTCTTCCCAATACGTATTTTGAGGTGCTGTAAGACTCGCCTGTTGTTTCAATAGCGCGTTGCGGTGTTTTAGAAATTTAGTGTATTGGTTCGCAAGAGTTTGGAAATCATGTTCCACGTGAAACAATCCCCAATCACAAAATCGTCTTCGTTCTGATGGAGAGCCAATAATGAGATCGGTACTTTGAGGCGTAAAAAGTTGAAGAGGAACAAGACTGACCAAATCAGAAAGCTTATTGGAGTGCTTACCATTTATGCTGCAAGTGAATGAATCATTTCTATTACGCTGAAAGCCAAGCTTTAACGCTTCACCTAACTCATCTTTACAGGAAGCGAAAACACTAAAATTGTCTTTTTCATTTTGGATAACAGCGCTGTGTTTATTTGTTCTGAACGAGCGACCAAAACCCAAATAATAGAGGGCTTCGATGAGCGAAGACTTACCACTTCCATTCGCGCCAACAATAACAGTTAACGACGGCGAAGGAGAAAACGACACGGAAGTTAGATTACGGAACTGGGTAATCTGGACTTTGTCCAGTTTCATGATATCACGCTGAATATAAAAAGAAGCGATAGGCACTAAGGCTTATCGCTTCTTGTATTTGGACAGTTAAAAACAAGATGGGTTTATTAACGCTTAGAATTAGATAACAGATTACAGTCGCATCGGCATAATTACATACAATGCGGCATCATCTGCTTCATCTTCAATTAGCGCACTTGCATTTGAATCTGACAAACTTACTTTCACGCTCTCAGAGCCGAGTGAATTTAAAACGTCAATAAGATAGGCCACATTAAATCCGATTTCTAAATCATCACCCTGATACTGAACGTCTACAATTTCTTCAGCTTCTTCCTGCTCAGGGTTATTGGCGGTTATCTTCAACTCACCAGAAGAAAGGTTTAATCTCACACCCCTGAATTTTTCATTAGATAAAATAGCAGCTCGCGAAAATGCTTCCTTTAAAACTGGCTTGCTAGCGATAATTTCCTTATCACCATTTTGCGGCAATACACGACGATAATCAGGGAAGCGACCATCTACTAACTTAGATGTGAAGATAAAGTCGTTTGAAAAAATACGTAGATGATTTGCACCGATTTGTACTTTAAGCGATTTATCGTCTTCACTAATTAGGCGGGATATTTCTAAAACACCCTTTCTGGGTATTATAACCTGACGAGAAGGTAATGCTGTTTCATAATTTAAACGGCAAAGCGCTAACCGGTGGCCGTCTGTTGCGACAGTGCGAATGACATTTTCTTCTGTTTCAAGCGACATACCGTTTAAATAATAGCGCACATCTTGTTGGGCCATTGAAAAGCTCGTTGCGTCAATTAAACGCTTAAGATCGCTGCAAGATAGCTCGAACTCAACTTCTCCTTCCCAATCCTCTAAATTCGGATAGTCATTTGCTGAGAGTGTTGAAAGTGTATATCGCCCTCGGCCTGCACGAATTAGTGCCTTACTTCCGTCAAGAGAGAAATGAATATCTGTTCCCTCAGAAATACCGCGAATAATATCAAACAGCTTCTTAGCAGGAACGGTAATCTCACCTTCAGTATATTCACCTTCCAGCTTCACACTAGAAATCAGTTCGACCTCTAAATCTGTACCCGTTAACCAAAGTGCGTCCTCACTAACTTTAATGAGAACGTTGGAAAGGATTGGTAATGTGTGTCTGCGCTCAACTGCGCCAGACACTAATTGTAGGGGTTGCAAAAATTGTTCGCGGCTTATAGTAAATTTCATCGCAGTGCTATCTCGCCTCTAAGGTCGTGTTGTTAGGAAGACAAAGTCCTAATGAGGTTCTTATAGTCCTCTTTTATATCATGACTTTCTTCTCTTAGCTGCTCTATTTTTCTACATGCGTGTAAAACAGTTGTGTGGTCCCTACCCCCAAACGCATTTCCTAATTCTGGAAGGCTGTGGTTAGTGAGCTCTTTGGCAAGCGCCATGGCTACTTGGCGAGGTCGTGCAACACTACGGCTTCGTCGTTTAGATAAAATATCAGCTACTTTTATCTTATAATAATCTGCAACCGTTTTCTGAATATTATCAACGGTTACCAGTTTTTCCTGTAACGCTAACAGGTCTCTTAATGCCTCGCGCACGAAATCAATGGTTATAGGACGGCCGGTGAAATTAGCATTAGCAATAACCCTGTTCAACGCCCCTTCTAACTCTCGCACATTTGAGCGCAAACGCTTAGCGATGAAGAAAGCTACCTCGTTAGGTAGATGAATACGATTTTCAGCCGCTTTGCGCATTAAAATGGCGACACGGGTTTCTAATTCAGGGGGCTCAATAGCAATTGTTAAGCCCCAACCAAATCGCGACTTTAACCTATCTTCTACGCCGTCAATTTCCTTCGGATATCTATCCGAGGTAAGAATAATTTGCTGATTACCTTCAAGTAATGCATTAAAGGTGTGAAAGAACTCTTCTTGAGAGCGCTCTTTGTTAGCGAAGAACTGAATATCATCGATAAGCAACGCATCTACACTGCGATAGAAGCGCTTAAAGTCTTCAATTGCGTTATTCTGAAGCGCTTTGACCATGTCTTGAACAAAACGCTCTGAATGCATATACACTATCTTAGCATCGCCATTATTAGCGACAATACCGTTACCTACCGCGTGAAGTAAGTGAGTTTTACCTAAACCTGTACCACCGTAAATAAACAGTGGGTTATAAGAGCCGCCAGGATTGTTGGCCACTTGCGTAGCTGCTGCCCGAGCAAGCTGGTTCGATTTACCTTCTACGAAGTTATCGAATTGATACGTTGGGTTAATGTTGCTCTTGTGCTTCATCGCCTCAGGGATCGGGATCACTTTAGGTGGTGCAGACGATCGGTTAGGTTGGCTATTATAACTGTTGTTATAACCGCTGCGATCGTGATTTTGCCTGCCGTGATCATTTTGATCGTAGCCCTGCTGCTTATGACTCCCTAGGCCATTATTCATTGCATTGTGCTGGCTATGATCATTTGCATTAAAACCAGAAGAAGGTGGAACATGCTGCGACGAAGGCTGATGATAACTTTTCTGCTGCGTATTGCCGCTATTACTGCCTGAATTAAGCGAAGAACGACTTGCACTGTTATCTTGACTTTGAACATTGGCATTAAAATGGCTGTTGTTAACACCACTGTTTGCATTGCTAGGTGTCGACGCAGACGAAGATACGGTCTGACTACGGCTAACACTGTTGCGACTCATGACTTCTAATCGCAACTGAGGAGCATCGTTACCGGCAAACTCTCTAAGTAGTGCGGTAATATTATTAAGGTACTTGTCTCTAACCCAATCTAGTACAAAACGATTAGGCGCGTAGAGCGCAACAACGCCACCTTGTTCTTCACAAACAAGTGGCCGTATCCACATACTAAACTGCTGCGTAGGTAATTCTTGACGCAATCTTTCAAGACATTGATTCCACAAGGACATGGTACGTTGTTAGCTCCCGTATCTCGCCCGAAAAGCCAACTCCTAAAAAAGCCAAACAAAGGAAAGCAGGCACTAGAAAGCGCCATTAAAGAAAATAGCGTTGGAAGTGTTGGGTATCAGCGAGAAATTAAGTTATCGTTTTAATCGCTGTGGATTATCTAACGTTATCAACAAAAAGTAAATGGCGATCCCGATCAAACTTTTCGATCTGTTTTTTATGTTATTGATTTATATAAAATTACTATTTAGATCAATTAACGATAGATATGCTTACTTTCATTCTAAATTACGCTTTAAAAACCGCTTGATCACCTTGCAAATTTGAGGCTGTACGGTTTTTTACACAATCTATTGTGGATAACATAGTTGATTTTTACGCCTTATTCACAAGTAAACCCGTTGATAAAGTACAGTATCGACTAAAAAATAACTAAATTTGTTCAGTTATTCGTCCGAAAAGAGAGAATATCCATTGACAGTAGCCCCCGAGATCTCTAGAATTCAGCGTCCTTTTTCGATGGGCTTTTCTGGTGAAAACACCACATTGTTCTGGCAACAGTATAATGTGTTACCAAAAACGCCTATGTTTAACTAAATATAAGTGAGACTTTGGTCATGAAAAGAACATTTCAACCGAGCAATCTAAAGCGCAAGCGTTCTCACGGTTTTCGTGCTCGTATGGCGACT
>Ga0209992_10003649_pt1 | contig 12760 bp, 11 predicted proteins | sample 2SBtaG_2_FD_182564 | JGI IMG/M metagenome (GOLD analysis project Ga0209992, IMG submission 182564) | Deep subsurface microbial communities from Kolumbo volcano to uncover new lineages of life (NeLLi) - 2SBTROV12_ACTIVE470 metaG (SPAdes)... | ecosystem: Environmental > Aquatic > Marine >... | reverse complement strand
CACGGGCTGGGACGGCGCAAACCCCGGCAGGGCCTCAGCCGTGCCGCCTTTTTCGTGCGTAATGGTGTCGCCCACCTTGGTGTCGCGCACCCGTTTTATGCTGGCCGTCAAAAAGCCGATCTCGCCCGGGCCAAGGCTGCCCACATGATCCATCTGGGGCCGAAACACGCCAATCCGGTCGACGCCATAGGTGGCACCGGCGTTCATCATGCGGATGCGGTCGCCTTTTTTCAGCACCCCGTCGATGACGCGGATCAGAACGACAACGCCAAGATAGGCGTCGTACCAGCTGTCAACCAACATGGCTTTCAGGGGCGCGTCTGCATCGCCCGTGGGCGCAGGCAGTTCGGTCACAATCGCTTCCAGCACGTCCGCAATGCCAAGGCCCGATTTGGCAGAGATTTCCACGGCCCCGCTTGCGTCCAGTCCGATCACATCCTCGATCTGCTGGGCCACCCGCGCAGGTTCTGCCGCGGGCAGGTCGATCTTGTTCAGCACAGACACGATCTCGTGGTCCGCATCCAGCGCCTGATAGACATTGGCCAGCGTCTGCGCCTCCACCCCTTGCGAGGCATCCACCACCAGCAACGAGCCCTCAACCGCCCGCATGGAGCGGCTGACCTCATAGGCGAAATCCACATGGCCGGGGGTGTCAATCAGGTTGAGAACATAGTCCTCACCGTCCTGCGCCGTATACTCAATCCGAACGGTGTTGGCCTTGATGGTGATCCCCCGCTCCCGCTCGATATCCATCGTGTCCAAAAGCTGCGCCTCCATATCCCGCTCGGCCACCGTGCCGGTCGCCTGGATCAGGCGGTCGGCAAGCGTGGATTTGCCGTGGTCGATATGGGCCACGATGGAGAAATTGCGGATATGGGTGAGGTCTGTCATGGGTGCGGGATATGGGGGAGTGATTGGGTTTGGTCAATGGGGTGGTACACCAGTATTTCCATATATTGCCCCAAACCAAGGACAGCGCCCGGCCTGGAGGGCAGCGAAGCGCCCTCCGTTCGGAGGTCGGGCGCTGTACGGGCGAAGAGGCCCGGACGGGATTTTGGCAGGGCTGGTGCTTTCCCGCGCCGGATGCGGGATCTTTGGGAGTAGCGAAGCACCCTCTCTGACGTGCCAAGGGCAAGCTTTCAGAGGTACGGCGAAGCGCCCTCCCCAAGGGGAGGTTCGGGCGCTGTCCGGGCGAAGAGGCCCGGACGGGATTTTGGCAGGGCCGGCGTGCCTGCACCCGCCTGTCCACCAAAATATGCCGTCGGGCGCGGATCGTTCCGCAGTTCCCTGACCGTTTCACCGGCACGAATTTCGCAGCTTTCCCTTGCATAAAGACCTACCACCAACAGCACGGCAAAATGCTCCTGGTGATCAGGATGGTCGTGCCAAATTCCTTGCGCAACCGCTGTCCCTTTGCGGTCTGTTCGCGCAACCGGGCGATCTTTGTGTTCAACCCGGTTTCATCCACTGCCCGACGGGCGAATGCACAGCAATCTGCCAAGAGGGGATGAACACGATCCGGTCCAAGGGATGCAAATGACCCTTCAACCGGTCGTCCAGCGTTGAACACCCGGCCCGCAGACCGTGCTGTTCATACAGTCAGGCGCATAATTCCGCCGATGTCAGGTCAGGTTGGGCGCCGGAAGTGCGCAAGCAGTTGGCTGTTTTGGTCATCTGTTCAAGCACGGCCCGGTGTTTGGATCATTCGTTGCCGGTGCGGCGAAAAGCGGTTACGGGAGCGCGGACCGGTTTAAGATTGCCGGGCGAAAAAAACACAGCCCAAAAAGCAACCTCTGCGGCCCCCAAATGTCATCCCCGCGCCCCGGGTCCGTAGGCCAGATACATCAGGTCATCCTCGGCAAACCGCTCAAAGCGCAGGGGGTGCACGTCAAACGGCGGGTCGGTTTGCAACAGCGCCGCCGCCACAACTTCGCCCACCGCCGGGGCAAGCTTCAACCCGTGGCCTGAAAATCCGGCGGCAAGATAAAGTCCGCTGATACCGGGCACCCAGCCCAGGACGGGATGCCAGTCCGGCGTTATATCATAAGTACCGCTGACACTGCGGCGTGGTTGTGCGCCAACCAACCCGGGAAAACGTTCGCTTAAGGATTTTTCGATCCGCACCACCTGTTCCCTGTCAGCATCCGCACCTGCCGTAGACGCCGGATCCGAAACCAGCGGCATTTCGGCGGGGTAGGCCGCCGCCAGGAATTCCCGTCCCATTCCCGGGCGGATGACGATATTGGAATTGCCGTCGGTTACACAGCCGTTCACCAGACCCCCGCCGCTGCCGGGGGTCATATACATCATGTCAAGCCTGCGCATTTCAAGCGGCAGATCAATGCCAAGCGGTGCAAGCAACCCGGCGCTCCAGGCACCGGCTGCGGTAACAACGCGGGGCGCTTTGATCAGGCCGTTATTGGTAAACACCCCGGCGACAGCGCCACCAGCGGTGTCAATCGCTGCAACCTGCAGGCCGGTCATTACGCGCACGCCACTTTCCTGCGCGGCCGTCAGATAGCTGAGAACGATCCGGGTGACATCGATAAATCCACCCAAAGGATCGTAAACTCCGCCCATCAGACCCTCGGTATTGATAACCGGTTCCAACGCACCGATCTCAGCCGGGGTGACGAACTTTGTGTCAATGCCAAGGCCGCGGGCCAGATCGATGTTGCGGTGCAATGCTTCCAACTGATCCTGCACGACATTCAGCAAATAGCCCATCGGAACGTAACCGGAATCGCCATAACCAACCACATTGGCCCAATCGCTGAACACCCGCTGGCCGTATTGCGCCATTTTCAGCATCAGTATGTTCGAATAATGCAGCCTGACCTGCCCGAACGTGCGCCCGGACATGCCGCCCAGCGGCGGTGACTGATCAACAACAACGACCTTTTGATTTGTCTGCCTGCCCAGTTGATAGGCAATGCTGGACCCCATCACACCGGCGCCGATCACCACGATGTCAGCTTCGGTTAAAACGTCAGAGTCGCTCATATTCTAACCCACCTTTGTATGACCCTCAAAAAACCTGCCGGTGTCAGCGGCCATCAACGCCGGATCGACGCTGGTGTTTTCAAACGAGGCTATCGCGGCGTCCGCGTCAGCCGCATTTATAAACCTATCGCGGCCAAGGGCAAACAGCTGGCGCAGCCGCGCGGATGTGTATTCCGGGTGAAACTGAACCGACATTGCCGGAAAATCGTAGGTCAGCGCGCCAACGGGGCAGTAATCCGCACGGCATACCACGCGCGCGCCGGGTGGCACTTTTGTCACCTGATCCTGATGCCAGACATTGGCCTGAAACCGCCTGTCATCTTTTTGAAACTCCCGTGTGCCAATCTGATAGCCAAGGGCGGATTTTTCCGCTTTTCCGCCAAATGTGTCGGCCATGATCTGGTGACCAAAGCAAATGCCAAACAGCGGTTTTTCAACGGCTCGCGCAGCCTTAAGAAACCGGCGAAGCGGCCGCATCCACGGGGTGTCATCATAAACACCAAATTCCGAGCCGCCGATGACGTAACCGTCAAATTGATCCGGCAGGGGCATGTCTGCGCCATGCGCGATGTCCACAATTTCGATGCTGAAACCGGCCTTGCCATGCCGCAGCCAGTGCTTAATCTCTTCACCCGCCCGTGGCACCCCGTCAAACAGCGGGCTGGATTGCGCCGTAAGGTCAAGGACCGCGATCCTCACCCCTCAAACGCCCGCTCAATTCCGGCCATTCTTGCGCCGGTGAAGGCAGTGACCTGAAATGACAGTGTCCACGGGTCCCGGACTTCCAGATTAAGTACAGAAGATTTGCGGCAGGGCTTGGCCAATGTGGTTTTCTCTATTGTCATGGCTGACAGATAGCACGCCACGCGCTTGGTGCCGGTCTTTGGGTTCATGCGTTTTTCCAATTCCGCATCCTGCGTGGCAATGCCTACAGGACAGCGGTCGGTGTGACAATGGTGGTAGGCCTCCATTGAGGTTCCCTCGGGGGCAGACAAACACCTAGGTTGTGCCGCGAAAACCCATTCACCGCACGAATTTTAAGTCCGGCTTTGGCGGCTTCTTGCATGTCCTCGTTCGCATCGCGGAAATGGGGTTCGCCGCTTTTTGGCTGACCATTGCTTTGGGCGGAATAGGTAGCCGGTTATCCGGATTTGCACATTTAAAGCGGCATCGGGTTGTCACGCCCGAAGCCGCAATTGACTGCCCTATATGGTCAGGGATGAAATCACACGCACGGCCCGGTGGCCAGATGAACCACCGGGGTTTCGCTGCCATTCAGCCACGACGGATCGACCGCAGTTTATATTGTGTGGAGCCGGACATGCCGTCTTTGGGATAGCTTGAAATCCGCACCCGGTTGCTTTGGTTGCCACCCAGAACAGAGATGTGATCACCCTGATCTTCAAGGAAAAATCCGACGTGGCCGCCTTTGCCCACACGTTCAAAAACGACGATATCGCCTTCACGCGGAGATGTGGCTGTGTCTTTCCCCCAATCTTCCCAGCCAAGCGCGCGCTGGCTGTTGGTGCCAACACGTCCGGCCTGTTCAACGCAGTAATTGACGAAGGAAGAGCACCACGCCACTTCATCGTCAGTTCCAGACCACGCATTCGTTGAATTATGGTACATCACGATCCGGGGGTTGTTGCCGGGGCCTTCAACCTCGCGGACATCCAGCGCAAGTTCCGCCCGGGCAATATCATAGGCCGACGACGGGCCGGTACCGGACACAAACAGCGCGGCTGCAAAAGACGCTGGCGTCGGTGGAGTGCCGGGTGTTGGCGGGGTGCCTGCAGTTCCGGCAGTGCCCGGCGTTCCGGCGGTGCCTGCTGTCGGCGGTGTCCCCGGCGTTGGTACGGTCAATGCAGACGCGACCATAAAAACCGGAAAACCGCCCGAGACGGTTTTTAGATAACCGCCGTGAACATATCCGTCTGAGCGACCATCGCCATCCACGTCGATGTTCACCCACTCGCCGTGTGAACCAAGCCCGTGAATGAGGGCGTCCGGCGCCAGGGTTTTTTCAACGGCATATTGAGTGCCCGGACCCCGTCGCAGGTTCAGCCCGCTGCGTGCCACAACACGCATCAGAGCAAATCCATTGTTGGCTCCCGGTGCCGGGCCGGACGGTTTAAAGGCCGCTGCGCCGCCGGGCGTAAACTGCCCGTAGTCAGGCCACGCCGGAGACAACGTATTGCCGTCATGGGGAACTGGCGCATTGATCGGCGGCCAGATCTGGTGCAACGCCCATTCGTCTGTGGTAAGAATGTCCTCTGTTCCAGACCAGCGCCCGGCGGCTGCAAGCCAGATAAGATCGGCGTGTCCGGCGTTGCGAACCGTTCTGCCAACCAGTCCTGATCCATAAACCCCAATCCGGTAGATGCCGCCAATTTCCTGATCAATAGCTGCGAAATAATCGACGATGGAGGCCAAGTCGGCGGTTTTAAAATAATCGTGGTCAACAGCAAAATAGATCGCCGAACCCGGCGGCTGGCCGATCCTGCCAGCCAGATCAAGTGCGCGTTTGGCATCTGCCTGACCGCTTGCAGCATCCAGATCGCCTATGTTGCCGTCTTTGCCGCCGCGCTGTTGAAAAACAACGGCCAGCGAAATACCAGCAGACGCGATGGCGTCGGCTTCGGCTTTTTCAACGCGCTTTTCGCTAAGCGCGCTTGAGTTCTGGTGGTTGAAATAGCGAATGATCGTCTCGACTCCACCGGCCCGCAGCGCGTCCAGATGGGCGGTGGTTTTCCAGGGCGTGTCAATAATTCTGTGCATGGGATTTCTCCTTATGGGTTAAATAAATTGCTTCGGCTTTGCCGGGCGCAATGGGTGCTGTCAGCGTAAAGCCCTAATTCTAATGAACATTTGGCAATACTCTGGCGCGGGTTTGAGGTGCGGCTATGGCTTGTGGCAATGTGCCTTGTCCTTGCCATCTGAAACCGAACAGGCGAAACCGGCGGACAGTTTCTGGGCCGCGATTCCGGTGGCGAAGAATTTACCAAGGACGACCTTGCCCTCGCCGATCTGCGTGGGTGTTTCGTTGTTGAATTGCCCCAGAACAGAATATGTTTCGTTGAATTCCTGGCCGGGAAATTTCGCCGTGCCGCCAAGCTCGATCATCTCATTTGTTGGCGAAACTGCAACTGTCGGAAGAATGGCGATGTTCGCGTCTTTAAACCCAAACACAAATTCCGGCGCTTGAGTCGTTGGGGATTGGCCGAGCGTAATTCCCAACGCCTGTGTCTGGCCAAAGACCACCGGGTTGCCGGCGTGCTCTTCACAGGCAGCAAGCAAAAGTGCGGTGGCCAATGCCGCGGGCAGGCGAATATGGATGTGTTGTGACATTATTTATTCCTTTATGTTGGTGGTTTTTTTGTGGTGGCTTGAACCACGCACGACTGCGGTAGATTTGGAAAATTCTCGCGGATAATCGCGATCTGTTCCGGGGTATTAATGAAGAAAATGGCGCTGCAGGCATCAAGCGGCAGGCAAATCAGGTCCTGACTTTGATACCCCAGCACCATCTTTTGTGGTCCGACAGTCGCGCCCAGCGACCTTGTTTTGATGCGGCGACCGTCATCCTCGCACGTATGTTCCGGTGACACGCCAAAACTGACAGACCGGGAAATCATTTCGTTTTTTGCGTACTGCTCTGAGACCGAACAACCGCTGAACGCGACGGCAAATATGGCGCAAAGCGTGTTTTTGAAATTGACCCGTTTAACCGCAGATACGTGCATTTATTTAGTCCCAATTGTTTCGCTGGCAGACGCCGGATTATTTGCAGTGAGTCCCGCAGGCCCCGGCGTTGTCAGTGAAACCAGAATATAACGGCAGCGTGATCCCATCGTTATTCCGGCGGTTTATGGGTGCCTGCCGGTGTTTGAACGCCAAATCACGTTGGATTAACGCGGGGCCGCGTATCCGAGGGAACGATCCTAAATTACAAAAGGAATATGATTATGACTTTGGAACAATGGGTAATACTGGCAGTCGGCGGCGCGTTTTTCGGGTTGGTAGGTCAGGCCATCCGCACGGCGATGGGGTTGCGGAAGCTTCACCAGAGTATCGGCGACGGGCAGGTGGATTTTGACAAGGCGTTCAGCGTCAAGCGGTTGGGGTTAAGTTTGCTATTGGGCATGCTGGCCGGATTGATGGCGGCCTTTTCTATGATGGGTGTGGCCTCAAGCGAAGCTGCGATTGCGTATCAATCTGGCGGAAAATTACCGGCGGCAATTATTACGTCCATTTTGGCTGCCGGTTATGCGGGCGGCGATTTCCTGGAGGGAATTGTGAAGGCGCAATTCAAGCTTGCCGGATGACTGTGCGAGGTGGGCGCGTGAATTGGCATTCACACGCATTCATGACGCCCGCAGGACACCCGGGTGTTCAACATTAAGAATTGACTTGTTGGCCAAACACCCGACATGGTTGCACATAGTTCGATTTATTAAGACCAATTTATAGAGGCAGTAATGGTCTTGCGTATGGAAAACAGGATCGAGGCCGTCCGGCATTTCAAAAGCCCCTACGCGCCCTCGGTCAACTTTATGGGCGCCAGACTAAGATCTGACGACCGTCGTTTGATTAAGGAACCGGTTTATGTTGCCGGAAAAGGGCTGTCGCTGTCACAGGCCCTGCAAAGCCTCTGCGGCGAGGCCGCAGAGCGCGACGGGTTGTTTATGCGCGACGGTGACAACACCCGATCAATTTTAGACGCAAATCTTGCGGTTTCAGGCGTTGTTCCGGCGGGGCAGGTTCTGGAGCAGGGTGAGGCTGATGATTTGGGCAGCACGGGCTGTGCATCCCACAATGTTTTTGAGGCCGCGATAATCAATGCGATTTACGAATTGCTGGAGCGCCGCGCGGTCGGCCTTTGGTGGTCTGGCGAACGACCGCCACAGCGGCTTGACGAAGACTGGCCCGGATTTACGGAAATTTTGACCTATACAGACCGCCTTAGAAGCGGAGCCTTTGTGTCACGACGCACGAGTTTTTTCAGATTGCAGCAGTTTGGACCTGTGCACACCGTTTTGGCGCGGTCCGGTGCTTTGGATGGCTCGCAAACCGCCATTGCCTTTGCGGCATCCGGTTCTTTGGCCAAAGCGGCGCAGCGCGCGTTTTTAGAGCTTTTGTCAGTAGAGTTGGAAACCGCCGATTTGATGGCAGCAAAGCTGAACGGCGACTTTATCGACCGGCAGTCCAACCGCGGACTGGTCGCGGATCGGCAGGAAGCCTTGGTTGGTTCAAAGGCGCATTTGTTTGATGCAAAAGCGCTGAAACCACCAACGGACCAGGAGGTTTCCAGCTCCGCAACAGCGCTGATTAAACACTTGTTATCTGATGGTTATGAAATTGTGATTGCCGATCTGACGCGGCCTGACATCAACCTGCCGACATGCCGCGCAATGTTTGCGGACGCCGCGTTACAGCCGCGATTTCCGGGAGGATTTGATTTGTCGCCTCTGTAGTGCCGGCAAGGATTAACGATCAGTTAACGATGGGTAATATACCACGGATTCAAGTGACCAGGATACCGCACGATAATTGGAGGGGAACAAAATGACAAAGATATCAAAAAATTTTCAGTCTGCCACAGACGACCCGAATGCGCTTTTGAACTTTTTGGGCGATCCCGCGTGGGTCAAACACTGCCGACCGGAAAAAGCGAAAGACGGGTCCGGCTGGCACCATTCCCACGCCTTGCCCGCCGGTGTCACCTACCTTAGCCAGTTGATGGCGCATGACATGTTTTTGACCGAACCGTGCCGGAATACATTTGTTCCAAACACAAGTCCGCGGGCGGATCAAAGCCGGGTAAACCTTGTTCAACACCCGCTGATGCTGGAAACGGTTTACGGGCGGACCGGGGCTGCGGATAGCGTGCTGTATGATCAGGAAAATCCTGATCTTTTCGACGTGTTTGCATATGAGCGTTACACAAAGGCGAAAACCGTTCTCAAGTTCCTGCGCGATCCAAGACGCGACTGGAGCTATCCAACGACGGCCGATGCCCGCAATTTCTCTTCACCGATGCTGGCGCAGATAACGCTGAAATTCATGATTTATCATAATAGACTGGTAAATCACTTTGACAGCATCGGTCATCCGCAGGACAAGCTTTTTGCACTGGCCAGAGGCACCGTTATTCGCACATGGCACAATATTTTGCAACATGACATTTTGGAAACGACCTGTCGAAAAACTGCTGCTGCGCGATTCCCGTCCTGGATGCGTAAAATGGGGTTGTGGTCCGACAAAGAGGTTCTGTCGCGCGACATCCTGCGTTGTTTTCATGCTTTGGTACGCGAAGACTATTTGTTCAACAAATTGGCAAAAGATAAGGATGTTCGCGAGCCTATTCGTGACATTCTATCAATCGACATCCTTGGGCCCAAAATTACTGTTTCAAAATCGATCGATACCATTGGGCTGGTTCAAAAAAAACTTATCGGCGACTGGTTGAGCAAATGGGAAGTTGATTGGAACTTTTTCTTTGATGATAAACCAAAGGGCGGTCAAACGGCTTGGGCGCTCAATCGAACCGGATTTACGCCCAGCTTTACGTTCAGTCGGCCAACTCGTGACGTCGAGGTTCCCATTCAAATTCGGGACGCTGAAAAAAGTACGCGGCTGATTACCTCCGAGTTTTTCGAATATGCCAAGTTAAGCCCCCATATCAAAGACTTGATGTCCGAACTTGAGCAGGTAAACGGCCCTTGTAAACTTGGCGGTCACGTGTCCATTCCATTTGCTGTCGCTCTGCTGGCAGAGAGTTTTTACAGCACCCCCGGGACGGCTGATCGCGGCAAGCTGGGACATTTGGGATCAGCACTGGTCCGCAGGCAAATTGAACCCGTCATCGCTCAGGCAGCAACGCGGGCAAACAAAATATTGGCCTGGGCCAAAATCACAGCGGTGCCGGAGCCCGATGTCCTTCCCAAAACCTTTACCCAAATGATCGGACTACCCGATCTTAATTTCGTCACAAAAGGAGCCTAAATAATGTCTGACTTTACGATCAAGGTATTTTCCGGAGACGGCGACCCGATTACTCCAACAGAAATCGGTATTGTCGGCAATCAACTAAGAAATCTGGCGGCCGAGTTCCCGCAACTGAATAATGATACAAATATCGCCATCCACCGTTCTTCTACGTTGGCGGATTATTCCAGCCAAAAGGGCAGTTGGACTTCCAATGCACAGGATGCGGCTGAGGCAATTTTTGACGCGCTTTCATTCGTGATTTGGAACGGCAATACCATTCAGAAAGTACATGATTTCAATGAACCTGCTAATGTCAAAAAAGTTCACGATCACATTAAGCTGATCTTTATTTTTGAAGAAGAAGGTCAAATGGTCGTGCCGGTGCCGTCAACCAAACAAATCGAACGCGGCGAAACCTCTGCACCGCTAAATTTGCCGGATGTATACGACCAGTTGGTATCGGTTAAGACGGTCCGGGAATTGAACAGGCGGTTGCGGGCAGCCAAGGCTGGCGGCACCAATACCGTTTTATCAAGCCTAACTGAACCACAACTGGCGGCGGTCGAAACGGAGCTTCAGCTTGCGGGCGAAGCCATGCGAACGGAAGCCAACGCCGTTGACACCTTCTACGCCCAACTTGGCGACTACAGCGTGCGCCAGTGCCACAGCTGACCAACCCGATCACAGACAAAGCATCAGGCCCGGCGTTGCCCGGGCTTGATGCCGTTGGCAGATTGTTCTGTCGCCACCAAAAGCGCGGCGCTCAGTCCGGCACTTAGGCGGTGTCGTTGGTCTGGTGCCTTGATCGGAAAGCAGGATACAAACCAGTGGGTCAGCCCGCCGTGGCTAAATTTGTCATTGGATTGCCAAAGTTGCCGGGCGACTTGGGCGAATTCCTGTGCTGCGTTGCCCGCCAATTCAACCTCGCCCGCTTCCCACAGGGCGGCGGCCTGCCAGCCGGGCATATTGACAATCGAACTGCCGGCCCTTTCGCCAGCCTTAATCGCCTGATCCAAATCGCTGTCAAGAAACCGGATATTCTGCACGTACCCCCACAAATAGGGCGGAATGTTCTGCACCAGCGCCAGTATCTCGTCGGCAATCTGGCCCGCGCGTTTCGTCTGACCGGCAAATGAAAGGCCAAGCGCACATCCCAGATTGCCCAGCGCACTGCACGGGTTTAGGTCGCGACAGGTTTCAAAATGCAGCAGGCTTGCGTCAAACTGGCCGCTCATCGCCAGTGCCCATCCCATTGACAGATGGGCGCGGGTGTCCAGCGGATCGACTTTCAGGGCGTGCCTTGCGTGGGTCAATCCCAGCGCAAGTTTTTTCTCAGACCTGAAAATTCCCGGCAGATTTAGGTGACGCGTGGATTCAACGTTGGCACGCGATGATCTGGCCGGTGCAAAATCAGGATCATGTTCAAGAACGCTGTCCAGCAATTGCGACGCCCTGAGGTGCTTGGATGAATCCCATTCCGCCAGATAGCTGTGCGCCAGCAACCACTTGTCAAACAAATTTTGATCCGAGATGTTGACGGACAGGCGCTGGTTCAGGCGATCAAGACTGATACCGGCGTCAACCGCCAGCGACAGCCGCTTGGCAATATCGCGCAGCACGGTTCCCCAATTGGCAAAATCAATCCCAAAACGTTCACTCCAGACAATACGGTTGTCCGGGGAAAGCTTTAGTGTCGCAATAAAATAGATATCTTCGCCAACCACGCCCGCCAGCCCTTCCAGCCGATAACCGCCACCCGCCGATGGTTCAGCATCAAACACCCGCCATTCGCGAAACGTCGACAGATTGACGAACAGTTCCTGACGAAACACCCGCACGAAATTGCCGATTTGCGCATCATCGTCGTCCAGAATGAATTTTGTGACATAGATCGAGGGCTGCGTGCCGGACGGATCAAATGCCGGAAACACCGACGGCTCAACCTGGCCCGGCAGGTCTCCCAGTTTGATCCGCGCAACCAGCGCCTGGGTTTCTTCGGCCGGCTCTGCGTCATACTGGTCTTCAAGAAACTGATACAGGGTGTTATAAACCTGAAGCGCCACCGCCTGATTGCCCGCTTTGGCATGGGCGCGCATCAGGTAACAGCACGCAGGCTCGTTGGCCGGATCAAAATGCAACAGCATTCGGGCCGCATAGTTTCGGTTGTCCGCCAAGCCATCCTGCTGTGCCAGCACGCGGTTCAGCGTTTCGCGCAGGGAAAAATCGATGTGATTGCGCAAAACCGCAATCCAGCTGTCAAAATAGCCGGAAATGCCGACGTAATTCAGCAGAATTTCATACATGGCAAAGTCAAAATTTCTGGGCGTTTCCCGTGTGCCTTTGGCGTCAAATGTATCCCGGAGAAAATCCAGATCAGATGAAATGTCCGATTTGTCGACCGTTATACTGCTGCGGCCAAAATCAATGGTTTTTTCCAGTTCCGGTGCGGACAGCCTGATCTTTCTGATCAGCTGGCGCAATGATCCCATCGAGCGCTTTGGGTCAGCGTCTTCCCAAAGCAGGCAGGCAAGGCTTTCTCGGGTGTGGATAACTTCGCCGCTTAGACAAAGATAAATCAACAGGGCGTCAGCGCGCAGCGAGTTGGTAACAACGTTTTGTCCCTGCACGCGCAGAACCGGTGTTCTTTGCAGAATGGATAGAAATATTCCCAATTGTCCCCCTGTCCCGGCTCTATTGGGGCCCAAACCAGCCCAGATTGCAAGACAATCGGTAGTCGCTATTAATAATTGAGTGAATTGGTTGCACC
>Ga0209992_10003648_pt1 | contig 12763 bp, 8 predicted proteins | sample 2SBtaG_2_FD_182564 | JGI IMG/M metagenome (GOLD analysis project Ga0209992, IMG submission 182564) | Deep subsurface microbial communities from Kolumbo volcano to uncover new lineages of life (NeLLi) - 2SBTROV12_ACTIVE470 metaG (SPAdes)... | ecosystem: Environmental > Aquatic > Marine > Volcanic... | reverse complement strand
AGTAAGCCACCTACAGCACCATTTACTATGGCAAGGATGATACCCGATGTTTCGTAGTGTTCTACGGGTGTGAGTGGCATTGCTATGATGGTACCCGTGAGAGCCCCCACAAAAGCAGAGCCCCTGAGGCCCATCAAACGATGGAAATAATTGAGGAAACTGACAAAGAGCGCACCAAAGGCACAGGCCCACATGCCATATAGCACTCCGTGATGGATTCCTATTATTATTTCCCCGGTTATTCCTATGACAACGCCAATCAGGACCCCGAGAAAAACATTCGATAAAATTATGGCTTTTCGCACTCCTTGCGTTCGCCGTGCCCCCATGACTTCCATGATGACAACGAACATGGGACACCCTAATATAAAGGATGCGAATAAGATATGAAGTTGAGCTGCAGCCCAGGTAAACTTTCGATTGCTGAGTCCCATGAATGAGAATTCTTCGAACTCGTGCTCTGCTGCCGGGCCAATGTCGGTTAGATAGGATAAGTCCTCTTCCTCTTCGCCACCTTCTTCGCCACCTTCTTCCTCACCATCTTCTTCATCCTCATCTTCGTCTTCCTCGTCCTCGTCATCCTCTTCCGCAAAGGCAAGGGTCTGGAGACTTAAATTTGAGAAAATGGGATTTGAAGAAACGGGCAGGAAAGGACTCAAATGGCCTAAGAGATAAACCATCATCAGGCAGAGTATCGTTTTTACAAACGGGTTTTTTGAAGAATCCTGGCTCATTAACTCCCCTGAATAAATTCTAAATGGGTCAATTTAAAAATCTATAAAAGCCTTTTTCTCCAAGCCTTTTAAACAGCTAAGGATTTGAAGAAAGTAGAGAAATATCATACGGGTTGGGCAAAGTCAAGGAGACTTTAAAGGGGGTTGGGAATTAAAGGTTTTAGTCGTTTTTAAAGGGGAAAAAGCGTTTATGGAATTATAAAAACAGACTTAGGAAAAAGGCTGGTTTTACTCCTCAGAATCTTCTGCAATATCAAGTGGCATTATGGTCATGGCGAACCCCATAGCAGAGCTGAAGACAGATAAGAGACCGACAAAAATCTGAGGCCACTCAGATTGAATGTATTTAACCGACCATACAAATAGGAAACCACCAATAACCATAAGCAATAGGCCAAGCGCTCTTATTTTCCAGCCGTTCATTTTTCTGTGCCGCCTCCTGCCAAAGCTTTCTTTTTCTTGTCGATGAGAATCAAGTTTCTAATATAAATGATTGAACCCAGGCTTTGCCCAACAATGAATACAGGGTCCTGTCTATGGATCGCATAAGTTAAAAGAACGATTGAGCCCCCAATGCTGCAATACCAGAAAGCCAGGGGAATGGTGCTTTCACCCCGTTTTTCGGAAACAATCCATTGAATAATAAATCGAGCCCCAAATAGGGCTTGCCCAACAAACCCGATTATCATCCACTGTGTTACGGTCATCTAATCCTCCTGAATAATGTCATAATTAATTTGTCGCTTCTTCATCCAACGAATTGCCATTAAATCGTGCAATGATGAAAAAAGTCGATTGCGAATATTGTATTTGGATTCACCATGAAGGCGTGGGTGGTGACTGACTTTCACCTGTGTTACACGAAAGCCCTCCATTTTCATTAAGGTTGGGAAAAATCGGTGCATTCCTTTAAATAATTTTACATTGTCAAAACATTCCCTGCGGAATGATTTTAAAGAGCATCCTGTGTCTGCAATTTCTTCCTGGCTCAATCGGTTTCTCACTCCATTGCCAATTTTTGAAGAAACGCGTTTTATCCAAGGGTCGTTTCTTTTGAATCGCCAGCCACAAACCACATCGAAATCGTTCATCTTTTCAAGAAGCAGGGGGATGTCGGCAGGATTATTCTGCATGTCCGCATCAAGAGTGACAAAAATCTTGCCACGCGCGGCTTTGAACCCAGCCGCAAAAGCTGCCGACTGCCCATGGTTATGGCCGAAGCGAATCAGTTTTAATCGTGGGTTATTTTCTTTAAGTGAGGCAATTATATGATGGCTGCCATCTACACTGCCGTCATCGATTAAAATTATTTCATAGCTGAGATTTAATTTGGCGAGTTCTGTTTCCAGTTTTTCTTCTAGCGGAATCAGATTGTCGCGCTCATTGTAAACGGGGATTACAATCGAAAGATCAAGGTCAGGGGAGGTCATGTTTAAGTAGTATTTTAAAAAGATTGTTCAAGCATAACTGGGATTTTGTGATTCTGCTGCTAATTGTCCGCAGGCCCCCAAAATGTCAGTGGCTCGGTTTTGTCGAATGAAAGCAGAAAAGTTTTGTTCTATTAAATAATCTTGAAATTTGAAAGTTTGTTTGTCCGCTGGTGGTCGGTACTCCGATGAATCGAACGAGTTAAAGGGAATCAGGTTGATCTTGCAGGGAATTCCTTTTAGCCATTTTGCCAGGCGCCGGGCATCTTCATCAGAATCATTTATACCCTCTAATAAAACATATTCGATCGTGTGCCGACGTTGTGGTTTTAAGGGATAATTTTTCAGACATTCCATCAAAGTTTTAATGGGATACTTTTTGTTGATCGGCATGAGCCGGTCCCTTGTTGCATCGTCTGTGGCATTGAGAGAAATAGCTAAATTAATATGAATATTTTCTTTTTGAAATTCATTGATTTTATCCACCAGGCCGGAAGTGGAAACAGTCACCTTGCGGGTAGACATGCGCATGGCCTCGGGAGCCGTCATGAGACGCAAAGCATCGACAACTGGACTTAGATTGTCGAGAGGCTCACCCATACCCATGAAGACAACGTTGGTGATGGCGTCTTCTTTTTCGAGATCCTCATTAACGGCTATGCATTGACCGATTATTTCTCCAGCCGTCAAATTTCTTTTTAGACCTAAACTGGCTGTTAGACAGAATGAGCAATTCAAGCGACAACCCACCTGGGTCGACAGACATAAAGTTTTTCGTGAGTCAGAAGGCATCCAAACACTTTCGACCAATGCGCCATCATCGAGTCTTAATAAATATTTAATGGATCCATCCTGGGAGTGAGTTTTGTTTTGGACCTTAGGTAAAGAAAAATAAAACTGGTCCGCCAACTGAGCCCGCATTACTTTTGAAAGGTTAGACATTTCTGAAAAATCTCGATGCCCGTAATGGTACACCCAGTTAAAAATCTGGTGAATGCGGTAGGGTTTCCAGTCTTCAAATAATTCTCTTAAACGAGCTTCTGAGGTCCCAATAAAATTCTGTTTTTTGTGGTCGGCATTCATTTTTAATAATAACTTTAAGCTTTGCTAATAAGACTTTGATAACGTTATTTAATGCAAAATAAGGCAAATATTACCGCCCGATTTTCCCCGTATCCCTTTTTCCGACTAAATATAACTCATTGAAAAACAATAAACTATAAAATTTGAGCCTGTTGAGAAGATTTTTCCTGATTGCAACGGCCCCAAAAACGCGATATTTTGATATCTCATTGAAAAATAACGTGTCAAAAGATATATTGAGTTTTGGCATATTTCCTGTAGTCAGGAGAGGTTATGCAGCTTACCAAATGCTTTGAAATTTTACAGTTAGAATCTGATGCGCCTTGGCAGGTGGTTAAAAAATCTTATTATACCCTTGCTAAAAAATTACACCCGGATTTAAACCCATTCAGCCCGGATGCCGAATTGAAATTCAAAGAAATCAATCAGGCATTTCAAGTTTTACGGTCTCATTTTGGCAACCCTGTCGGAATGAGTTTGGTCAAGGTGGAAGCATCCAAAAATAACTGGAATTTTTTATTGCAACGAATCCGCCAAAATCCAAAATTTAGAAAGTGGAAAGAGAATTGCTCAGAATATTTAACTCAATTGGATACTCGCGTTTTTCAATTGGATATTCATAAAAAAGTTCACGTTCCTACTTCCACTGCGCACTCAGGAGTCAGCATACATATGAAGGCTGGGCGAGAAAAGTTTGAAGTAAAAATTCCTTCCGGAGACTGGAATCAAATGTCTTTGTGCATTCCAGGGAAAGGCGAGGCCAGCTTGTTTAGTAAAAGACGGGGAGACCTTATCCTTGATCTGCAAATGCTCAAAAATGAAGCGATACGCCCAGAAACATCGAGTTCCTCTTATGAGATGGTCATAGATAAAAGCAAAATCGGCCGGGTAATGACTCTTAATTCCTCAGAAGGTCCTATTAAGTTTGTATTGCCACGAGATACTGTGACGGGTCAAAACTTTTGCTTGAGGTCGCGAATTGGCTCTAGGCATATCCTGACCGTGCGCTTTGAACCCAAATAAAATTAAGAATAAGTAACGAGAGTGTAAACCATCACACCACCGCTAAATACTGCGATCAGTAAGGTGCAGGCCATGAGACTCAATAAAGACGGTTGAGGAGGTTCTTCCTTTTTTCTAAATATCCATTTGCATCCCAGTACCAAGGAAACCAAAGCTAGCAAAAGGGATGCCCAAGTGGCCTGTGCGACCAGAGTGCTGAAAACAACATTCTTGTCCATTTTCCCTAAAACAGCGATGGACCAAGCCAATGGGAATAGACAGAAAAGGTAGGCACCCAAAAGCGAATTATTTTCTGCTTTTTTGAATCGGGATATAAAACGTAAGCCAAGGAAAACCATTCCTCCCATCATTATCCATGCGGTGAAATCGCTTAAATCCTCTTTTCGTTTCTCTTCTCGGATTTGTCGTAAAGACCCCAAAACATATCTGGAAACTTCATCATCTTGCATTTCATAAAAACCGCCTTGTTTACTATCAAAGGCGAAAACCCTGGCGGAGGTGGACTCGGCAGGTAAAGAAATGGCCCGGTAACCATCTTTGTTCGCCTGCTCGATTTCCATATAGACAATCCCTGTATGATATTTGAAATTGTATTTTTCAATTTCAAAGAGTTTGCCTGCGTATCTGTTGTTTTCCTGATAAAATTTATCCTGAATTTCCATCAGATCGAAAAGAGCCTGGCGGGCTTGGACATCCGAATCCAATTCAAAAATATTAGAGCAGGACGTGAGCAGGAGAAGTGCGATTGCGTATGTAAATGATCGGAAAAGTTTAATCATGGGGCCAAAAAAAAGGTAATGTATAACACGGGAATCCATGCGGGGCTATTTTTTATTTTCGAATAATAGCATTTTGGAGCGGGTATGTTTAGTCAATTTAAATTTGTAACAGGAAATGCTAATAAGGCTAAAGAGGCAGGTGCCATATTGGGTGTCCCGCTGGAGCAGGTCGAGGTGGACGGCTTGTTTGAAATCCAAACCCAGGACCTTGATGAGTTGGTACGCCATAAATGCCAGCAGGCCTATGATTCCTTAAAATGTCCTGTACTGGTAGAAGATTCGGGTCTATTATTTAATGCGTGGGAGGGTTTGCCAGGGGCTCTGGTCAAATGGTTTGAATGCACCGTTGGCTGTGAGGGTATGCTCAAGATGCTGCAATCGTTTGAAGACCGCAGTGCCATTGCCGTCTGTTGTCTCGCCATCCATGATGGGGAAAATATTCAAGTCGTGCGCGGGGAGGTTAAAGGAACCATAGCCACCGAGATTCGTGGTAGTAACGGATTCGGCTGGGATGTATTTTTTATGCCTGAAGGTTATGAGAAAACGTACGCCGAAATGCCTTCGGAAGAAAAAAATGCCATATCACATCGGAAGAGGGCGCTGGAAAAACTAAAAGAGATTTTATCCGCAAGTTAGCATCAGCAACCTTCGCTAACAACATAGGGAAGGAGCCGTTTTTTTGGAGTGCATATATTTTAAATTTTAAGGTTCATGACTAGTTAAGAGGTCGTTTTTTGATAATTTTCAGTAATAATTTATAGAGGTTTTGGTCTCTATGGTTGAACCTAAACTCACACTCTTTAAGATGCAAATAAAAAGTAGATTTAGAAAGTCCTCGGAACTTTGCCAAACGCATTTTAGCGATGCCCCAGAAGTTTTCGATTCCGTTAATATGGGACTTACTGTTTGCAAATTCGTTGTTTCCATGTTGAACCCGATGATGTTTTTTGTAACCCAAGTCAACCAGGCCATCGTAGCCTTTCCACCCATCCGAGTGGATTGTGCTTTGAAAAGCTACCTTGCCCCGGATCACTGCCTGTAGCGTGGCTCTAGAGCAGTTAGGAACTATTTTTGTGTATACTTTTCCATTACGTTTAAGCAACCCGAAGACGATGGTTTTTCCACTGGCTCCGCGACCTCTTTTCCCTTTAACCCGCCGGGCTCCAAAAAAACTTTCATCGACTTCTATATCTCCAGAAATTGGAGATTCCATTTCACTTTCTTCAGCAATTCTTTTTCTTACTAAAAGTAAATACTTATTAACTGTATTGCGATTTAAACCTGTTAATTGGGCAACCTTGGTCGCCTCAATATCTAGTGAAAAATACTTTAAAATTTCCCTAAATTTCTTCGTCGAAATTCGGGAACGTTTCAGAATAACGTAACTCTTTGTCATAACTGGAGTTTAAACCACTTTTTATGGCTTTAACTAGTCATGAACCAATTTTAATTACTAAAATATAAATCACCCCTGCCCCTCTTTCCTAAAGAGGGGTTCATAAAAGTTCCCCCTTTCACAAAGGGGGCTAGGGGGATTTGCTTGTACGAATTCAAATTTACCTATAACCGGTGAGACATCCAAAGAATAATTTCGCTATTAACAGCCGTCTGTGGATGTAACCGGAGAACCAAAATCTACTAGAAAAGCATCATCGCCTGCCTCGTCAGCTTCTGCCACCAAGGCAGCCTCCGAAGAATTAGGTTTCGTTTCTGTGAGAGTAGTCGTCCCAAAGGAAGTAAAGGTACCATTTTGTTGAATTTCGTAGGCAGTGATGTCGATGTTCCCGGCTGAAGAAGTCACCGTCACACCTGTATTCAGAATAAAATCTCCCTCCCCGCTGCTGTCGTGATCCGCTTCTGCCAATAAATCACCTGTGCTGGTGATATTCACTTGCACATTGATGTCGTTGTCCGCTTCGAGGGTCACTGCCCCGCCATGGTCGGAAGCTGTAGTTTGGAAAATTAGATCGTTCGAGGCCGTTAAAGTCAGTAAACCGGCCCCGCTGCCAATAGTTGCCAACTCACTGCTTGTCACCCCGTCGACCGTCAGGTCGCCCGTGACATTGATGGTCAAGGCCAAAGCCGTTATAGGATCAAGGTTAGTTCCGTCTGCGGTGGTGCTCTTGGTTAAATTGATTGTTGTTGCTGCTAAACCCGAAGTAACAGAAGTAGCCAAACTGAGATTGGTGGTTGCCCCTTTAAGACTCAGAGCTCTATTGGTGGTATCCACGGTAACACCACTTCCCACCGTCAGGTCACCCACACCGCTTGAAAGTGAATCAGCATTCAAAGTAAGTGCTCCAAGTGTAGTCAGGTTTGCGCTGACACTCAGGTCTGCCAGAGTGTCGACCACCAAAATGCTGGTAACACCATTAACTCCAGAAAACGTTATGTTACCGCCAGATGTGATGTTGAGGGTTGTAATGGTAGTGGTGTTACCCGTTGTTACTCCGCTCACATCGATGGCCCCTTGCGAACTGTTTCCAATATTAAGATTCCCAGTGGTGGTGATGTTTCCCAGTTCCGCGTCTGAAATATTCATGGTTCCAGAACCCGCACCCACACCAATGGTGCCACCACCGGAACGTAGAAGGGTCACATCTCCCGCTCCAACATTGATGCTGGTGATTGTCAGGTCTGTCGAGGTGATCGATAAATCCCCCCCTGATGAAGTCGCAGAAGTAATTGAGGTCAATGAACTGTCTACCAGTTGAACCAGTCCGGTGCCCGACGACAAGGTAATGCCACCGGTGAAAGTGTTACTGGTATTGGTTAGGGTAATTGTGCTCGTACTGGAAGTGGCGAAACTCGAAGTTCCTGGTATCGTTAATGACGCGGCGGTCCCCGTGATATTGCCGGTCGATGTCACCGCAATATCACCTCCCGAGGGCAGGTTGACAGCTCCGTTAAAAGTTACTGAACCGGCGCTGCTGATGGTGAAGTCAACCAGAGAGTTCGTGTTGCTGGAACCCACCGCCCCCACGCCCACCGCTCCAGTGCCTGCTGTCAGTGTGAGGTTCTCGCCACCCGCGCTGTTACTCGCATCTATCAGGCCGGATACCGAGATATCACCGGCTCCGGCACCAGTCGTAATGACGGCGGCAGTCAAACCGTTTGCCAATGTCAAATCGCCGGTGATGGTCAGGTCCACACCCGACATGGTCAGATCGCCTAGCAGTTGTACTCCCGTGGTGTTCGTTGAAGTTAACGTTGTTGCCGAGGTCCAGGTCTGGCCTGCCGCTAAAGTGAGTGCAGAGCCTGTTCCACCTGTCAACTGGATTGCCCCGGTACCCGAACTCAATGTGATTGCACCTGTGAAGTCGTTGCTGGTATTGGTGACAGTCATCGTACTGGTACTGCTGGTGGTGAAACTTGAAGTGCCTCCTATCGTAAATACCGTTCCGCTGGCGTCTATGTTGCCGGTGGTGGTGATGTCGAGGTTACCGCGCGCTGTAATCGTGCCAGTGGTGAAGATGATCGATGACGAGCTAGTGATGGTGAAGTCACCTCCCGAGGGCAGGTTGATCGTACCTCCGAGGGTCACGGTGCCGGCGCTGCTGATGGTGAAGTCAACCAGGGAGTTAGTGTTATTGGAACCCACCGTACCCAGGCTCACCGCTCCGGTTCCCGCTGTCAGTGTCAGGTTCTCGCCACCCGCGCTGTTACTCGCATCTATCAGGCCGGATACCGAGATATCACCCGCCCCCGCGCCGGTCGAGATCGTTGCGGTCAAGCCGTTCGCCAACGTCAACGCACTGCTGAAGGTTACATCCTGATTTGTTGTTGTTATGTTGCCCTGCAATTGCACTCCTGTGGCGTTCGACGTGGTCAAGGTCGTGTCTCCGTTCCAGGTCTGACCCGCCGACAGGAGTAATAATGTGGAACCATTGTCAATGTTTACCGCACCTGTTCCCGAAGCCAGAGTGATCGCCCCGGTGAATGCGTTGCTGGTGTTGGTCAAGGTAATAACACCGGTGCCTCCACTGGTGTCAAGACTTGTTGTGGTGCCAATGGTCCAGGCTCCTGCGGTACCAATGATGCTGCCGTTTGAAACTATGGTCAAAGCTTGGCTCGTGTTGATCGTGTTGAGCGCTGTGACCGATCCGGAACTGGTGATGTTGACATCACCAATAACAGACAGGTTGATCGCACCGTTGAGGGTCACTGCCCCGGCACTGGTGATGATAAAATCATGAAGGTCGTCGGTGCTTGTCCCGGTGACCGCACCAACACTCACATCGCCGGTGCCCGCAGCCAGCGTCAGGGTCTCAAGCGCTCCCCCCCCTGGAGTCCCATTCACATCGTCCAGAGTAATGTTTCCCGCTCCGCCTCCCGTCGAAATCGTAGGGGTCGTACTATTTGCTACGGTCAGCGCACCGGAGAAAGTTATATCAGCCCCAGTCGCGGTGATATCGCCATTAATGGTAATGCCATTGCTGGAAGTGATGTTTAAGGCTGAAGTGGTTGTCAAACCTGCGGCCAGTATCAGTTCGGTACCGCCATTGACTACGGTTATCGCTCCGGTTCCGACAGAAAAAGTCACCGCTCCACCAAAATCGTTACTGGTATTGGTCAGAGTGATGTTGTTAGTACCGGTGGTGGTAAAACTGGAAGTGGTGCCTACTGTAAATACCGTGCTTGCCCCGTCGATGGCACCACCGCTTATATTCAGTGTCACCGCGTTGGAGGCAGTGATTGATGTTGGTAGAGAGATCGTTGTACCGGTGATGTTGACATCACCAATAACAGACAGGTTGATCGCACCGTTGAGGGTCACCGCTCCGGCACTGGTGATTATAAAATCATGAAGGTCGTCGGTGCTTGTCCCGGTGACGGTGCCGACACTCACATCCCCCGTGCCCGCAGTCAGCGTCAGGGTCTCAAGCGCTCCCACCCCTGGAGTCCCAACCACCGCGTCCAGAGTAATGTCTCCCGCTCCGCCTCCCGTCGAAATCGTAGGGGTCGTATTATTTGCTACGGTCAACGTATCGGAAAAAATTATATTGCTCTGGGTGGTTGTCAGATCCACAGCCAGAGTAATGCCGCTGTTGCCGGTTGCGGTGAGTGCGTTTTCAAAAACGGAAGCGGTTCCACTAAAGGTTACCGTGTGTGTGGACCCGGAAGCATCGAGTGTGATGGTACCGGAAATTAAATTCGTGCTTGCGGCGGTGACGCTGTCGACTATGATGTTGCCGCTGGTGCTGTCGCCGATGTTCACGTTATTGGCGGTGATCAAGTTCAGTTCCGCGTCAGTGATTTGCAAATTACCCGTTCCCGACCCGACCCCAATGGTGCCTCCACCGGAACGGATGATCGTCAGGTTGCCCGAGCCCACATCCAAGCCCACCGAGATGCCGAGGGTTGCTGTGGTGATCGAAAGATTGGAGTTGGAGGTATCAATCGTGCCCCCCGTGAAGTTCACCGTACCGGTGTTGTTCATGGTTACACTGGTGAAGGTGGCTGTGGCACCGGAGAAATCAAACGTTCCAGACCCTGTAAACTCAGAGGTCGTCGCAAACGTCCGCGTACCGCCAGAGAATTGCACCGTTCCACTTGCGTTAGTGACGGCATAATCTCCCGTGTCGGTGCCGCCAGAGGTAAAATTCAAGTTGCCGGTGTTGGAGACCGTGACGGTACCGGTATTATTGAATTGAGTGAGGAACTGCATCGTGGCGGCGGTGTTGAACACCAGCGCACCTGAGTTGTTGAACGTTCCCGCGCTTCCTCTTATTTCCGCAAGACCACTGCTCGTTGTGATGTTGAAGGTGCCGCTGTTGTTTAAAATTGCTGATGCATTGGTTAAGGTCAAATCACTGGTTCCGGCGCCGCTGCGGGTGATGACGCCTTGTTGGTCCCAGGTGACGCTGGTTAATGACTGAGCGGTACCATCTATCGTTCCTGCGGTCACTCCCGATGTGGTGGTGAACGTGCTGCTGGTTGTACTGGTAATCGTGCTGGTTCCCGACCAGTCGAAAGCACTGGTGACCGACATGGCAGCATCCACCTGCAAGGTACCCCCATTCACTGTTAGATCAGCAATCGTGACAGCATTATTAAATTCTGCTGTGCCAGCACTGACGGTTGTGACCAGAGTGGAGGCGTAGTTACTCGTGTTCAAAGTGGCTGCAGCGCCATTAAACAAAACATTGCCCGAACCCGTAAAGTCACTTGTCGAAGAAAAGGTTCGTGTTCCGCCTGAGAATTCTAAAATCCCACTGGCATTGGTGACGGCGTAGTCGCCGGTATCGGTTCCGCCGGAGGTATAATTCAACGTGCCTGTGTTGGAGACAGTCACCGTGCCGGTATTGTTGAACTGGGTCAGGAACTGCATGTCAGCCGCGGTATTAAATACCAGCGCACCCGAGTTGTTGAACGTTCCCGAGCTTCCTCTTATTTCAGCCAGGCCACTGCTTGTTGTGATGTTAAAGGTACCGCTGTTGTTTAAAGTAGTAGATGCGTTGATGGTCAAATCACTGGTACCGGTGCCGCTGCGGGTGATCACCCCCTGTTGGTCCCAGGTGATGCTGGTCAAAGCCTGGGCACTGCCATCCAAAGTTCCAGCTGTCACCCCAGATGTTGTGGTGAATGTGCTTGAGGTGGTAGAGGTGATCGTGCTGGACCCTGTCCAGCTGAAAGCACTGGTGACCGACATGGCAGCATCCACCTGCAACGTTCCGCCAGTGACGGTAAGGTTTGCAATGCTGACCGTGTTATTAAATTCGGCTGTGCCAGCGTCGACAGTTGTAACCAGAGTGGAAGCGTAGTTACCGGTATTCAAAGTAGCCGTAGCGCCATTGAACAATACATTGCCCGTGCCGGTGAAATCCGTTGTCGAAGCAAATGTCCGCGTGCCAGCGGAGAACTCTAAAATTCCACTTGCATTGGTGACAGCATAATCGCCGGTGTCCGTTCCTCCCGCTGTAAAATTTAACGTGCCTGTGTTGGAGACAGTGACGGTACCGGTATTATTCATCGGGGTGAGAAACTGCATGTCAGCACCCGTATTAAACACCAGCGAACCTGAGTTGGCGAATGTTCCCGATCCTCCTCTTATTTCAGCCAGGCCACTGCTTGTTGTAATGTTGAAGGTGCCGCTGTTGTTTAGAGTCGTCGATGCACTGATGGTCAAATCACTGGTACCGGAACCGCTGCGGGTAATCACTCCCTGCTGGTTCCAGGTAACAACATTCAGGGCCTGAGCACTGCTATCCAAGGTTCCTGCCGTGACCCCCGATGTTGTAGTGAAGGAACCCGCGCCGCCAAGCGTTGCGCTACCCGACCAGTCAAATCCACTGGTCGCTGAAACCGCGCCATCGGCCTGCAGAATGCCGCCGCTCAAGGTCAGGTTGCCCAGATCGCTGGTGCCATCAAATTCTGCCGTGCCGGCACTGATGGTCGTGGTAGTGGCGGTAAAAGCACCGTCAATGGTTGGGGTTCCGCTATCAAAAATCGCTGCCCCGGTTCCACCCACTGTTAAGGAACCTCCGTTGGTGGTGATGTTATCGTTCACATCGACCGAACCGGAGTCGAGGTTCAATGTAAAGGCCAGGGCACCTGCGGTAACGGTCAACCCGGCACCGCTTGCACCCAAAACGATATTTGAGCTCGAATCGGTCATATCAAAAACGCTGATGTTGGGAGCGGCGAGAGCGTAGGTGGAAGTATTAGATGGATCGACAGTTATGTTCAACGTGGTGACATTGGTTGTGGTGGTGTT
>Ga0209992_10003646_pt1 | contig 12772 bp, 14 predicted proteins | sample 2SBtaG_2_FD_182564 | JGI IMG/M metagenome (GOLD analysis project Ga0209992, IMG submission 182564) | Deep subsurface microbial communities from Kolumbo volcano to uncover new lineages of life (NeLLi) - 2SBTROV12_ACTIVE470 metaG (SPAdes)... | ecosystem: Environmental > Aquatic > Marine >... | reverse complement strand
TCTGGGCATTGGTACTTTTCACTCAAAGACAACCGTGGCCAGATTCGCTGCGCCCTATTTCGCCTAAACCAACGCAATATTAAATTCAACCCTGAGAATGGCCTAGAGGTCTTGGTGCGCGCCGCGCCTACCTTGTACGAAGCACGTGGTGATTTTCAGCTGATTATTCAACATGTAGAGCCTATTGGTGTGGGCAACTTGCAACTGGCCTTTGAGCAACTTAAAAGCAAGCTCAAAGACGAGGGCTTGTTTGATGTTCAACACAAGAAACCACTACCTATTGAAGTTAATACCATTGGCGTTGTATCTTCATCAAATGGTGCGGTTATTCGCGATATTATTAAAGTACTTAATAAGCGTTATCCGTTTGCTGAAATTTTATTATTTGACTGTGCTGTACAAGGAGAAGGCTCAGCAGAAAAGTTATCCCAAGCCGTGGAAGCTGCTGACCGGTCAAATCAATGCGATGTACTCATTGTAGCAAGAGGAGGAGGTTCTTTAGAAGACTTGTGGGCTTTTAATGAAGAAATACTAGCCAGAGCAATATTTTTCGCTAAAACACCAATCATTAGTGCTGTTGGCCATGAAACTGATACTACGATTGCTGACTTTGTTGCCGATGTGCGTGCACCAACACCAAGTGCTGCTGCCATGCTAGCAACACCTGATCGATTAGAATTATTATCTAAGGTGGCTAAGCTCTATAGTAATCTATCGCAACTAAACCAACAAACACTCAATCAATACCAATCAGCACTCAATCAATTAAACACAAGACTGCCTAGCCCAGATAGGCAACTAAACTTATTTGCGCAAAGGCTTGATGGCTTAAATACACACCTTAACTATCAAATTAAAACCAAGCTGCGCTTAAATCAATCAAAATTATCCACCCTATTTGAACAACTAAAACAGCACTCACCTGGTGCAAAAATTAGCCACAATCAACAACTCAATCATTTGGCTAAAATACAGCTTCAACAAAACATTCAACGACTTGTTGTTCAGCACAAAAGCACATTAGAAAGCTTAAATGATCGATTAGAAAAATCCATCAACACAACATTAGATTGGCAAAAAAACAAACTGGCTCAGCACACATTGGGGCTTGACCATCTATCGCCACTCAACACGCTTTCACGTGGCTATAGTATTTCAACCATCCAAGATAATCAAGTGCTACATTCAACTGCTGACGTTAAAATAGGAGAAACAATGACCACACTACTAAGTGATGGTAAGATTTATTCCCAGGTTAAAAAAATTGAAAAAACTTAGCTTACTACTTTTACTGATACCCACCATTGTTCTGGCCAATATTCCGGTTAAAAATACTCCAATACCCGGCGGTATTGCAGTGATTGATTTTGAAACCAATCACGCCAATCCGAAAGCGTTCTACAACAAAGTACCCTTGTATGTACAGCACATTAAAGACCAACACTATCAAGTATTGGTTGGCATTCCTTTGATGGAAAAACTGGGCAAAAAAACCATTAAAGTTCAGGATTTTTCTACTCGATTGTTTGATTTTGAAGTAACAGAGCAATCTTATAGTGAACAACACATTACCCTTAAAGGTAAAAAGAAAAAATACGTTAATCCTAATTTGGCTCATATGGATCGTATCAAATTAGAGAGGCCTGTGCTTTCAAGTGCTAGAAAAGTGTTTTCCGATAAGGCTTTATCTAACGGATTATTTACACGTCCTGTTGATGGCGTGACCACCAGCCCTTTTGGGCTTAAACGTTTTTATAATGGCGAAGCGCGTCGACCACACACTGGGCTAGATTATGCGGGCGATATAGGCACACCTATCAAAGCGCCGGCAGATGGAAAAGTGATTTTAGTGGGTAAATTTTTCTTTAATGGTAATGCTGTTTTTTTAGATCATGGCCAAGGCTTGATTAGTGTTTATATTCATATGAATGAACACTTAGTAAAACAAGGTCAATTTGTTAAACAAGGTGATGCCATTGGTACTGTTGGTCAAACTGGGCGCGCAACTGGGCCACACTTACATTGGGGGATTTACCTCAATCAAACGGTGGTCAATCCAAACTTATTATTAGGAAAAAATGATGAAATCTAATGTGTCTTTATTGCGCCGATTGGGTGCAATTTCTTACGATATTATTTTGGCCTTTTCATTGGCATTTTTTATTGTTGGTGCGATCCTTATTGCATTTTTTGACAAACAAGCCCAAACTGATTTACTGATGTTTGGCGTTTACTTAATAACTGTTTATTTTTATTTTACTTGGTCGTGGGTCAAGGGCAAACAAACACTAGGCATGAAAACTTGGAAGTTTAAAATAGAGCAAAATAATGGTGAAAATATCACACAAAAGCAGGCATTTGTTCGTTTTATACTAGCCACTCTATCTTTTGCATTTATTGGGCTTGGGTTTATTTACCAATTATTTAACAAAGACAATCTTGCCTGGCATGACAAGCACTCTAATACACGGCTGATAAAAAATTGACTTGTATCAATTTGGCTTTATAAAAACCTGTGCTATAATGCCCTTATTATTTAATATAAAGGGGAGATAGGGATGAGTTCAACAGTTGATAATAGCGCCAAAAAAGGTCATATTTTATTACTAAGCACCTTGGTTGTTACCTTGGTTTTGCCACTGGCTTTAATTATACTTTCTTACATGAAGATTATTGAAGGCACGTCACAATACATCTCAGCAGCCGCAGTCATCGCAGCAACGGTTTATATTATTGGTGGCACAATTTTGATGTTTATTCAAGATAAAAAAGATGGTGAAATGCTTGCTGATGGCTAAGCCTTAGCAATAAAAATTGAGAAAACAAACAACAAGACGCCCTAACAAGGACAATACAAAAAAGCCAAATCCAGTATTTGGCTTTTTTTATCAATATTGGATTACTATTATTCTAATCGTAGTTCTTGTAACTTTAATACGTCAAAGCTTTTTCATTAATCAGTTCCCAGGCTCTTTAACTGATAAGCAAAATATGATTGATCAGCATACCCAGATCAATCAATCATTAGACAAAGAAAATAGCATAAAAAAAGTTGAGCTTAAGACAGAAACTGCTGCTAATATGGAAATTTTAGAATCGCAAGCACGCTACCGATTTGGACTGATAAAAGACGGTGAAACTTACCACCAAATTACGCTGCAAAACCCTTGACGATACCTTGGGTATAATAAACCCATCTTTTTATTACTTGTCTTTTAATGTCAACTGATCAACACTTTCTGATTGTACCTGCTAGCGGTATTGGCTCTCGTATTGGCGGCGACATACCTAAGCAATACCTAAAGCTAAACAACGGCTTAAGTGTACTTGATCAAACGCTAAAGACTTTACTGAGTATTGACCAAATTAAAGGCTGCGTGGTTGCCATTGCCAAAAACGACACTCACTTCAAACAATCAAAGTTTTTCAATCATCCAAAATTACTCGCGACAGCCGTTGGTGGAAAAGAGCGCTTTCATTCAGTAATATCAGCTCTAAAAGCACTAAAGCCTTTTGCCAAAGACAATGATTGGGTATTGGTTCACGATGCAGCAAGACCTTGTGTAAAAACCGAAGATGTTATGAACTTAATCAAGCAGTTAAAAAATCATCCAACCGGTGGTTTATTAGCCAATCGAGTGGTTGACACCATTAAACAAGCCAACAATATTCAAGTTAAAACCACCCTAGACAGATCCAATCTTTGGCAGGCGCAAACTCCCCAAATGTATCGATTTGGTGTATTATCAAAAGCCTTAGATAACATTATAAATAACAATTTAAATATTACTGATGAAGCCAGTAGCATTGAAGCGTTAGGGCTTGAATCCATCTTGGTTGAAGCCAATAAAAGCAACCTTAAAATCACCACAAAAGAAGACTTAGAATTAGCTAATTTTTATTTAAAATCAAATAGTTAAATGAATATTAAAACCGGACTTGGGCAAGACTCTCACGCATTTGATGCCATCAATAACAAGGCGCTTATACTCGGCGGTGTTGAGTTTGGCCACCCCCAAGGCTTACGTGGTAATAGTGATGCTGATGTTATCTTGCACTCTCTCACTAATGCTGTTTCATCTATTACTGGACAAAATATTTTAGGCGCTAAGGCCGATGAACTCTGCCAACAAGGAATAACTAATAGTGCTGAATATTTAAAGCTAGCATTAAACGATCTTTATGGTTGGCATATCGAACATGTCGCTATTTCAATCGAATGCCTAGTGCCTAAAATTTCACCAAAAATAGATGCGCTAAAAACCAATATTGCAAAGTTAATGGATGTGCAAACAAGTGATATTGGCATTACTGCTACCACAGGCGAAGGTTTAACTGCTTTTGGTCGTGGCGAAGGTATTCAAGTATTGAGTATTATCACTGTTTCAAAAGCGTGAATAACTTACGTTCATTCTCTAGCGCTAGAATTCAAAAAATTCACTTTATTGGTATTGGTGGCTCTGGCATGAGTGGTATTGCTGAGGTTTTACATAATCTTGGGTATCAAATTTCAGGCTCTGATCTTAACGAAAATAAAGCAACACGCCGACTACAAGACTTAGGCTGTACAATCAATTATCAGCATTCAGCTGATCAAGTGAACAACGCACAAGCTGTGGTTGTTTCTAGCGCTATTAATGAAAACAACCCAGAATTAGTCAAAGCGCACGAATTAAATATTCCCACTGTACCAAGAGCAGAAATGCTGGCTGAAATCATGCGTTTTAGATTTGGTATTGCAGTGGCAGGCACCCATGGAAAAACCACAACCACCAGTTTAATTACACACATCCTTAATGTCGCTAAATTAGACCCTACTTATATCATTGGCGGTATTTTAAATTCAAGTGGCATTAACGCCAAACTTGGTGAAAGTGATTATCTAATTGCTGAAGCAGACGAATCTGACGCTTCGTTTTTACACCTGCAACCCATGCTTAGTATCATCACCAATATTGATCAAGACCACATGGCCACTTACGATAATGACTATCATAAGCTGACTGATGCTTTTATCAATTTCACTTCTAATTTGCCTTTTTATGGTGCTTGTGTGCTGTGTGCAGATGATGCTGGTGTTCAAGACATCATCAACGATATTCACCGCCCTTTGGTAACGTATGGATTCAACGAAGGTACTGATATACAGGCTACCAATATTACTCAACAAGATCGACAAATGCATTTTGATGTTGTCTGCAAAAAATACGATCAATCATTCCATGTTGAGCTAAATCTCATTGGTAAGCATAACATCTTAAATACTTTGGCAGCCATCGGTGTCGCTTGTGAACTAAACATCGATACTGATATTATTCAAAGCGCATTAAAAGATTTTGCCGGTGTAGCAAGACGGCTCGATTATCATGGAAAGCTTAATATTTCCAAACAAGCAATAGATTTATTTGATGATTATGGTCACCATCCTAATGAAATTAATGCGGTTTTTGAAAGCTTACAGAATACTTATCAAGATCAACGCTTGGTAGTTATATTTCAACCACATCGATACTCACGTACGCGAGACCTATTTGATGATTTCGCTCGCGCTCTATCTAAGGCAGACGCTCTGATTTTGTTAGACATCTACCCTGCGAGCGAACAACCCATTGCTCATATTAACGCTAGCACATTAGCAGATGCGATTCGTCAACGCTCATCCCTTGATCCAGTTGTTATTAAAAACACTCATGAAGTTCTAAAGGTGTTGCCTAACGTTGTTCAAAATAACGAGATTATTCTAACACTAGGTGCTGGTGACATCCACACCCTGCCCGCTCTACTCATACAGGAATATGCTGACTCATAACCAGCCGATGGGCAAATGTTGTTCGTTTCGAACCGGTGGCATAGCACAAGATTTTTTTACGCCTGAAAGCTTAGAAGATCTATCTAATTTTTTAAAAAAAAATCAAAAGCCTGTCTTAATGTTGGGCTTAGGTAGTAACTTACTAGTGCGTGACCAAGGTTTTGATGGGGTTGTTATCAAGCTAAAGCACTTTAATCAGCTAGAAATTAACCACCACACTGTTGTTGCTGGCGCAGGTACAACACTGGCAAAGCTTTCTCGATTTTGCGAATCTCAAGGGCTTAATGGTGCTGAATTTTTAAGCGCTATCCCAGGCAACGTTGGCGGTGCATTGGCAATGAATGCGGGCGCATTTGGCAGTGAAATTTGGCAGTTTGTTAGCGCTGTTACGACGATTAATACCCAAGGCGTTGTCTTTGAGCGAAGCCCTGAAGATTTTGATATTTCTTATCGCCAAGCGTTGAGTAATAATAACAATGAATATTTTATTGCTGCTCATTTTCGATTTGAGAAATTTAAAAAACAAGATAATATTAAAACACTATTAGAACAACGAAACACTTCACAACCGATTGGCGAGGCTAATTGTGGTAGTGTGTTCAAAAATCCAAAAAATCATCATGCTGCTCAACTGATTGAAGACAGCAACCTAAAAGGTTTTTGTATTGGTGGTGCTTGTGTCTCTAATAAGCATGCTAATTTTATTATTAATCAAAATGAGGCATCAGCAAGCGATATTGAAAATTTAATTATTCATATTCAACAAACCGTAAAATCTAAATTTGATATTAGTTTAGAAACAGAGGTAGTTATTATATGATTGCGGTACTTATGGGTGGTAATTCAGCAGAACGTGAAGTCTCACTTAATAGTGGTGAAGCAGTTTACCAGACATTAAAAAATCAAGATATTGAATGCTTTAAGTTTGATTGGAAAGGCGACAACCTTGATGAATTATGGTCTCAATCTTTTGATAAGGCTTTTATTGTATTACATGGTCGTGGTGGTGAAGATGGCACTATTCAGCGGCAGTTAGAACAGCGCAATATTGAGTACACAGGTACCAATTCAGACGCCTCCAAACAGTGCATGAACAAAGCCACAACCAAGTCTATTTGGGATCAACACGATTTACCACTAGCACCTTCTATTTTGGCTAATATTGATGAATCCGTGCCAAGGGTTAGCTTCCCATTGCCTTGGGCAGTAAAGCCAATTTTAGAAGGCTCTAGCATTGGTATTAGCAAGGTAAAAAATGCACAAGAACTTGATAAGGCACTTGAGTTAGCCTGGCAATACGATGAACAAGCATTAATTGAACAGTGGATTAAGGGTGAGGAATACACAGTATCCATCATAGACGGTAAAACTTTGCCAGTTATTCAAATTATTGCCGATCACGGATTCTATGATTATGAGTCCAAATATCATTCAAATGAAACACAATATTTATGCCCATGTGGCCTGTCAAGTGCACTCGAACAGCAACTACAATCTATTGCTCTGAAGGCTTTTAATATTATGGGTGCCAAAACTTGGGGTCGAGTTGATTTTATTCTCGATAAAAACCAAAACCCTTATTTGCTAGAAATTAATACTGTTCCCGGTATGACTTCGCACTCTTTGGTGCCAATGGCAGCAAAAGTAGCCGGATTAAGTTTTGATCAATTAGTTTTAACAATCCTCAATGATTAAAAAACGCAGCACTCGATATAACAAACGTAAAAAATCACTCTGGCAACTGCTGCTGCCTATTACCAAAACCCTGCCTTTTTTTGCTGTGTTAGCCTTTATTATTTGGCGCATTTTAGAAGCAGAGCCGACTGAATTCTTAAAAGCACAAGTCAGCTGGGAGATTGATGAGTCGCTACCGATTGCCAAAACAGTTTTAGAACAAAAGATACAACCACTGATTAAAGACAAGTATCAGCTAAACTTGCATGAAATAAAGCAAACCTTAGAGGCTGAGCCCTGGGTAAGTGCTGCACATGTTGAGCGACTATTTTGGAATTCGATTCAGATTGATATCGAATCTCAAGACATTGCCATGCGCTGGGAAAATACCAATTGCAATACCAAAAATAAAGCAAACTGCACAGGATACATATCAACAACGGGCGAATTGTTTATACCAAAAACAATGATCCCATCAGAGGCAGTTTTGGCAAAATCAAGGGCAAATCAAGCAAAGGTTGTTAAACTTTATACAGATTATCAAGATTATCAAATGTTATCTGGGGATATGGTTATCACCGCTTTCTCTCGAACGAATATTGACCAACTGACCTTTGAACCTAATATTAGAGTCATTTTAGGCTACCAACAACAAGAGCAACGATTAAGGCGGTTTTTAAAAGCTTACGCCAAACTAAAGCCTTCAAAAAAAGCCAAACAGATTACTTTTGATATGCGCTACCCTAAGGGTTTTGCGCTGAGTTATTAGCTTGAATAAGTTGATAGCACAATGCCAAAGTAACCAATGTCCAATAAAATAGCGCCACTTTAACTACCCATCCCAGTGTTGGTCCTAACCCGATAATATTAGTCAATGCGGCAAACAACATACCAACTAAAGCAGGCAAAATGGCTTGCAAGAAGAATAAATTCATATGTGTTGTAAATGATAAATTCCATTTATATTTTGAAGGTTGATCAATTGCAATGTTCACAAAATTAAGTGTTATTGGGATAATCAAGAAATACACAATAAGTTGCAACAAGGGCATTCCAGTAATCATTACTGGGATAACAGTTACCAGACCAACAAGGAGTGTTAAGCCCACAAATCTGATGATTTTATTCACATCTAAAACCGGCATAAAACTGGCAATTGATTGCTCGCCAAGCATCACCAAACGATACATATTAATTGACAATGTGACATAACCATAAAAAAATAACAGCAAATAAATCATCATATTTTCAGGCAACTGAACATCTGGTAATTCTCCGCTATTAAAAAACTGCTCCATTAATCCCAACAATTCTGGCACCACCATTAAAAATGGCAAAGAAACAAGTGCTGGGAAAATAGAAATCTCAATAATTTTTTTCCAGTGTGTGAGTGCAAAGGCAAAGCCAGCTAAAAAGATTTTGTTGATGGGTAATGCGTTCATAATTTTATTTCATTTTAGAATTAACAACGTTAACAATAATTTTAAGTTTTTGACCTATTTGCAAAGGCTTTTTAATATCCAATTGATTCCATGATTTCAGATCACTAATACTAACCTTGAATTTTTTTGCAATTTTTGACAAATTATCGCCACTTTTAACACGGTAAGTGACTTTTCTATTAATATCAATCCCGACACTGGTAATCTTTGACAAATCCTTATTTTTATTAGGTTTGGCTTGCCAAATGACCAATTTTTTGCCAATAGACAAAGGCTGATCATGTTTTAAATGGTTCCATTTCACAATGCTTTTAATTTGGGTGTTGTATTGCTTAGCAAGCTTCCATAGGCTGTCACCTTTAGCCACTGTATGAATAACCTTGACCCCGGTTTTTTTGGCGTTTAATCGGCGCTTTTCACGTTCATCTTCAGAGAGTGCATAATCATTATCCGCACGCTGTGCAAGTGGCACAATCAGATGTTCGCCCACTTTGATTAAATCATTACTCATATTGTTAATACTTTTAATTTGACTTAACGTGGTTTTAAATTTTTGCGCTATATAACTCAAGCTCTCGCCAGAAGTCACTTTGTGCCTTAGCCAGCGCACTCGAGCATTCTTAGGATGGCTGTTTAAGTTTTTTTCAAAAATTTTAGCTTTATCAATCGGCAACAAAATAGCATGCGGCGGATTACTTGGTGTGGCCCAACGCTTTAATCCAGGGTTAAGCGTATAAACCTCATCTAGGGTGATGTCGGCCCACTGCGCAATGGTAGCCAAATCAAATTGTGAATCAAGCGAAACGACTTGTAATTGTGGCTTGTTGTCTACTGGTGTAATGGTTTGACCATAACGCTCAGGATACTTAATTAGCTCTGCTACTGCCAATAATCTAGGTACGTAACCTCGAGTCTCAGCGGGTAAATCCAAATGCCAAAAATCGGCTTTTTTGCCCAAGCGTTTGTTTTTTCGAATGGCTTTTTGCACACGACCAGGGCCAGAGTTATAAGCGGCAATGGCCAACAAATAATCCCCTTTAAAGAGTTTATTTAGATTTTTTAAATACTTAACGGCTGCTTTGGTTGACGCCAATACATCACGCCTACCATCGTACCACCAGTCTTCTTTTAGGCCGTAAAGCCTGCCAGTAGAAGGGATAAACTGCCAAAGTCCCGAGGCAGTACCATGCGAATAAGAAAAGGGATAATAGGCTGACTCTACAATAGGCAATAAAGCAATTTCAATCGGCAATCCAGCTTTTTCAACCTCTTTAGTTACCAAATATAAATACGGCTTTGCACGTTTAGTAATGCGCGTTAAATAATCAGGGTTTTTCTTAAACCAGTCAATATGCCAAAATAGCTTTTTTTGGCTAGGTGCGCTCAATGTCTGACGATTAGAAATATATTGCCATAAGTCTGTTTCTATAATGGATGGCCTAATTTTTACTGATTGAGCTGGCTTTGCTGTTGCTTTAGAGCCAATGCTAGTTGAATCTTTTTTAACGCTTGTTTGTGTAGTACCAATATCTTCTTGCGAGGTGCAAGCACTAAGAAAAAAAAATGATAAATATAAAAATCGTTTAATCAATGTTTTGTTTTGCTTGAACACTGAGGCGAGGCAGGAGCGCCATTTTTCATTAACCATTCATCTGGTGTATAAGTGTGCATCGCTAATGCGTGAATGTGGCTAAGCTCTTCCTTAAATAGTTGATTAATAAAACGATGACGATCAATCAATTTAAGGTCCACAAAGTAGTTACTGACGACCACCAGCTTAAAATGTGACTCAGTTGCAGGACCAGAATGATTAGCTGACTCATTAATCACCTCAAGATGAGTTGGGCTCAACGCTGTATTAAGCTGATCAGTTAAATGTTGTTGCATATCGCTCATTATTTTTTTCCGGTAAAGGCAAATACAAAAGCATCTGAAAAGAAATTATCTTTAATCATACCCTGCTTGACAAAAGTTTTTGCAGTGGCTTTCACCATTTCTGGAGGTCCGCAAGCATAAACCTCATAGCCAGTAAGATCTTCAAAATCGCTTAAAACACCTTCGTGTACAAAGCCTGTTTTTCCTTGCCACGCATCATTTGGCTCTGATAACACAGGCACAAAATGAATATTATCATGCTCATCAGCCCACTTTTCAGGCAGATCCATATACAAATCCACCTCGTCTCTTACACCCCAGTACAAATAGATTTGTCGATTAAGTTGTGTGGCAATTGCATGCTCAATAATTGATTTAATGGGGCCTAAACCGGTACCGCCTGCCACTAAAATAACTGGTTTTTTACTGTCTTCTCGAAAGAAAAAATCGCCTTTAGGGCCTTCAATTCGAAGTAATGATTTCTCTTCTAACTCATTAAAAACAAAATTGGTAAATTTACCGTTTTCTATTTGGCGCACATGTAATTCAATCAAACTAGAGTTTGTTGGCGCATTGGCAATTGAAAAAGCACGCGGTTCAAAATCAGGGTGAATCAAGTCAATATACTGGCCAGCCAAATATTGCAATGATTCAGCGCCAGGAATTTTCAACATGATTTGAGTCACATCATGGTTTAAGTGTTTAATACTTTCCACCTTACAAGGCAGGTTTCTAACCTCAATATCAGCAACGCTATCTAACTCATCTATTACAAGTGACACATCAGATTTAGCTCGACATTGGCATAATAACGCCATACCTTCTGCCACTTCCTCTGGGGTGATACCGTTAGGAACATCGCCCTGGTAACCAACCTCACCTTCAATAATGGTCGCCTTGCATTTGCCACAAAAACCTTTCTGACAACCATAAGGGAAGTTTAAACCGTGGATGAGTGCATCATCTAAAATAGCACTATCACCATCAGTTCTAAAGATTTTGCCACTGGCCTGATTTTCAATTGTAAACATGCGTTTATATAATAAATTTAAGTAGCCGACATTATAATGTAGGTTATATCTCTTAATGCTTAGTAATTTAAAGCCTTTATGACACAAGCAACCAACAAAACTGTTGTATTTTTAATGGGCCCTACCGCCTCAGGAAAAACTGATTTAGCTATCCAGCTAGCACAGCGATTCAAGGTGAGAATTATCAGTGTAGATTCTGCACTTATTTATAAAGGCATGGATATTGGCTCTGCGAAACCTGATGCTAAAACCTTAAAAAAATACCCGCATCATTTAATCGATATTTGCAGTCCAGAAGAGGCTTATTCTGCTCATGATTTTGCACGAGACGCTAAGACACAAATACAATTAGCTTTTGAAAATAATGAAATACCTGTTTTGGTCGGTGGCACCTCATTCTACTTTAATGCGCTTGAATACGGACTATCAAATTTGCCAGAATCTACCGCCGAATCAAGAGACAAATACAACCAACTATTAAAAAATAAAGGCTCAGCAACACTACACAAAGAATTAGAAAAAATTGACAAAAAAGCTGCTGACCGCATTCATCCAAATGATTCTCAACGCGTTACGCGTGCACTAGAGGTATTTGATTTAAGCGGAAAAACACTAAGTGAATTACAAGGCAATAAAAAACCAGGGATTGATTATCCGATCAAAAAAATTATTCTTATGCCACCACGTAGTGAGCTACATCAACGCATTGAAACCCGCTTTCATCAAATGATGGAACAAGGCTTTATTAACGAAGTTAAGCAACTTAAACAAAACCCAAGCCTTCATGAAGACCTGCCATCAATCCGTTGTGTCGGCTATCGTCAAGCTTGGCAATATCTTAACAATGAAATTGACAAAGACCAAATGATTGAACTGGCTATCATCGCCACACGACAATTGTGCAAACGCCAAAGCACTTGGCTAAAAAGTGAAACAGATGC
>Ga0209992_10003645_pt1 | contig 12772 bp, 15 predicted proteins | sample 2SBtaG_2_FD_182564 | JGI IMG/M metagenome (GOLD analysis project Ga0209992, IMG submission 182564) | Deep subsurface microbial communities from Kolumbo volcano to uncover new lineages of life (NeLLi) - 2SBTROV12_ACTIVE470 metaG (SPAdes)... | ecosystem: Environmental > Aquatic > Marine >... | reverse complement strand
ATGATTCTAGCAGTAGCAATTATCTCAATAATTGCAGTATCTGCAAAATCAAGACTTAGCATTATACCAAGATACTAAAAGTCACACAACTTTTTTCATTTTTTCATTTTTTAATAGTAAAGCAATGGAACATTTTCACTTTATTACTTCTTAAGACTTGAAAGTGGATATTGTTTTGTAATGTCATATCTACAAAACAAAATAACAATTGAAGAATTTCTAAATAACATCACAAAGAAATCAAAAAGAGATCATTTCAAAACTATCCTCAATACTTTCAATTCCTTTTGTGGCCAAAAATATCAAAAATCCAGTCAAGAAGTTTTAGATGATTTGTTTGAGGAGGACAACGTTACGTTGTCTAATGACAAAATCTACGTCTTATTTAGTCACTTTAAGGAGTGGTTGTTAGTAGATCACCCAGAAATTGTGTATTATATGGGAAGAGGGAAAAATCAGAGAAGAACAATCAAGGCCAGACACCCAAATACGGTCAGATTATACCTCATCACAATAAGGTCAATTTTTGAGGAAATTGGGAATCTTGAGATTAGCAGTAGGTTGTTTAGCAAGAGGGTGAAAATCCCAAAGGCAGAAGAGGAGGATCCTGAACCATTTACTTCTGAGCAAATGAGATTATTTCTAGATAGATGCTCAAACCAAAGCAAGCTAAAGTATATGTTTCTAAAAGACACTGGCTGTCGATTGGGGGAGATGGTTCAACTACGAAAAAGAGATTTTGACCTTGAGAAAAATCCAGTAGAAATTAAGATTCAAGCTAGATACACAAAAACCAAGAAAGCAAGGATTGCATATCTCACTAGAGAGACTGCACCAATGATTAAAAGAATACTAAGCAAAAAGGAAGATAATGATTTAGTTTTTGGCTCCAACGAAGATGTGGACATAGCAAAAGCAGCTGAAAAGACATTATTTGCATATTACAGAAACGAGATTGCAAAAGACAATCCAGAATTTGGAGAAATCTATCAAAGTAACGGACGTCACAAAAAGACAATTCATTCCATTAGATCATTTACTGCAACTCAATGTGCAAATGCTATCGATGAATCTTGGGGACATGGATACGTTGGACACAAAAAGTATCTAGGCCAATATATTAGAAATCAGGAAAAACTAGCTGAGATGTTTCTCAGAACAGAGAACCATTTGATGGTCTATGAACATGTTGAAATCATAGATTCGAGTGAGAAAATTAACAAAATGAAAAAGGATGTTGAAAAACTCCAAAAAATGATATTTCTGATTCAAAAAACCAAACCAGTTTCACTGTAACAGTGAAACGGCGTAACACCGAGAATTTCTTCTACGTTACGGAGAATCCAAGTAATTACTTCTCTTACTTTAGCTAATCAAGTAATATTATGTACTCAACTATAAATTTGAAAAAAGAGACAATCGAGAATCTCAGAAAAAAAGGGAAATTCGGTGAATCATTTGATGCCCTGATTAGCCGCATGATAGAGGAAATAGGCAAAAATGGATAGAATTTGTGCCTGTAAACGGCCAAAAACTCATCAACTGAGATTTGACGGTGGGAGTTCTGGGGAATATACCATATCAGTCTGTAGAGTATGCCATTCTGAAATAGACAGAGAATTTCTAATTACAGAGATGAAATTATGAGTTGCTGTAAATTCTGTAATCAGATAATTTACTTGGATTACAAGAATGAAAAATGGTATTCATTTGATGATATGTGTTGTTGGTATCTTCATGAATGTAAAGGAAAAAAAGATGAATAATTTATGGATCAGATTTGTCAAAGATTGGTATAACCTAAAGATTTTATCTAGAAATGAAGAGAGTGAGTATGACTAAGAAAGTAAGTTTTAGTAAAAAATGGGATGAATTGGTACGATGTGTATACTTTTTGAAAAGGGTTCCAGATGTTTTGTTGATGGAAAGATTAGAAATTTCTCCTCCCAGTTGGAAAGTTTGGAAATCACAATTTATTGAGAAATCAAAATATTCTCCAGAAACTGTTGTGTCAGAGGAAGGTCAAGAAATAGATATCAAGATTATGTATATCAAAAAAGAAAAAAGGTGGGAATGGGAAAATTGGTCACATACAGATAACGATTCTCCTTTTGAAAAAAGAGAGAGAGAATAGGTTTTAGAATTTTGAGATATTCAAAAGTATACGTATAGTTCAGTATGGAGTATTATAGTAAAGTAGTATAGTAGTTAGTATAGTATACGTATAGTTTTTTGTCAAGAGTGCTTTATTTTTCTATTATCTCTCTCTCTTTTTGTCCAGAAAATTACTTCATGTAGTATACAAAATTAAGATGATTCTTTCTTTTTTAACTAAACAAAAGCTGAAAATCATACCTGAATTCATACCCATCTTCCTAAATATTATGAAAATAAGAAAATGTAGTTGGAGAAAATTACGTTTTTCAGTATTGTTTTGATTCTTTTTGCTAGCATAGTATCAGTTCCTAGTGTATTTGCAGAGGCTACAATTATGATTTCAGGAGATTCTAATCCACAATATGGAAAAATCAACAAATACAATATTGAGGTTGAAGGAGAGCTTTTCAATAGTGGAAAATCCAATATTCAGATATATCCAAAATATGAGAAACCTGGAGCAGATGTAATTTCAATTGTTCTCAGAGAGGGTTCAAATTCATTTACCCTTCCATTAGTTGAAGATAAAATGATGATGTATGATGAATACATGTATTTTAGAAATTATGCAGTAGGTTCTCCTCACATTTTGCAAGTAACAAATCATATGACAATAGCAACTTTTGAATTCACGCCTCAATTAAAAGTAGAATCTGAGTATACAATAAGTGAAGAATCAATTGAAAAACTTCAAACTAAAAGTGCCAAAGTGATTAATTGGTTTGAAGCTAGACAATCTGAAAGATGGTTTATGAATATAGAAATTTGTTCAGGGGAAAATGATTTACAAAAACCAAACATAATCATCTATTCCGACATAGAAACAACTCCATACACATTGAGTAAATCAATTAATCCATTATCGTGTGCAAGAGAAGAGATTCAAGTTAAAGCAATTAATCCTGAATCGGTTAAAATTGGTTTAGAGAGATTAGATGTAGAACCACAATCTCAGATTGATCCTCCATCAATGCAACTTGAAGCAGGGGAATCTGTAGAAGAATTGAAGAAAGAGATCGGGGAATTGAAAGAACAGCTAGAAAAGAAAGATGCAATTTTGATGGAACAGCTTAAAGTCATTCAACAATTAGCTTCCAACCTAAAAAACACTATTTTTGAGCCTATTTCATACTATTTTGGTTTTACATAGATGAAACTCGTAGTAATTATCACAATCGCAGATAAGGTGTGGTCATAATGAATCATGATCGAGATGTTTTATTCAATCCTGTTACAAATGAAGTAGAAATTCATGGTAGAGAGAGCATATCTATCCAAGAACTTTACAATAGAGCAAGAGATTGGGAATGTTTTCTCCCAAATTTATCATATCCTCATGTTTTTGATGGTGAAGGAAAAAGGCCATTGCCAGATGGAACAGTAACTGACATTACAGCTACTCTGAATAGAGATTGGAAGATACATGCATTTTCAGATAAAAAATCCACATTGATAATCTATGGTGGAAATTTACGAAGACATGATAATTCTGAACCAATAGTAAAAGATTCAAAAGTCAATGTGATCTTAGAACAAGCTACAACACTTTCTAGAGAAAAACAGTATCAAGCAAATTCCATTACAACTATTTTAGGATCATGTTTACTGATAATTCCATTTGTGGTTGGATTTGCACCCTTAGAGGATATCTGGAAATTTGTGGGAGCAATAATTGGACTTCAAGGAGGGTATTTTTTACCAATTAGCAGAAAACGTTTCTCAGAATAAAAAAACACGTCCGCCCTAGAGCACGTTACATATTGAAAAGGACTGTTTTTTAAAATCAGAATAATTTCTCAAATTATTAGAATTATTTTTTATCAGTATCAATCAAAAACAAATTCTTGTCAAATCTACCACGCGCTTCTGATTTTTTAATTCGAATCTTTTCTAATTCTTCTTTAGATATTCCTTTTAGTTCTGCAATTCTATAAATCACCTCTAAAATGTCTGCCAATTCTTCAGGATTTTTGTCATTTTGATACTCTGTTACTTCTTCAGAAAGTTTCTTTTCGATTTCTACTAAAAATTGCTCATCAGACAATGTTCTGATATTGTATGAATGACCAGATTTTTCAATAATCTTAGGAATTTTGTCTCTGATTGCCTTATTATACTCCATATCTATGCCTGATTGTTCTCTGATTTTTTCTTTTTGTAATATGAATTAGGATTGGCAGGGATATTGTCTGGTTTTTTGTCTGATTTCACAAAATCCTCCCAATCTTTAGAATTTTTGATATCGTACTTTTTTGCTAGTTCTCTTACTTTGTTTTTTGCATCTTTGAATGGAAGATATCCTGTTTTTGAAAATTCTTCATGGCGCGATAAAGATAAATCAATTTCATCAACAATCACTTGTTTTTCTGAATCGGAAATATTTTGTAGTATCAAAGAAAAAACATTCCCATTTTTTGTCACAATTCCATTATCAACTAAAACTCGATACACTGGAACTGAAAGATAAAAACTGATATTTCTTTCTAAATTGTTTTGTCTCCATAACTCTTCTGCAATTTGTTGTTTGGTTTGATTTCCCTTTAGCAGTAATAATTTTATCATTATAGGTTGATAATTTGCCACAAACTTTTTTGAACGAAGTTGAGTTTGAATGAATTTGAGCATTTTTTCATATGTGTCAACAGAGGATTTTGACATGTCTCAAACAGTTGGTTCAATCTTTCTAGCTTCAATGAATGTGAATAATCCAATTTCATCATCTTTGTAAATCTCAAATCCTAATTTTTTGATTTCATCTCGTAGTGATTCTAATCTTTTTGACAAAGAGTTTGTAGTCTCTGAAATAAACAACAACCCATTTTCATTAAGACATCTTGAAGCTTCTTGCAGGTAATCTTGCCAGTTTTTACCCATCAATGATAATGAAAACAATGCAACATCTAGTCCTCCTTTCTTGACATATTCAGATACATCGCTCATATCACAAGAAATTACACTTGAATCAATTGACACATGATCAAAGTTTATCACTCGACTTCCAATACTTTCAGCAAGTTTTGCTTCTCCACATCCAAAATCACCAATCACAAAACGGTCTGATAGTTTCTTGATTCTTTTAATCCATTCATCAAATGGAATCACTCTCCAATTTTTTCGCTCTTCTCTGTAATTTCTATGGTATTCATGCCATTCCTCAGGATTCTTGAGCATTCTTTTGTGAGTGGTAGGTGATTTTTCAGTATTGATTTTCTGATTCTGTTTTGTAAAATCACCATACTTTGTGAGTCTTTTTTTAATTTCGACAGGTAAGAGAATTCTGTTCAAATCTCGTCTTGTAACACAAGATATTTCCCCTCTCTCGAGTCGTGCAAGCCACCTGATTGCCTCTCGTGATGCTTGAGCTGCAGATACCAAGTTCTTTTCAGGTAGTAATCCGTCTACTGCACAATCTGCCAATGTGCGTTTGAATTTTAGACGATTGAGTTTCATCTCGTCATACGCATAACCTCCAATACTTGCCTTGATGTGATGAATATTCACAGTACTATTTTCTAGTTGTCCAGTTCTGACAATTCTTCCAACAATTTGCTGGTATAGTGCATGAGTCCAAGGTAATGTATTGAAAATCAAATTTCTACAAACTGATTGTAATCCATCAACTCCTGTTGAGATTGGTCTTGATGCTATCAAAACCTGGATTTTCTTTTCAAGAAATCTATCTAACCCTGTATGATCATCACCGCTGTAAAATCCATATGTGAATCCTTTCTCTTTTACTTCATTTCCAATTTTTTCAAGAATTGTTGGTTTACCTGGAATTGCAGTGCCAACATATTCTGTGTAAATGATAGTAGGTCCATCTATTCTCTTAATAATTTCATGAATTCGAGCATCAGTTAGATACTGTTCAATTGCTAATGGTCTTGAATTTAGTTCTGCAAGACTAGCCCCTGTTGGTCTTTCAGCTTCTACATCTGTTTCATTTTTTACAACATTGATTTTATAGTTTGGTTTTTGTCTAATGGAATTTGTAGTAATTTTCTCATATAGTGTAACTGCATTTGGAACTGTAGGTTTTGTAGAGACATCATCATAGATTTTTCCACTCATTAATTCTAATAATGATTTACCTTCACGAATATTATTTACAACAGGAGTAGCTGATAACCCAAGGATTTTCAGATTAGTATTTTTCTTTCGAGCCAATGTTAATAAAAATTCTAAAACATGTCTGCGTTTTGATTTTGATTCATCTTGTGTTACTTTGGAGAAATGGATTTCATCTAAAACTACAAAATCTATTTTCTGTTTACCTAGAATCTCAATATTGTCCCTTGATTTTGGTTGGTTGAATTTGTCATAGTTTAGAACCCAATACTGAAATTTTGATTCATCTCTTTTAGCTGAAAAGACGTCTTTGTGCGTAATTACTTCTGAATCTGAAAAAATTTGCTTTGCATTTTTCTCCCAATGAGAAACCACATCATTAGGACTAATGATCAAAGTCACTTTACTATCAATTACACGACTGGCAAGAATGGCTGATAGTGTTTTTCCAGCACCAGTACCTGAGAAATTTCCAAAATATGGTAGTTGTTTTACTTTGTATGCGACATATTTTTGCATCAAAAATGGTTCCACTATTTTTGAACCATCACTGAAAATGTAGTTTTTTGGAATTTTGAGATTCTTGGCTTTTTTGTAGTCTTTCAGAAATGTTCCTGCAACCAAGTCTTTGTATTTGTTGCCTGTTTTTCCAATTTTTTCAATATCTCTAATTGTCTTTTTCTCATCAAGAAATGCATCTTTCCATAATTGATTTATTGAATATGTTGTGTAAAATTCGATTGCTTCTTCATCAACTGAAATTGAATCAAGAATTTCAGTAGTTGCAAGTATCTGCTCCACGGGTGTAATTACATCTGAATCTAGTGTTTCCTCGTCTTGGATTAATCCTGCAAGTTCTTCTGATGTTGCAGTTTTAATTTCAGTTTCAATATCTGTTTGAATCTCATCGGGTGCATAGTGTGATATGTCAGGTGGAATCTGTGAATCATTTTTTGCATAATCTTCTATTGCTTCTAGACCTGCTTTTGTTTTACTTGCTTTGGCAAGATTCTTTAGAAAATCTCCATGTCGGTTGCTATCTAAATTTAGAACTCCTTTTCTTAATAGGAATGAATACAGAACTGCCTCATCCCATTGGTAGATGATTTTACTCTCAATTAATGAACGAAGTAATTCTTTGACTTTTTTTGGAGACCAGTTGGGATCCTCTGTTCCTAACCAATCATAGATATCTACCCAATACTCACTTTCTTCAGAATCTTTAGACAACGTAAATGATGATGTTCACTTGTATTAAACTCATAATCTCATTTTTTCTTTCTGGGTTTTTTACTATAAACCACATTTGGATTTGCAGGAATATCGTCTGGTTTCTTACCTGATTTACAATATTCTATCCAATCTTCCCATGTTTTTAATCCTAAAGATCTGATGAATTTTTTTGCTTCGTGATATGAACGATATTTTCTTTTCCCTGGAAGAATAAATCCTGTACCAAGGAAATCTCCCCAATCTTTCCATCCTGAATTTTTGTAAATATGGTGTGGTGATTTTGGTATGTCCTCAGGAATCTTTCCACTGTCGCAAAATTTTTTCCATTCTGTGATGTTTTTTAGTTTTAGTGCTTGTACACTGACTTTTGCATTTTCAAATGAAGTATATTTTCTATCCTTTTGTGCAATTTTACCTGTACCAAGGAAATCTCCCCAATCTTTCCATCCTGAATTTTTGTAAGTGTTGTTAGGGTTAGATGGAATATTGTCTGGTTTATTTCCTGATTTACAATATTCCCTCCATTCTCTCATACTTTTGAATTTGAGTGAATGGACAAATTTCTTAGTGTCTGAAAATGATCTAAAAACTCTGTCCTGGTTTGCAATTCTTTTTGTTCCTAACCAGTCTCCCATACTCTTCCATCCTTTGTCTTTGTAGGTTCTGGATGGATTACGTGGAATTCCTTTAGGTAATTCATGAGTTGAATAATACTCTCTCCATTCTTTTTCACTTTGTAGTTTTAATGAACGAGCAAATTCTCTTGCATTTTTGAAATCTAAATATTTTACATAATAAGTTGCAACAATTCCGGTCCCTAACCAGTCTCCCATACTCTTCCATCCTTTATTTTTGTAAACATTTCCTGGCCCTGCAGGAATGTCTTCTGGTTTATTTCCTGATTTACAAAAATTATTCCACTCTTTACTACTCTGAAGATTTAATGAATGCACAAATTCTCTTGCATTTTTGAAATCCCTATATTTCATATTGAATGTGGCAACAATTCCTGTACCAAAAAAATCTCCCATACTCTTCCATCCTTTATTTTTGTAAACTTGATGTGGAACATTGGGAATGTCTTCAGGTTTTTTACCTGACTTGCAATACTCCTTCCATTCTCTGTAACTTTTTAGATGAATTTTTTGCACAAATTCTCTTGCATCTTTAAAACTCTTGTATTCTTTTTTCATTTATTTTTCCTCTTTTTTGAATAAGCTCTATTTGGCTCTAATGGAATGTCTTTAGGAATTATCCCTTCTCTTTTAGCTTTTTTCCAGTCCTCAAAAGTACTCAGGTTGAATTCTCTTGCTAATTCTCTTGCCTTTTTTCTAGCTTCAGAAAACGGAAGATAATTGTCAGATACTGTTTGAGTTGCAACACTTCCCGTTCCTAGAAAATCTCCCCAACTTATCCATGTTTTTTGTTTGACATATGTTCCTCTTGGCTCTCTAGAGATTCCTTTAGGAAGTTTGTTTGATTTTGCTAATTTAAAAAATGCATTTTTAGAAGGAATTTTTAATTTATGAACAATTTTTTTTGCATCTTCATAGGAAAGCGTAATCAATTTTTGTGTTCCAACACTTCCCGTTCCTAGAAAATCTCCCCATCTAATCCAGGTACCTCTTTTTTTGTAGAAATCTGCAGGGTCTTTAGGTACTCCTTTGGGTAGATCTCCTTCTTTTGCTAATTCCAAAAATGCATTTTTAGAAGGAATTTTTAATTTACGGATTACTTTTTTTGCTGCATCATATTCTAAGAACTCTTTTTTCATTCCTTACTCCTCTTTTTTGAATAAATTGTTCGTGGACTTGCTGGAATATTGTCTGGGATTAACCCTTTTTTTACGGCAGCATCCCAATCTTTGTTAGTTCTAATGTCGTGTTTTTTTGCCAATTCATGAACGACTTTTCTAGCATCAGAATATGAAAGAAAATTTTTAGAACGCTCTTGAGATGATATTCTTCCAGTCCCTACCCAGTCCCCCATTCCTTTCCATCCTTTATTCTTCCAAACAGTATATGGTGATCTGGGAATATCCTCAGGTTTCTTACCTGAATTACAATATTTTCTCCAATCCTGGGTATTCTTCAAGCCTAATGCATGCACAAATTTCCTTGCTTCTTCAAATGTTCTATACTTGATTTGCTGTGGTTGAATTGTTCCAGTACCAATCCAGTCTCCAAAACTTTTCCAACCTTTGTTTTTGTAGTATTGTTCAGGTGCCTTTGGAATGTTTTTTGGAAATTTAGAATCTTTGAGATAATTTCGCCACTCTGTTCTGCTGTTGAATTTTTTGGAATGGATGATTTTTCTTGCATCCTCAAATTCAAGATATTCTCTTTGCTGGGTTGCAACATATTCTGTTCCAAACCAATCTCCCCAATCTTTCCATCCTGAATTTTTGTAAATTATGTGGGGGTGAGTTGGAATAGAGTTTGGTTTGTTTTTTGAATTACAATATTTTCTCCATTCTTTAGATGATTTTACTCCATTATCTTGAATGATTTTTCTTGCTTTTTCAAATGAAATGTATTTTCTATCTTTAGGTGCAACAGTTCCAGTCCCAAGAAAATCTCCCATGTTAATCCAACCTTTGTTTTTGTAAACTTGATTTGGCATTGCTGGAGTATTTTCTGGTTTCTTTCCTGATTTACAAAATTTTTCCCACTCGTTTCTATTCTTTAATTTTAAAGATTGTACAAACTTTCTAGCCTTTTCAAATGTTAGATATTCTCTATTTTTTTGTGCTATACTTCCAGTAGCTAGCCAATCTCCCCAGCTAATCCATCCTTTATTCTTGAATACATGATAAACATCAGTTGGAATATCGTCTGGTTTATTTCCTGATTTACAAAAATTATTCCACTCTTTCTGATTTTTTAATGATAATGACTGAGCAAATTCTCTTGCTTTTTTGAAACTTCTGTATTCTTTTTTCATTTCTTTATTCTCTTCTTAGAATATACGTACCATGGAGCTTTAGGAATGTTTTTTGGAATCAATCCTTTTTTTACAGCAGTAGTCCAATCTTTGTTTGTTTTAATATTGTATTTTTTTGAAAGTTCTCTGACAATTTTCTTTGCTTCATTAAATTCTAAATAATCTATATCTCCTGGTCGTATTGAACCTGTACCCAACCAGTCCCCTATACCTTTCCAACCTTTATTTTTCCAAACTTTGTGAGGATCTGCAGGTATTTCTTTTGGAAGTTTTCCAGATTTGGTGTATATTCGCCATTCTCGTTGTGATTTTATTTTTAAATTATGAACATACTCTCTTGCTTTTTCAAATGACCAATACTCTCTAGATTGTGTTTGTAGTCTTCCTGTTCCTAACCAATCCCCATAACCTTTCCAACCGTTTTTGCTGTATACTGTGTTTGCATTTGCAGGTATTTCTTTTGGAAGTTTTCCAGATTTAATGAACTGAACCCATTCTCGTTGTGATTTTATTTTTAAATTATGAACATACTCTCTTGCTTTTTCAAATGACCAATACTCTCTCAAATATGATGCAACCGAACCTGTTCCGAACCAATCCCCATTACTCACCCATCCTTTATTTTTGTAAACTTGATTTGGGTTTGCAGGTATTTCTTTTGGTAGTCTTCCTGATTTGGTATACTCTCTCCAAACTTTAGAATTTTTTATTCCTAAAGAATGCACATACTCTCTTGCTTTTTCAAATGACCAATATTTTCTATCTCTGTGACGAATTGTTCCTGTTCCTAACCAATCTCCATAGTTTATCCAACCTTTGTTTTTGTACGGTTTCTGAGGTGCACTTGGAATATCATCTGGTTTCTTTCCTGATTTTGCATATTCTACCCATTTTCTTTGATTTGTAATTCCTAAAGAATGCACATACTCTCTTGCTTTTTCAAATGATCTATATTTGATGTTAAATGTAGCAACAGTTCCAGTTCCTAACCAATCCCCATAACCTTTCCAACCTTTGTTTTTGTAAATTTTTTCAGGATTCCCTGGAATTGTTGTTGGTCGTTGAGATTTCGAATATTCCCTCCACTCTTTTAGACTCTTTATTCCTAAAGAATGCACAAATTGTTTGGCTTGAAAAAATGGTTTGAATTGTATGTCTTTAGGTGCAACAGTTCCAGTCCCAAGAAAATCCCCCCAGTTAATCCAACCATTGTTTTTGTATTTTTGATCAGGTGCTTTAGGAATATCGTTGGGAATGACATCTAATTTACAATAATTATCCCATTCACGTATGTTTTTCAATTTTAATGATTGAGCAAACTTTCTTGCTTTTTCAAAACTTCTAAACTGTTTTTTCATATTTCAATATCAGATACAAAAATCTGGATTTTAAAGACACTGTTTAGTTCAAGATTTGACAGTCAACAATACTCTGTGTTTTACACTAAATCTCTAGAATGTTTATCTAAATGATTTCACAATGAGAAGCATTGTCACAATTGATCTTTCTTCTTGATGAACATGTAGAGGGTTTTGATAAAAAATTGATGGAATTAGGTCATAAGGTAGTTTATGCCAAAAAACTAAGAAAAGAAGAAACAAAATTTAGAAATGATTTCAATTTGCTATTACATGCAAAGGAAAATGACATGATCTTTGTAACTAAAGACAAAGAACCTGGTCAAACCTGTAAAGACAATAATTTCCCTTGTGTTTGGTTAAGTGATGATAGAATATTTGATGAAATGATCCTTCCTAAATTGAAGGACTTTGAATGATTATTTTATTTAAAACAGAGTCAACAAGCGCATTTATTTTATATTTTACAATTATTGCTTCGAGTAAAGAATCAGTTCAATACAATTTACACTCAATTCTCAATGCAAAAATAACGTAAACAGCAAATGTTTGTCAATTTTTTAATAGTAAAGGAAATATACAAACGAGTATTCTGAAATTTGTGGGTTCTAGAATATTCTATAGTCTCATTGCTTTGTTGATAATCACTACAGGAACTGTATATGCACAAGAACCTCTAATTTCAGTTCAAACAGACGACAATCACTATGATGAAGGAGATACAATAGTAGTTTCAGGAAATGTAAAAACAGTCATTGGTGAAACGCCTGTAATATTACAAATGTTTACTGAAGGTAATTTGGTAGATATTGCACAATTAACAGTAGCCCAAGATGGGAGTTTTACGAAAACATTCCTAGCTGAGGGAGCATTATGGAAAAAATCAGGAGATTATACCATTGTAGCTTCATATCAAGAACATCAAATTGAAACTGAGTTTTCATACACTCCAAAATCAGAAGCAGTTGAAACAACAGAACCATATGAAGTAGATGCAGGAAGTCACGGTACTT
>Ga0209992_10003644_pt1 | contig 12773 bp, 11 predicted proteins | sample 2SBtaG_2_FD_182564 | JGI IMG/M metagenome (GOLD analysis project Ga0209992, IMG submission 182564) | Deep subsurface microbial communities from Kolumbo volcano to uncover new lineages of life (NeLLi) - 2SBTROV12_ACTIVE470 metaG (SPAdes)... | ecosystem: Environmental > Aquatic > Marine >... | reverse complement strand
AGGAATTTTCCAAACATCCAACCAACCATTGACGGTATTGGAACTATTAGCCGGCGCAAACCCATTGATTTCGCCATTAAGCCGATGTACTCTTTGTAGCGAAAAGTCTCAGGCCCTGTAACATCAATTGTCACGTTTTCTCGCAACTCTCCCTGCTCCACCGCAACCCTAGCAACATCCTTCACGTGCACCGGTTGGATTGGATAGTTACCCATGCCAAACACCCCGAACACCGGGAATTTTCTAAGCATCCACGCAATGTTGTTGATCAGCACATTCCTCCCCCCACCAAACAATACGGTTGGTCTGAGAATTGCGAACGAGTGACTAGACTCGTTGAGGATTTTTTCCACCGCAACCTTGCCACGAAAGTAAGTCCAATCTGGTGCTTTATCCGGATGGGCTACCGAGAAATGAATGATTCTTTCAACTCCAGCCTCGGCCGCAGCATTGAACAATTTTCTACTATTCTCAACAGCAATTCCATGGTCAAAATTTCGGCTATGATGGTTGTACCTAACCCAGTAAGTGTTGTACAGAACTTCTGCTCCTCGTAATGATTCAACCAATGCCTCATGGTTTTCAAAATCAATCGGATGAACCTCAACCTTACCATCAAAAGGGTCATCCCTGCCTATCGCGTTGGTCAGAGTTCTCACACGCACACCCTTCTCAAGAAGACGATGAGCAATCCATCTTCCAGAGTAACCAAAAGCGCCGGTCACGACATGAAGTGCCTCAGTCATTGAGACTGGCTCGATATCATTGGATAAAGCCGTGATGCCATATTCCGAATCAGCTGTTGTTGTCAAGCCATTCTTGCCCGTAGTAATTCCATTGTTCCTGAGTCCACCCTGCTGGCAAACCTTCTGCTGGAATTGCTGGCGGGCCTTGTTGCACAGACTCTGCCACTGATGCTGGAGGCGGTGGTGCTTCCACCACCGGTGCAGGCGCTTGGAATGCTTCCGTGGATGGAGGCGGCGAAGTATCAAACGCTTGTTCAGGTGAAGGTGCAAGCCCTGGTGGAGGCGGTGCTTCAAAGGCAGCCGCTGGTGGAGGCGGAGCCGCACCCATTGGTGGAGGTGGAGCCGTCATTAATTGACCAAATGCTTGGGCTGAATCATCAGATTTTCTACGCACAATCATAAGAGTCGAAACACCAATTAATCCTGCAATCAACACAGAAATCAGAATAATCATTGGCAGATTACTCTTGATATGCCTTTCAGCATCATGAGGATAATAATCAGCCGCATCAGACCAACCATCCCCATCAGAGTCAACACATCCAAGTCTGTCTTTTGTCGAGGTGCCCGCTACTTCTGGACAATCATCAGAAAGGTTTGTCCCAGTTTGGTCAGAGTAATTATCCCCATCAACATCTGTCCACAGTAATTTGTGATTTGGATACGCATCTCCCGCATCAGACCACCCATCACCGTCACTATCTACACAACCTAATCGGTCTAGAGTTGAGTTACCCCATATGTTCACACAATCGTCTGGAGTTGTCGCTGGCGCTAAATTGTCACCATATCCATCATCATCTGAATCCAACCATTGGGTCGGGTCGTATTCGAAGTCATCTCCTTCGTCAGACCACCCATCATCGTCTGAATCAAGGCAGCCGAGCCTATCCTCTGTGCTGGTACCATAATCTGTTGGACAAATGTCAGCCATATTTGCGGGTGCAGGATTATCACCATAACCATCGAAGTCAGAATCATTCCACTGTGAGTCATCACCAGGGAAAGCATCAGCACCGTCATCCGTTGTCCAAACTGTTGAAGGATTGGAGTATCCATCTTCATCAAAATCAATGCAGCCTAGCCTGTCAATGGTTGAATATCCCTCTTGCAAAGGACACCAATCACCATCTGTGCCGTCAATATTGTCACCATAACCATCCTCGTCACTATCACGCCATTGCGTTTGGTCTGTAGGATAGTCATCCTCTATGTCTGCCCAAGAATCTCCATCCCCGTCTGGGCAACCTTTGTTTTCACCTGAAGTCGCTGTACCAACCAAGTTGGAGCAACCATCCTCTGAGTCGCTGAATCCATCATCGTCATCATCGGTGTCTTCACCGTTGTCTTCGCAACCATCGCGGTCAGCGTCGTTTGAAGGTGATGAAGAGAATGAAAGAGGACTTGTGGGGCAGCGGTCAAATTGCGGCCAACCTACCACGCATCCTGGTTTGGCAGTTGCGCCGTCACAGATGAAATCATCATCATCATCGAGGTCTTCTGATGCATCACGACAACCATCTGAGTCATAATCTGTTGAGGATGAATCACTAATCCATCCCAACTCTCCCTTTGCGCAATCATCGATTCCATCACTGAGTCCATCGTTGTCATCATCAAGGTCTTCTGGGCGGTCATCTTTGCAGCCGTCTCCATCATAATCAGTCACAGGGGTTGAAGTCCAACCTGTTTCCCCAAATGGGCAATCATCAGCATCTGTCGCATCAGACAGAATACCATCGTTGTCATCATCAGGGTCACAGACATCACCCATCGAATCGCCGTCATGGTTCTCCTGACCCGGATTTGCAATATCTGGACAGTTGTCAAGGCTATCACGAGTACCATCAGAATCAGTGTCCGGGAATGGATCTATTCTAACCACTCTATTCAACGCTGCATCAACATACCACAATTTGTCATTAGGCCCGACTTCAAGACCCATTATTGAATTCGCATTGGTGTCAACTGTTTGCATCAATGTTGCACTTTTACCATCTGTTGCTAAGTCAAAAGCACTAATTTTTCCATTTGAGTTTTGGGAAACAAAGAGAGTATCACCATGAAGGGCTATTCCTGAGGGAGATGAAAGACTAGTTGCAAGTACACCCCATTCAACATCTCTAATCTCGCTGTATTCTGCTAGTACAGAGTCCATCTGTGTACTAGAACCCATGATATTTGTTGAAGTGGTAGTTGTGTCATCTGTATTGACCCAAAGAACTCGACCTGCACCTGTATCAGAGATATAGAGAATCCCATTAGCCTTGTCTAAAATCATGTGCCCGGGAATATTTGCATTTCTAGTTGGTGTGATTTCCACATATCTGTGCACAACACCATCATCGTGGTCCTCCCCACCAGTATCATGGTCGTTATTGAAATCATAATACACTAACTCTTCATAATATCCGTCGTTGTACCAGTAAGCATTTCCAGAATCGTGTGCAATACCCACCCCATTAGGACTCTCATGTAGCATGTCAAGGTGGCTACCCAAAGCCCCGCCTTGTTGCTGATTCTCCATGGCAAAGTGAGATAGCGAACCTGGCCACAATGCTGGCCCCATGAAATTATTTGGTGCTGCTTGACCATTGTAGGTGTTCCGAGTTTCCTGAGCAGTAGCAAAAATGTAATCAAATTCAGAATGAGATTGACCAAAAGCAAGGGCTGAAACCTCTTCCATGAAATGGTATCCATAAGCATCTTGCCTATTCTGGCTTGACTGGCTTGATAGCCCTGCATTTGAGATGATAGTAATACTATCAGTAGCCTGATTTACAACCCATAATTCGTTCTGTCGCGCTGTATTTGGGTGGAACTCAAGATCCCGCGGGACATCTAATTGACTGCTTGCAGAAGCAATGATTGTCTCATCAAAACCCGCTCCAAACTGTTCAACATATGTGTGTGAACTACGAGTGTCTACTTCTGCAATAGTAGTTGGTACTAATAACACCAAAATACTTGAAAACAACATCAAGAAAGTGAAACCTGTTGCCCATCTGATAGCCCTCAAATTTGTATTCATATATCCACCGCACCCCCCACCCCTTTATTGTGACTATGTATATTAGAATCAATGCTAGATGGAGGTGAAATTTTGTGATTGTTTTGGGAATGAAGCGATATGTGAGAACCTTCTCTCACACTCCAGAGCAAACAGCACCCTCGGCGGGCATGAATCTAGAGGCGGGATAAATGGGGCGAATTGGGAGAGGAATAGACGCCACCGCGAAGTGGCTCCTCAAGTGGCGAATAATTCGCGGTCCAGCCCGCTTAATCGCCAACTCAAGATACGCTTACAGTTTCATCACACGCACGGACCGAGTCAGAACAAATCGCTTACGTGACCGCTTAAAACGCGGCACGGTTCCCGAGCACGTTTCAATCATTATGGATGGAAACCGACGCTTTGCGTGGTCACGGGACATGGAAAAAGAAGTGGGGCATAAACATGGCAAGGAGAAACTCAAGGAAGTGATGGACTGGGTGTTGGACCTTGGAATACCCTACCTTACTGTCTACGCACTTTCCACAGAGAATGTCACCGGTCGGGAAGGGGAAGAACTAGACTCTCTCTATGCCCTATATATTGCAGGGTTTGAGGAGATTCGCTCCGACCCTAAAATTCACCAGCGCGGTGTGAGGGTACAGGCTGTTGGCCGCATTGATTTGTTGCCTGAGGATGTTCAAGCGGCCATCAAAAGGGCTGAAGATGATACCAAAAATTATGACAAATTTCTCTTCACTGTCTGTCTTGCTTATGGCGGGCGTGAAGAGATTGTGGATGCTGTCAGAGAAGTTGCACGGGAGCATGCTGAAGGTGAGTTGAGCCTTGAGAATATTGACACAGAAGCGATTTCAAGCCGACTTTACACAGCCGATTTACCCGACCCAGATTTAGTCATAAGAACAAGTGGAGAGGAACGGATTTCTAACTTTTTGTTGTGGCAAATCGCCTACTCAGAACTACATTTCACCGATGTTCACTGGCCTTCTTTCAGCCGCCAAGATTTGTATGAAGCGATAGATTCCTACCAGAAGCGCAAGCGCCGATTTGGAGGCTAAACCTGTGATTTTGAGTCTCTCACTTTTTCAGCATTCGCCGGAATTTTGATGGCTTTACGCGGCGGGATTTGCTTTTCACTACCTTTTTTCTTGAAGGTCTAGGTCTTGAGAGAATACTTCTATTATACCATGGAAAGTGTCTTCTTGATTTTCGTTTCTTCGAATTTGGTTTCACTGACCTATATCTCGGTCTGTAGTTGCCTCTAATTTTGTTTTTTCGATTCTTAATTCTGGTCTTCCAACCCTTTTTAGCAGCGATGCTGTGTCTTTTCGATTGCCCGAACCAACCTGGACCGCGTCCTTTTCTGGTTGTTCTCTTTCTCATACTTCTAACCCTATATTTCCTCCCATCTTTCCATTCGAATAAACTACCTTCCCATCCCACCATTTTCCGAATATGGCGGAGTACCTTTGAGCCAGGTTTGCTCCTGACATGAATTCTACGACGGTCGCGCCTAGTGGTGTATTCAAAGAACCTATCAATAGCCTCATTCTGTCCTTTGTCAATTAAGGTTGAAATCTCTGAGCCGACAAAATGCTTCCTGGCACTCCGTGGTGCATCCTCCCCGAATTTGCCAGAATTTTGAAGTTGAATGTGATGTCGTGCACGAGGTTGTTCTGTGAATCGTTTTCGATCTTTGAACATCGCTTTTGAAGTCGCTTTTTGATTTGTGAATGCAGTCTTAGATTGACGTACTTTCCTTGTGATATACCAATAATTTGGTTCATTCACATCAGACCAGTGATACGGATTGTAACGTGCAATTGTTTCTGCCTCTGTCATCGCCTCATCAAGATCTCGGTCAGCTCGAGAGTTGGGGAGGTCACGTAAAACCCCCCTACGACTTTTGTCAAATCTTCGCAGGTGATGAGTCAACTCATGTACTAAAATGGCAGGCTTGCGGTCTGTTGGATACGACTTGCTTAGTTCAATAGAACTTCGGCCGTCCTCAACCTCCCATGTCCCCGCAAGACCTGCTTCTAATTGCTTAGATTCTATCTTGAGACCACGCATAGTTCTGCGTTCAGATTCCGAGAAGTTTCTTTTAATCATTCCATTAATTCGTCCAATTTGGTTCTTGGTAAAGCCAATGAACCGGATACCTTGACGCCTAATCGTGGACCCATCCTTTCTATTCTTTGCCATTTTACTAATTCTCCTGTTTTCTTATTGCATTATTAATTATAAGAGGGGTTTCAGATTTCTTGGTGATGTATGGTTTCTTATTGAGGAATTTCTCCGCACTCATCTCCAGAAAAGTTACCCCGAAGAGCCAATCTGTTATACGATTGAGCGAGATGGAATTCTCTTTGGCACTAAATTCCCGACAGATGATATGCCTCCTATCTCCGAAATTCATCATCTTGACTTCATCGGTGGCGAGGAACCCATCAGATTCGCTGTTGATGGTGTGCTTCAGACTGAAAAGATGGAACACTGCCCTAGGTGCGGGAATGCATTTGAGTACAGTGACACGCTTTGGGTAGAAGAATTGGAATATCCTCCGCCCCAATATGAACGGCCTTACCCGCCTAATGTTAAATTGACGAAGTTCCACCAATGCTGGGATTGTTATTCTGGAATTATCACACAATATGATACCACAATGAGAGGCGGTCCACTCGGACCTCGATAATTTCATTCTCATTTTATTATTGGGACCGCGATTACATCTGCTATACTGCAATCTCCTCCTAAATTCGGGCACCCCACATTTACCGGACAAAGGGTATCTGAGCAATTCTTCCCAAGTCATTTGATACCACATTGATGTTCGGGGGGTTATTCAAACCATATAAATGCGTGGTATTTACGTCACATATCCCATAAACCATTGGGTTTCAGTTAAATGTGACTAACACTTCGCATAATTATGGCAAAAGAAGACTGGACAACCGTTTCAATTCCTCGCGCCCTCATCAACCGAATTCAACACGCCATTGACAACGGGGTGCTTGACCACAGCAACCCATCTCAATTCATCGCTTATGCATCTCGTAAAACACTTGACCAAGCAATAGATAGAGATTACAGACAACAATTACAGAATCAACAAACTTCTCAAGTGGAAATGGCTCAATTACTTAGTAAGGTGAAGGGGCAATTTATTGAAAAATCAAGCGATGAAGATCTGAGTAAAGAAGCGGTAGAACTCTTGCTAAAGGGGGCTACTGATAACTCTAAGATGCAAATGGCAGAAGGATCTGTCACACTAGAACAGGTCTTAGCATTAGTAGAAGAGTTAGCAGCAAATGAGATATTTGATTCAGATGAAATTGTTGCATTTCGCTCCGCTATCAAAGCAATGTACACAAAATCTGAGGAAAATGCATGAATCAGGGACCATGCCCAACTTGTGGAACCTACCACAACCCTGCCCTGACCGTTGATGCGGTCGCAGTTCGAGGTTCTGGTGAAGGGAGGGAGGTTCTCTTGATTCGTAGAGGTCAAGAACCGTGGAAAGGCTGTTGGGCTTTTCCTGGTGGATTTGTTGATGTCGGTGAAAGACCTGAAGATGCAGCGGCACGCGAATTGTTCGAAGAATGCAATATTGTTGGCACTGTCAGCAAGAGTGACCCAATCATTGCTGTGCGTGGTGACCCAAAACGTGACCCGCGTGGACATGTTGTTACTATTTTCTACCGGATAGAACTTGATGAGGAATCCAAGGGAACTGGTCTGGGGACAAACAACGAACCGGTAGCAGGTGATGATGCCGCTCATGCTGAATGGGTCAAACTTTCAGAAGTTGACCTTGAAAATATGGGTGCCGACCATGCTGAAATAATTCAGTTACTCTGACTAATGAATAATACAGGGAAAAATCCTATATTCAAAAGTGGGTTAGCATTGGATATGAGCGCACTTTTTACGATGGATAGGTATTACATACAAACCAAATTTTTGAGAATATTTGGTGGTGCATTTTGGTTCAAAGACGCTAATGACCAAGTCATTGCTTACTCAAAACAAAAGCGATTCAAATTAAAAGAAGATATTGTTCTTTATACTGATGAAACATGTACTCAACCCTTACTTGCAATCAAAGCTAGAAGTGTCATCGATTTTGGTGCTACATACGATATTGTAGATGCAACTACTGGTGAAAACCTTGGTGCTGCTCGCCGAAAAGGACTCAAGTCAATTTTCAAAGATACTTGGAAAATTCTCGACGCTAATGGAAACGAATATGCTGAACTTGTAGAAGATAGCGTTGCAATTTTAAGGAGATTCGTCCCTTTTATTCCAGCAAAATATCACTTCAGTGTTCAAGGTCAGCATGACATTATGATGTATCAAAGATTCAATCCAATTATCAAAAAGACTGACATTTTGATTCCGGAAGGACACCCACTAGATAGGAGAGTTATTGCAGCAGTCGCCTTACTAAATTCAGTGATAGAAGGCAGACAAGGTTGAATTTGATATCCTAGGATAATCAACAATTAATTAGAGATAAAACAGATATGAGTAAAAATTTGCTTTTTACTAAGGTATAATTGAAAAGATACACCTCTTCATGGAGTTATGGTTGACCCTACCTACAGCCCCGACGGAAAGTTCATGTGGACTGGAAGTGAATGGATACCAGCACCTCCAAAATCAGAACCAGAGCCACCATCACCTAGTGAACAGGCCCTGAATATGCAAGATTCTGTCATCGGTGGCGATGTTGTTCACAGCACGGTCATCAATAATGACGCGACTGCTGTAACTACTGCAGTTATCACCGCTCTTCAACAACTGGGTATGGTTAATCAAGAACCCGCTGCTCCAGTAGCACCACCACCAATTGCAGAAGTTGAGTTACCACCATCATTCGAAATCGGTGATCATGTTGAGTACCACAGCCCAACAAATGCTCGTTGGTTGGATCGCTGTACAGTAGTTGGCATCAATGATGACCGCACCTATCGTATAGAGGTGCCAAAGTCATCTAGAATTGAAACAAAGCATGCGGTTGTCATTGGTTCTGCTCCAGGCACCATCCGGCCCGCAGCACCTCCATACAATGTTGGAGACCGCGTGTTGGTCAACTGGAAAAATTACGGAACTTACTTCCCCGGGAAAATTAGCGCTGAACATGATGACCACACATTCTTGATTAACTTTGATGATGGTGATGTTGAAGACAATGTAGAGTGGAGTCGAATTGAATCTATGCCAGAAGAATCAGCAGAAGTTCAAGACTACCTCGATAATATGGGCGATAATGAAAGAGAGTTTGTTGAAGCATTCCAAGTTTTTGATGAAGACGGCAGTGGAACTATTTCGGCAATGATGTTTTTTGAAATCCTCACTGCAATGGGCGACGACCCACTTGAAGTTCAAGAGGCGATGGAGCAATTTGCAGAACTTGGAATAGAGATGGATAGCGAACTGGATTATCGTGAATTGGCCAAATACATGGCTAGCACCGATGGTGATAATGAAGGAACACAATACAAAACCGAGGTCGTCATTCGTGATGCTGAAATCGTTGATGGCTGCCTGAGAGGCTATGCTTATGCACATCCGAAACTCGGAGAAGGGCCAGTACGAACCTCTCAAATTATGGGTGTTCAATATGATGAACGAGCCACTGCTAGAGTAGAAACGAGAAATACGATGTACGTAGTTGGGCCTACTGGATGGGCTAATCCACCTGCCGACCACCCATTCAATTCCGTTTATTCAATAGGTGAGCAAATCAAGGTAGAATGGAACGGAAGTTGGTGGGATGCTAGTATCATCAATATCTCCGATGATAAATATCAGATTCACTACACAGGATTTGATTCCAGTTGGGATGAGTTTGTCACTACTGAGCGAATGCGCAAACTTGGTTGAAGTGTCAAATCATCTGAGGATTTGTTGCAACTCATTGTAGCAATCACTCCAACCAACTGCTAAACCATCTCCACGCCGCCGCATCTGTACTGCTTCGCGCCAGGCTGCGACCTCATTATTGAGTGCAGGTCCTTTCACAGTGGAGTCTATTCGAAACAACAATCCTCCACCCAAATGTTGGTCTAAAAACCCTCTTTGAGCCTTCGAAACAAGTAATGTTGGAACTCCTAGACTAACTGCTTCATGAGCCAAAGTCACCGATTCTGACAGCACCCCATGATAATCTGAAATCGCTTGAGGGAGATTCCATGGGTCGTCGATTACCTGATTTTCAGCCACAGTCGTAACCTCCATCCCTAAGTCGGAAATTAGTGGTTCAGCACTAACCAACTCATCCTTGTCATGTACCCCTCCACCCTGCAAAGAACGGTGTAAGATTCGTGGAACTGAGCCTTCCTTCAAATCTCTAATTGTACTTGGTTGAGCAAGATAAACATGAGGGAGTTCTCCAGTCAATCTGTGAACCCTGATGCCATTATTTTTACAATCATCAATAAATCCTCCATCGAGATCTTGCCGCCAATTTGGTGTAACAATAACTTCGGTTGCTGATGATAATGCAATTCCGTGGGCGAGATGATTTACCTCTGTATCTGTGATGTAAATTCGACGGGGGATTTTGGCTTTTTTAGCGGCATTGAGTTCTAACGCCGCCCCCTTAACAACAACTTTTTCTATGGGTTTTCCAGTTATATTTCTACGCTTTAGAATTGATGTGACTGAGTGAATTCTTCTCAAAGCACGTATTTCTCGCTGAATTGGTAATATTCGCTTACCGACTGGACGCTTGACTCTGAGGATATGTCGCTTAGGTAGTGGAGATGAGTTGCTCTCAATCATTGCATCTATTTCAGCCCGCTTAGTTGCTATAATAATGTCCACAGGACTGCCACTTTGAATGAACTTGTGAAACAGTTGCATATGGGCTGGATGGTCGAGTACCCAACAGGTCGGACTCTCTACCATGATTCTCGCTCATGCTCTAAGACCATCAATAGAACGGTTATTTGAACCGGAAAAACATCACACACCCACAATCTGAATGGGCGTAAACCTCGTCAATAGAACGGTTAATGGCTCGCCATTACCTCTCGGCATCATGGCAAAGGAACGAATTGAGGTAGAAGGTGGTAAGACATACGGTCCGTACTCACCGGGAGTGAAGTCTCATGGTGTAATTTGGTTGGCTGGACAGATTGCTCCAGAAGCGGGAGATGACATTGCTTCTCAGACTGCGGCAAGCCTTGAGAAAATTGATGCACTACTTGCTGCTGCTGGCGTTAGTAAAAATGAAGCCTGCTTTGCCCAGGTGTTACTTGATGACATTAATGACTTCACAGCAATGAATGAGGTCTACTCGGCTTGGCTTGAGGGTGTTGAAATCCCACCCGCACGGGCTGCATTTGAAGCAGGTGCGCTACCACGCGGGGCAAAAGTGGAAATCGTTGTTCAGGCTATTGATGAGAATTGCTGATAACCTCTGCAACAGAGTCACTTTTAGCAAAAGGGGGCTCGGAAGGAATCATGGAGAGCGTGGAATGGCCTGTCGGCCTTGACATAGAGAAGGCTTCTGCCGCCTTCAAAGCCTACGATATTCGAGGCATTGCTGGAGACCCACTAACTCCTGATTTCGCTTATCGTCTTGGCCGTACTCTAGCTACTTTCCTAGATTGTAACTCACTTGCAGTAGCCCGTGATATTCGTGAATCCGGCCCCGAACTTCATGCCTCTTTTGTCAATGGACTTAACGATTCAGGAGTCGATGCCCACGACCTTGGCATCATGCCAACTGGTGCTCTTTATCACGCTACAGTTACTCTTCCAGTTGATGGTGGAGTCGTTATCACAGCAAGCCACAATCCACCCGAATACAATGGTTTCAAAATGTGTCGAGGATCAGCCGCAATGGCTGGCGACGAGTTGCAAGATTTATTGCAAGTTTTCCTTGCTGGTAACTTCAAAACTGGTTCAGGAAGCCACCTCATCATTGATGATTTTAAGCATCAATATTACGATGACATAATTGCTTCAACCGGCCTACCTAACAGACCAGTCAAAGTTGTGGTAGATTCAGGAAATGCAGTACCAGGACCATTCATGGTGGACATTCTGAAAATGTTGGGTGCAGATGACACCTGCATTTTATGCGAATGGGATAACTCATTCCCTATCCACCCTCCCGACCCAACACGCCCCTCAAACATGGAGTTACTCGGAAAAACCGTACGCGAAACAGGTGCCGAATTTGGTATAGGAGTTGATGGTGACGGAGACAGAATGGGAATGGTGGATGAAAAAGGTAATTTCATTCATCCAGACAGATTACTTGCTTTGTTCGCTGCTGACATTCTTTCAAGAGTTTCAGATTCTGCTTCCGAAGCAGCCCGCACCGTTTTTTATGATGTAAAATGCTCAATCGCCTTAGAAGAAACAATCGCTGCCAACGGCGGAATTCCTTCAATGATGAGAACCGGACATTCGTTCCAAAAACTGGCGCTGAAAAACTCGCCGGAGACTCCACTCGCTGGCGAAATGAGCGGCCATTTCTTCTTCAATGACAAGTGGCCTGGGTTTGACGATACGCTGTACTGCACCGCTAGAATGCTGGAGTTAGTAGGCCGTGACCCATCTCCTGAAAACGGTGGTCCTTCCTTTAGTGAGAGGCTCTCCATTATCCCAACCTATCCTAGTACTGGAGAAGCAAAAGTACCCTTAACCGGTGGTCGAGAAGAAACCATGGAAAATGTGGAGAATGCTTTTTCAGAATATGAAATGGTTACTGTTGATGGAGTTCGAATTCGGCTTGCTGGTGGCGAGGCAGAGTCCACATGGAAAGGCTGGTTCCTATGCCGACCATCTAACACTGAACCAATTTTAGTGATGCGAGCTGAGGCTACATCCGAGGATGGTTTGGCTGAAATTCGTTCCCTCGTACATGATAAAATCGGCCAATTTATTGACCTGAAAAAATTTGATGAATCCTAAGCCCAAGGGTCGTCATCATCAATTGGGTCTTGAGGCAACTCATCGTCATCTTTTGAGCCTTCGACTACCTCATCAGCATC
>Ga0209992_10003643_pt1 | contig 12774 bp, 16 predicted proteins | sample 2SBtaG_2_FD_182564 | JGI IMG/M metagenome (GOLD analysis project Ga0209992, IMG submission 182564) | Deep subsurface microbial communities from Kolumbo volcano to uncover new lineages of life (NeLLi) - 2SBTROV12_ACTIVE470 metaG (SPAdes)... | ecosystem: Environmental > Aquatic > Marine >... | reverse complement strand
GATCTATTCCGATCAAATGTCTATAGGATTAATTTTTTGAGATTTTTTCAAAATTTTGTTAAAAAGAGTCATAATCGTAAAAACAAATAATTCTGAAATAATGGTGCCAGGGGCGAGATTTGAACGATCAGTTCAGATACCTTTCACAAATATGCCTAAATTTTTTGTCAAAGATTCATGATGATTCATGATGATTCATGATGATTCATGATGATTCATGATGATTCATGATGATTCATGCGTATTGAACAGAACAAGATATAATAGAATCCAGATTGTATATTTATTATGAGTCAAACCCAAATTCGTATTCTGGATGAAGTTTCTAAAGTTGTAGATGAAGCACCTAGATTATTTGATGCATTAGGTAATGACTCCTGGAATTAGATTTTAGTTAAATTTTCTCTTAGATATTCTTCAAGTTCTGATTTAATAGTTTGATCTCCCTCCATTTTCATCATAGTATTGTACAGTAACTGATAAAATTCCTCTTGTGTAATTTCATTTTTGTATCCTCTAATATCATGATGATGTATTCTCATAATTAACAATGAAATAGATACAGAAGTTCTTTTATTCCCATTCTTGAATGGTTGCTCAAATACTAAACCAACCAACAAACAACACACTTTTTGAATTGCCTTTTCCTTATCATCAGAAATTGAATCATACCCATTAAACTCGTCTATGATCTTCTGTAATATATCAGGATGATCTAAACCATAAGGCTCGTTTAATTGGTCACAAAATTGTTTGTTCACTACAATAACATCTTCTTGATTTAGTATTCCTTCAAAAAATGACATGTTATGTAATTAAAAAATTATTCTTAATTAAATATTGATGGAATTAGATTAGAATGGTTAGAATTGGTTTTGCCCTATATATCCATAAATTAACTTAGTTTTTTCATGGAATCATCTAAAACAAATCTTAAAGAAAAATGTGTAATTTTTTGTAAAATTTGTAAAACATTTACGAATCAATTACTAAAAGAAGAAAATGAAGATTTAGTGGTTGTTGGTAGTGATTCATTATCACAAGATTATGAATGTGAAGATTGTTTTGGAATCAATAGACAAATTCTCCATAAATGTTTCAGATGTAATTGTTTTAGAATTCAGGTATTGGTGTCTGAAAAAAAGAATGAATTGATGGCTAAAACAATTGATCAAAAATTTCGATGCATTATTTGTAATGATATCAATACCATATCCAAGGATTCTGATGATGAGATTAGTAGATTTCTAAATGAAGAGGGTAATTAAATTGATGTCTGAAGATTTTGATGATATCTCTTTAGATGATTTTGAGCCATCATTTATTGAAAAAAAGGTAAGAAGATTTGTTGATGGGGAATGGTTAACACCTCATGAACCCCAAGTGATTTTCTTCCAGGGAATGAGAGGTGGAGGAAAATCAGTCTCAGTAAATGATACTGCTGAAAAATTATACAATGAAGGTTTTCTTATTTTGCATATTTGGGCAGCACGTTCATTTGAGAATTTGTATTGGTGTATTAACAAAAATTGTAAGAAAAAATATTCATTGTTAAGACAAGTTTTGATAGATACTTTTCAAACTAGAACCAGGACAATACCTAAAATCCAATATGATAGGTATTTGGAAGTTTTAGAAAAAAAGAAAATGGTTGAAAGTGATTCTTTTGATAAATTACGATTAACAAGATTAGGAGTTGTATTTCTAAAAAAAGAACTACTTCATTGTAATTGTGATAAAGCATATCCGATTTTGTGGGTTGTACCAGATTACATTAGTTTTGATCAAAAATCAATTGATAGATTCAATGGGGCGTACTGGAAAAACTTTGAAGAATATCATCATGATTATGTAAATTGTAAAACTAGTCAATGTATCACAAAAGAAGAATTTGAATCAAAATATCCTAATGGGTTAAAAAAACCAATTGAACTAACTTCTAATTCATTACTCAAAGTAGCAAAAATCACTACTCCAACTAGTGCTGCAAGAAAAGAAAAGTTCAAAGATCAATGGTTGAAAATTATGTTAAAGGCTAGAGAAGAAAGAAGAGTTGTTGTAATTAATCCAGAAATATTTGCAGGGATGGATAAATTCGATACTGCATCAGAGATTATGAGAATTCATAACAACATTATGAATTCTTCAGGTCATTTTGATAAATTAAAACCAAGTCAAGCAAAAAACAAAATTCATGGTCTAACTAGGAGGGAAAAATCTCAGCATAAAGTAGCAATAATTGTAAATGAAATTCGTTCACTTACTCCAAGTTCCAGGCTATCAGGCGAAAAAGATTCCAGTAAATCAAAGAAAGCATTTTTTGATTTTGTACCAGAAGCAAGACATTCTAAAACACATTTGATTGCAGATTATCAAAATCCAGAAGATTTGTTTGCAGGTGTTAGATATCAAGCAAATATTGTTGTAATTAAAAGAGCATCAGCAAATATTCTTGGTGGAGATTACACATGGTTATTTGATAAAGTAGAAAAAGATAGAGCAAAAATTCTAAGAAGTAGAGTTGGTATAGAATCTGAACAATTTGCATCACCACCACTACGAGAATATTTAGATAAATTTCGACCTAGAGTTGGTAAAATGCCACCAAATAAGGGGTATATCACATATCCAAATAACGAAATAAAATTAGAAACTTTCAATCTTCCAAATTTTCATCATAAAACATCCTCTGAATCATTCATGTCTGATACTGGTATTTCATGGATTGTTGATAAAAACAAAAAATCTGAAATAAAATCAATTGAAGAAGCAGATAGTAAAACACCTGCAAAAAAGAAAAAGGAAATTCAAAATGAAATATTTGAGCAAATGATGGTTGACAGTGAAAAAGGAATGAAATATGTAGAAATTTTGAAAAAATATCAAGAAAGAGAAGCACAAGGAATTATTGCAGATATTGGATTGAAGAAACTAAACTCTAAAACATTTACAACAAAAATTGGTAGATGGAAAAACTCAAAGAAAGAAGAGAAAAATAGTGAAAAAATAACTCATGGGTAAGATTTAGGCGTAAATGACATCAAAAATAATTCAAAACGATGTCAGAATAGAGAATTTGAGTAATTTAGGAGGGTTTTTTGATGTTTTGTTAGTGTTGATCTATGCAAACGTCATCAATACTTCAAACTTCAAGAATCCCATATATCATAAGTGGAAACAAGGTTTTGAGGTATGAATTTTATCTTGGAGTTTTTTTAGAAATAACTTCTTAAATAAATTGAAACAGTTTTAATTCATCGACTCACCCTGTCACACACAAGATCACTAATGATTTGATCCCATTATGGATTTGGAATCAAATTATGTTTCTCTACACAATCAAGTAGATTACATCCTAAAACTTTGGGATTAATTGATTTGAAATTTAAATTTGATTTGTAGATTGGTGTTAAGTTTTCATCAAGTATTTTGATTTCACATGAAGTAATCTTTTGTCCATCTTTAATTTTCAATAACACATCTCTAGTTTCATCATTAACATTTTCTAACATGAATGGTTGAATTGCTTCTAAAACAAAATCAGTTGCATCACAATATACTTTTGCACCCTCAATTAATTCGGGTAGATTTTCTTCTACAGAATCTACAATTACTGGAACAGTCTCTTCAACTGTATTAACAACTACTGGTGTTGTATCTTTTACAATATCTTTGAGGTCATCTGCACTTTTAGCAACTTGATCAAAGAACCCTGCATAATTTAGAACCAGTATGAAGAAAACAAACACTACTACTCCTGGTAATGTTATTTTCTCAGTTCCCATATTATAATAAAATATTGAAGATATTTAACATAAAAGTTGGAATTAATCTTAGAGGTCTGACACATCAGGCATGGTTTGTATTTATACGTGTCAATTGTGACAGTCAATATCTATTCTAATAAAATAAAATTATTTTTTAAAATATTGGAGAGGGATACAAACAGTTGTCACAAATGACACATATCATGCCTAGAATGGTCATTTTATGCCTAGAATGCTTTGGCACATTTTTGTACCTAAATCAATATTTTTAATAATTTTTAACTCTGATATTCTCTTAATTTTTGTTGTTCTAAATTCTCAATCTCTCCTTCAGAAAGAAGTCTAACACCATTATACCCCCATTCAAATTTATCCGTACCACTAATTCTTCTATGGATTGGTTTGTCAAGATTCATCACTTTTCTAAATTTCTCCAAGAATACAAGTCGTTCACCAATATCAATATTTTTTGGTATACAATATTCTTGCCAAGCAACCCATGCTTTTTCATTAGTAATCCAACCATTCTCAATCTTCATCATTCTCATCTGCGTAAACTGTCTTACCAAATTTCCTAATCTATTCCACATTTGCATTACAACATCTCTTGGTTGTCTGCTGTTTACTTTGCCTTTTTTGTAAATTTTAGTTGCATTATTCAAAAGAAATGTTAATTCTGCATCACCTTCTTTTGGATTTGATTCAAAAGTTTTCATCATTACATTTTTGATATCTTTAATCACTTCATCATTTCTATCTCTAATCCTTCTAGTTAGTTTGTCAATATCGGCTCTATCTGCCATTGCTTCTAATTCTGTTTCATCAGCGATTTCAAATAATCTGTTAGCAATTCCCATCATTATTGGTGTTGGTCTATAATCTACATTGTGTCCGTAAATACTTCTATCAGTGTTATATTCTTGCAATATCCATTTTTTGAAAGTGGATAATTCATCAGGGGTTTTCTCACTCATCTCACTATCAATCAATACTCTTTTTCTGTGCATGTCTATTCTGGTTGTAGCATCTTTTATCAAAACATGATATTTTGGTTCGCCAATACTTTTTCTCCCTACAATACATCGGATGTAATTTGCCAAGGTAGTTTTACCCATCCCTGCTTTTGATTCAAATATTTTCATAAATGTGAGCCCAGTATAGGTTAAAAATGCACACGAACACCAATCAAAAAAGTTTGTTCTAGCTCTATTATTTTGTAAGATAAACTCAACAATTTCTTTTACCTTGCCACGTTTTACACTATTATCATAATTAAATGGCATTTGATCAAATACTATGATTTCAGGATTGAATCCTTCTTTGAATTCACCAGTCTTTACATTATAGATTCCATTCAAACAAGGAATCATTGTTACATAATCATCAATTCTATCTAAATCAATTATTTCAAGTGAACTTTCGATATATTTGAAAACCTCTCTTCTTTGTGCATTTGTAGATTGAAATAATATCAGATTTGAATCCATAAGAATTTTATTTTCAGCATTACCCTCATAGAATACACCGTTATGAAATTCCACTTCGCCAATTAAATCCCCAAACCTTTTCATATGATATTTTGCTTTAATGTATTCACCTGTTTCTTGTATCTGAGATTTATGAAATAGTATTTTCTTGTTACTTAATCCCATATCAAATGCAATTTTTAGAATAATAGAATGAACATAAGGTTTTGAAAATATATTTTCAATTGCAATATCTACAACTTTTTTTGGAACATCTTTTCCTAAAATCATTTCTAATTTTTCTAACCAATTTTTTATTTCTTGAATAATATCTAATTTTGATATGATATCATTTTGTATAATATAATATTCTACAAGCCATTCAATGGATGAATGTAATTCACCTTTCGGGATTGATTTTTGTAATGATTCAAATTTTTGTTCATTTTCTGTCAAATCATATGAATTATCAAAAATTCGTCCTACAAATTTATTATTATTCAGGATACTAAACTTGATTCTATTTTCTCTATTTGCTACATCAACCATAGAACCTACTTTAATTTGATGGAATTCAACAATTGCTCTATGTAATGCTCTCCACACATCATTTAATGGTCTATTTTCAAAAATTGATTTTGTTTCATTTGTAAAATCATCCCAATCAATTTCAATTATTTTATCTAAAAAAATATCTGCATCAATTGTATCTTGATATTTGTAATGTCCCGTGTCATCTTTGAATCGAGTTAAAAATTCTTTAAAATGATCACTCATTGCAGAATCAGTACCATGCCAAATTTCTGTAGTCATTTTAAAATCACTCCAAAGGACACCATCATGACTATTCCAGATAATTCAAAACTGAGAACTAGAGCATAGTTATCATTCCATTTCAAAATATTCAATTTAATACCTCAGTGGTTGGATGATTTGTGATCGCAGTGTGTAATTCTGCTATTTCTCTAGAAACTAGTCGTAAATTACATCTAAAACAGAATTTAGTCATGTTCAACTCCATCAATTATCTTTGATGCACAGGGTTCCTTGCAGAGATCAGTAAAAATATTCAAAATTGTATATCTTCCAAGCATGTCCCAAGGCATCACCAACTCTGCATTTTTTAGAATCTCAATCACTTTTTCTGTATTTTTAGACATTACATGATTTCTAAAAAAACCATCTCGAGTACCTAGTGTTGTTATTTTACTGAGATTACATTCAGGTTGTATGCATCGAATAGAAATTCTTGGAAATAGTGTCAATACGATATTACCTCAAATTGATTTTTTTCCAAATTTAGACGACAATCGTAATATACCAGTTTAATTTTTGGATGAAATTCAATATACAAATGAAACATGGTTTAATTTACCTCTGATGATTTTTCATTAATTCTTTTAACAGATATTCTAAATTTTGAAAATGTTTCATCTTCTCTTTCACAATCATCACACAATTCAAATTTATCAATACGCTTCATACTTCCTGTATCAAAAGTCACTAACCAATTTTTTTCCTTTTTCTTACAACTACATTGAGACTTCATTTAGATTTTATCTCCAATTATTTTTAATTGTAATGACAATGAAATCAGTTCAATAATTGCTAATCCTTGTTCTATTGTTAGTAATGATCTAGATTCATCATGTTCAACACTTGTTAGATGTGTTGCAATTTCTTTTGGATTATTCTTTACAACTGCTTTAGTACCATTTTGAATAGTTGCACAAACAGGACATCTAACCCTTGTAGGTATCGTATTTTGATAACAATTAACAAAACCTAAAATTTCATAATCGCTTTTTTTAGAATCAATAAAATATCTCTTTTTACCATTCATCCATCTGATTCCAATTGGTGTTTTTTGTAATCTTTGGAATGCAAAATTTTTCTCAATTTTATTATTTTGGGGTTTAAGTACAGGTGTAACGATTACCAATTATGTACTAACTCCTTTCTTAGTGGATGGGGGATTAGTTTCAGGGTTTTCAGTTGGGGAAACTGAACCCATTTTTTTATTAAATCGAAATAATGTTGATAATGTAAAATCTAATCTAGTAAATCCAAACAGAAATTCCTTGAAAAAGTCTACAGAATCAACTATAGGCATTATTTTTTACCTCCTTTTTTGGAAAATTCTTTGTCAAGAACGGATTCAATATAACGTGAATGCGGAATTAATTCTCCGCAAAAATCAACCATTTTTTGATAGGTTTTCTCAGTAATTGATATCGTAAGACGCCTTTGACTCAAATTGATTATGAAACGTATGAAAAGTATTAAAGATAAGTAGGTTATTGATAAAATATGAATATATCAGTATCAGACTTATCTACAAAATCTAGTAAAATGTGGGATTGGCTGACAAGAAAATCCAAAAATGAAGGAATCAAACAAAATGAAGGAAAATCACAGTTTAGAAAAGATTTTCAAGATTTGCATTTGGAAATGGGGTTTTTACGAATTAAAGATATTTTGCCATTTTCATTTAGATTATCTAAACAAAGACTGTATCAAATTTTTAATGCCCAGACACTAAAGCCGTTTTTAGAAAAATTACTTGATGATCCAGAGAATACAAGTTCAAATTACAAACTAATTCATGATTTTAGAACTACAGAAATAGCAAGATTATATTTTGAAATTGCATCAGAGTATTTACAAAATGCCACAAATTCAAAAATGGTTCAAGATGATTTGAATAGAGTTTCTGAACACTTTAAAATTCAATCAGAAAATAAATTAGAAAATGAAACATATGCAGATCATGGAAATTTAAAAAACAAAGCATTAACTAGAAAAGAAGAAACATCATTAGAAAATGAATTAGAAGGTTTAATCCAAAAATATTATACGTTAAATAATGATTCCAGCATAATCAAACTTACAAACGAACATAGAAAATCAACTCTTGAATATAATGAACTGAAATCAAAATTGAGATATTCAAAAATACCTAAAAACAAAAAAATAAACTTACAAAATAAATTAGAAAATTTTGAAAAAACAAGTAAGAAGTGTTACAAAAAACTTGTTAAAATTGAAAATGAATTAATGGATGAAATTAATGAAATAGCATTGAAACTGGAAAGTAAATATGATCATTTGATGGGTTTGTATTGTCAAAAGAAATTTTTACCATCATTTTTACAACACATGATAGAAAACAAAACGACCATCCCAGAACCAGATGACGGAACACAACTGATAATTGAACCTTCAACAAATAGATATGATAGTTTTTCAATACCTTTTGATCAGCGTCCAGAAAATGGAAATATTACTGATGAACAAAGGAAGTATTATACTAGTTCAAAGTATTTTTTTGAGATAATCAAGAATCATGACAAAGTAAAATGGTATGGCGATATTCCAAGTGTGGAAATAAGTGAATTACACAAATACCCTCCTTTTAACAGATTCAAAAGTAGTGCATTATACAGCATAATTCCAACTACAGAGCAACCAAGAACAATTGATGAAGAATCAGATGAAGGTAATTCTAAGAAACCAAGAAAGGGCTCACAAAATAGTTCATCACATATAGATGAAATTGACAGACAAATTTCAGAAAAACTGGACATAGAGGAATGAAATTTCTAAAATCATTCCAAAATTACTTCAAAAGAAGAGATATTAGAATTCTAAAAGGTCAAATCCAAATTGCTAATGCAAAAATAAAATGTGAAGATGAAGTTCGACAAATGAAACCAGGTAGACAAAGAAACTTTGAATTGGCATCTATTGAAAAAGCAAAAAGAAATTTGCCTTACTTGAGAGATAGATTGGCAGAATTTAGAAAAGAAGGATTCGAATAGTTAGTGCAAGTATACGAGTATCAAAGTATACTTAATTTTGAATTTAAGAATAAACCAATTTTTTGAATCGGGTATTATTTTTCATTAAATTAAAAGCATTATTTGTTAATGCTATTTCTTTAAATTTTTTATCTAAAGTAATTGCATTCTCTAATGCATCTAACGATTTTTCAATTTTACCTAACATTGCTAATGCAATTGCTTTATTGTTCCACATAGGTGCACTTTTTGGTAATTCGTTTAGAACAATATCATAACATTTGACTGCCTCTTCAAATTGCATATTATGTGCTAATGATACGCCTTTATTTCCTATCACTGCAATATTTTGAGGATGAATCTCTAATGCTTTATTGAAACATTCTATCGATTTATCAAAATCTTGCAATTTGTAATTTGTTAATCCCATTCCGTTATATGCATTGTAATCTCTTGGATTCATTTCTAATGCTTTATTGAAATCATTTAATGCATCTTGATATTGTTGTAGTTGAGCAAAAGCAACTCCTCTATTTGTGATTGTTCCAGAATCAGGTTTGATCTTGATAGATTTGCTCAAACACTCTACTGCCTCCTTTGATCTTCCTGTAGACATTAACAATGTGCCTTTATTTTGTAGTATTGCAGCATGTTCGGGATATTGTTCTAATGCTTTATTGAGATATTTTTCTGCTTCAGAAAATTTTCCTAATTGCATTAATGATATTGCTTTATTTACTAACATTGGGAAAAATATTGGACTAATTAATTCTATTTTATCATACCACAAAATAGATTCCTCATTTTTACCACTTTTGGAAAGCAGTTCACCTTTTGCATTCAATGAGTAAATATGATCAGGATTCAATTTCAGGGATTGTTCTAATAAACGATCAGCATCTTCAAAATTTCCTTTATTCATTAAGCAAAGTGCTTTGTTAGAATATGGATTTTCATATGTTGGTTCCATTTCTATTGTTTTATCAAAAAAGGGAATGGCATCATCAAAAATATTCATCCTCATCAAAGATACACCTTTGTTGTTAATTACAGTAGCAAAATTTGGATCAAGTGCTAGGGCTTTATCGTAATATTTGATGGATTCTTTTTGTAAATCATAATCACTAGTAATATCCCCTATTTCAGAAAGAACTTTTCCTTTGTTGTTTAATGCTTCAGGATAATCTGATTTCAATTCTAATGTTTTATTGATAATAGATAATGCTTCATCATAGCGACCTAAATCAATTAAGGACGCTGCTTTATTATTCTGAGCATGATAATTTTCAGGTTCAATCTTAAGGACTTTATCAAACCACTTAATCGATTCTTCGTGATTACCTTTGTTAGATGCTATTAATCCCCTAGCAACAAAAGCACCTATATGATCAGGTTTAATTTTCAATGCTTTATCAGCCAAGTCCAAAACTTCGTCGTATCTTTTCAAACCTCTAAGACTGGCTCCTTTGTTAACTAATGTGCTAGGATTATTGGGTTCTATCAAGAGTAAATGATCAAAAATTTTGATTGATTTTTCATATTTCTTCATAGAATATAGTAAAACAGCCTTGTTGTTCAACGCACTTGTATTGTTTTTATCCATTTCTAAAATTCTATCATAATAATCTAGAGCCTTATCATATTGTCTTGCATGATAGAAATAATTTCCTTGTTGTAATTCAACAGAAGTATCAGAAGTAATCTTGATATCATTTTTCATAAATTGAGTTTTAATTTCATTTTCTTTTTCAATTGCATTTTCAATATTTTCTTTATTTTGAGGTGAAATGATTATGGCTTGGTTTACTTCTGTAATTGGAGATATTCCAATATTTGATAGATTACATTTTATGAGAGTTTGAAGATTAATAAATTCTTGATGTAAAGCATCTATTTTTTTATGCACATTTTTAATTTCATCTTTTGTTGCAAGTTGTTCACCACGTATCTTAGTTAAATCCAAATGAATTTGGGATTGACCTATTTTAATATCAAATGAATTTTTATTTTGGTCTGAAACTTTTTCATTGATTGTTGACATTTGATAAACTAATTCTGCGAGATAACATTGGTTAGTTTTAGTGAGTTCTTGAGTTTGTTTTAATGCATTAAGAATTTGTTCCATGCTTTCTTCATTTAGAATTTTTAGATTTTGCAACAAATTAAGAATTTGTTCAGTTTTAATTTCATCAGAACCAACTGCATTATCATAAAGATTTACTAAAAAATTACCTGCAATAGGGATTTCAGAGATAGCAGATTTTGCAATTGCATCAAGAATTGGATTTTTTTTAATTTCAATTATCGCATTGCTAATCTTGTTTTCTGCTTCTTTCCAAATACTCAACATTATCTAGAATTTTTTGAAACCAATAATGCTTTCTCAGTCTAATTAGATACTATGTTCCTATAATTAAGTACAGGTTGTCTTTCATGAATTGGATATTCTTGTAATCAAATGGCATAATTTATTGAATATGTGGATCATGTTAAATTATTTTAGAAATATAGAATTTTTACTTTTTTTGAATATTATCATCTATCATTGAAAATAATGGTTTTGAATAATAGTCATCTAGATAGGTATACCACGGAGGGTACTTACCTTGTATCGATATTTCTCCTTCCCAACCTGGCTGTTTTGGAGGATATTTTTCTTCGAATCTTTTCCAAAACTCTTTCAAAGAATTTACGGTATCTTCAGGTAATCGTTTACTAAAATTATCATCTTTATACGGAATAATTCCTTTTACTTTTCTTTGAACAATAAAAAGTCTAGAATTTATCACATTTGTAAAACAGAGATGGATATCTTCTAACAAATTAGTGTATGAGTTTACAACCTTTTTCGAACATGGTAATAACATTGCAAGATCTGTCAATCCTTTTGGAGAAGTAAAACCTAAACTCCAAAAATCAAATTTTTTATTCCATTCAACATCAGATGGGATATCCACACCTATTTGGATTGGAAGTGCAGCATGTTTTATTCGTCGATAAATTCCTATGTGACTGTCATAGAAAACACTCAGTTTTTTAAGAAAAGCATCCATTAAAAAAAGATTATTTGTAATAGCAGATGCCAAAATTTTTTTCTCAGGATCATCCAAAAAATCATAATCATTCAGATTACCATAACTCATAATTTTTCTTAGATCATCTGTAGGAAGTTTTTCTATATTGTTATAAAATCCTCCAACAATTTTTCCCAAATCATTTTCTCCTTTACTATCTAAAAATTGATAATAATCAAATGGCTTGTCTTGTAAAAACACATGACAAAATAACGCAATATCTTCCAACAGAATCATCAATTGTGAGATTGCACCTAATTGTAAAATAGCCATTTTTTCATTTGTGTTGGTACCGAAACTTTCTTGTTTGTGGTCTTTTACAGATTTTGAATAGTTTGCACTCATCTTGCCAAGAAAAGTCAAAACTAGACTTAGTCTTGCAGGTAATCCTTTTTTTTGATATGCTTGTAAAATAGACATCTCAAAATTTTGATCTATTGACAATAATGCATATTATTTTGATATGATTAAATTTCTGTTGTTTTACGCCTAGATTTCAATAATAATGTCATTCTTTAACAACATTTGAACCAGAAACCAGGGTGTTTTGGAATCAACTTTCCCAAATTATGCGTAAATGTACTTCTAAGATGGTTTTTGAGATTTTCAAATTTTTGTAGATCATTTATGTTAAAACAAAACTGTGTGTTTAGTATTGTCAAACATT
>Ga0209992_10003638_pt1 | contig 12780 bp, 9 predicted proteins | sample 2SBtaG_2_FD_182564 | JGI IMG/M metagenome (GOLD analysis project Ga0209992, IMG submission 182564) | Deep subsurface microbial communities from Kolumbo volcano to uncover new lineages of life (NeLLi) - 2SBTROV12_ACTIVE470 metaG (SPAdes)... | ecosystem: Environmental > Aquatic > Marine > Volcanic... | reverse complement strand
ATCGACTCCACGACCATCGCGCCGTGATCGAACCAGGGCTGCTGCTCGCAGGACTTGGCGTCGTCGATCTTCTTCTGCGCGCCTTGCTTGCACCACGCGATGAGGCGGTCGGTGTGCTGGCCGGGTTCCCAGAAGCCGTGTTTGCCGCCGGGTTCGATGTACGGGAAGAAGGTGCCGGAGATGCCGCCCTGCGTGTCTTTGCCGACCGCGTGTTTGTGAAGTGGGGGCTGCAGGCGGGGGGCGTGGAAGCCGTCGTTGCCGCGTGCGGCGGGTTTGTCCCAGCGCACGATCTGGCCGACTGCGGGCAGGGGTGAACCGCCGGCGGAGGTGGGTGTGGCGCTTTGGCTCAGGTCTTCGGGGTCGAACAGGATGCCGGCGCCGTTGGGTTGGACGTAGCGCGGGATCTTGTCGACCGATTCGATGACGAAGGTGTCGAGCAGGACCTGGTTGACGGTGCGGCCGCCCCACTCCTTGACCGGCGTCTTGAAGTCGATGAGACCTGCGGCGCGACCGATTGCGGCGCCGGTGTTCACGGGCACGTTCATGTCGCCGACGGTGTTGAGGACGATGGCGTGTGTCTTGACCTCGTCGCCGTTGCCGTAGGTGAGCTGGCCGCCCTTGAAGTTGACGGCCCAGACGGCGGGATCAGCGGGGTCGAGAACCATCTGCGCGAATCCGAGGAAACGGCGCATGGCTGGGCGGGCGCGGTGCAGCCCGAGGCCCTCCGCGATGGGCGACAGGTGCGTGTCTTTCTTGAAATCGAGGGCCGCGGATTGGAAGTGGAATTTCACGTCGACGCCGAACTTGTTGACCACGTGCACGGGGTCACCGGCGTCGGCTTTGAGCTTGCAGGCCCGGTGCATCTTCGGGTCGATGACGCCCATCTGGAACGCGTCGCCCTTGTAGAACGCGAGCTCGTGTTTTTGCGGTTTGTCGCGGCTGATGTCGCTGGCGATGGCCACGCGGAACGTCACGCAGCGCTTCTTGCACGCGTCGTCTTTCTTGCAGGCGTTGACGCAGCCCTGTTCGGGAATGAGGCGCGCGCAGTCGTATTCGCCGTTGGACAGGTTGCGGGCCAGCAGCGAATCGCCCACTGCAAGCTTGTCGGCCACGGCCTTGGGGATGGTCGCGACGTGCACCATCGCGGTCTTGTTGAGGTTGGGCACGACGGTTCGCACGCGGATATCGCCGCTCTTGGCGTCGGGTTGACCGACGTACAGCGGACCCATGAGCCGCAGGGTGACCGCCTCTTTCACGCCGCCCTGGATGGAGCGCACGCCGACATCGATGAGACCGCCGCCACCAGCGACCGGCAACACGGCTTCGAGGTGCGGTTCGAGCCCGCCCATGACCGCGGCCATGATCCCGCCGAGCGAGCCACCGGTCATCGTCACGGGCATGTTGGGACCACCGAGGTCGACCTTGCCGTCGCCGTCGAAGTCGCCCGCGAGATCGCCGCCCGCCTTGCTGCCGTTGACGTCGAAGCTCCAGCGCTTGGTCCCGTCCCAGGAGCGCAGGATGCGGATGAGCTGCACGTAATCGACCGCGGTCTGGCGCACGACGTCGCGCGTGTGGAAGGTGTATGCGGTCCAGAAGTCGGCCCCGGAGTCGCCAACCTCATCGACGTTTTGGTCCCACGAACGGTTGCGGGTGAGCGCGTCGCCGAGCTTCTTCATGCCGCGTGAAGCGAGCAGCAGGTCGAGCAGGATCTTGTCGTCGGCCTTCAGGTCGAGGCCGTGGCTGACGTTGTCGATGGCGACGACCGCGAGGCCCATGCGCGAAAAGTGGGAGTGAAAGCCCATCAGCTCGGCTTTGTTGGACGTGTAGCCGTGGCCGAGGATGACGACTCCGAGCGGTTTGCCGTCCTTGGTCGCTTCTTTGCGGGGCACGGTCATCCAGAAGGTGACCTCTTCGGCGTCGGCCATCGCCTTCTTGCTGTCCATATCGGCCGGCCACGACATCTGGTTGTAATTCAAGTAGTTGCCCTCGGCGTCGGTGCGCCGGAACATGCGCGGTGACTTGTATGTGCCGAAGATGTGGTGGCCGACGTACTGCAGGCCGATTTGGTCGCGCTCTTTTTGCACGGGGCCCTGTTTGCCGAGCAGCCCGTCGCGCGCCTGGTCAACGATCGGCTTGAACGATTCGCCCGACACGATGTGCAGGTTCTCAAAGCCGTACTTGGGCTTCTTGTCCCAGAGCTTGTTGATATCGGAGAGGTCGGCCGGGAACTCGTCGGCGAGGTGTTTCTGCGCGCCATGGCCGTACAACCCGTCGCGAACGGCGGTCAGGTCGGCGTAGACATCGGCGGTGGTGAAGGTCCACGCGAAGGCGACGTCCTTGATGGCGAGGCCGCCGAACGTGTCTTTTCCGGCCGCGAGGATGTCGGGCAGCTTGGCCAGCGCGTCTTTTTGGCCGAGGTGGTGGATGAAATCGAAGGGTGAACCGACCTTTTCGCCGTCCGCGTCCAGCAGGCGCTCGGTCACGATGACGGCATAGGTGGTCTTGGCGCGCAGCGGGATGAGCGGCCGGGCGATAAGCGTGTTGGTCTCGCGCTCGTAGAACGTCATCAGCGCGTCGGCGCGTTGGGCGAGGTCCATCTTGCGGAAGTCTTTGTGCTTGGCGGGATCGAAGCGGCCGTGCGCGAAGGGAAACCAGTTGGGTTTGTCGAGGTGGCCGTCGAGGTCGGTGTCTTCGCCTGGGTCGAGCTTGCCGTTGCCGTTGAGGTCTTCATCGTGCTCTTCGAAGAGTATCGAGTTGGTGTCGCGGCGGATGTCCGATGGCCAATAGTGGTCGATCTTTTCGAGCACGACCGGGAAGTTGCCGTTGCCGATGTCGAGCACGGCGGGTTGGCCGTAGGTCGGCGAGCCCTCGGTCACGTCGATTACGTACATCACGTCGTCTTTGAAGTCGTAGTCGTCGCCGTGGTGGCGGTCGACGATGCTCTTGATATCCAGCGGGCCTGAAAACGGCACCGAGATCGGCGAGTACGTGCCCCAGCCCGAGAGCGTGTCGACCAGCTGCCGGGTCGTCTTTTCGAACACTGTCGGCGCGACCTGGGAGGCGTTTATGCGCATCTTGCCGCTGGCCGAGTCGTAGCGCGTCGCCAGGTCGTTGGGCAGCGGGATCTTGGGCAGCGGCCGGTAGAAGAAGTCGAAAACGACGGTGGTGTCCGCGCCGTTGCCGGGCGCGATGCCTTCCACCTCGTCGAGGCAGCCAGATAGCGGCAACGTGCTCGCGAGGAGCAGGGCGGCGATGGTCTTGAACGTGTATCGCTTGCTCATGGTGTGCTCCTATTTCGCGGTCGGGTTGGGGCCCCAGGACAGGACAAAGCGGCCACCGGTGATGGTGCCGAGCTCGTCGCCGTTGGGTCCCTGCAAGGCGCCACCAGCCATCAACGCACCGTACTCGATTCCGGCCGCGAGCAGCCCGCCCGCGACGTTGTGCTGGTAGCGGACCCCGACGTCGAGCTCGATGCCGTACATCGAATCGGCGGGCTTGGCGTCGAGGTAGTTGCGCGCCGTGCCGCCGCCCTTGGTGCGGGTGTGGAAGGGATCGAGCGGGTCGGCCAGCGCCCAGGCGAGCAGCGCGCCGCCGTAGATGGACAGGCCGTCGGTCACCTCGTAGCCGATCTTGGGGAAGATGCTGAGCGTGTTGGTGACGGAGCCGGCGGTGGCGAGGCGCTCGAGGTCTTCGTTGGGTTCGCCGACGTAGAGGGGATCGGACGCGGTCAGGCGCGCGCGGGCCGACTGCCAGGCGAGCACCCGGCGGAAGAGCACCAGGCCCATCTGCGCGTTGGGGTCGTTCTTGAAGTTGCGGATGGTCTTGTCGTCGGTTGTGGCGTCGCCGGTCGCGAAGTTGAGGTCGAGCTCGGCGCGGAGTTTGCCGCTGTCGTAGCGGGCGAGGGCCGTAAATCCGGTCTGGTTGACGTCGTGTTCGGGGTATTCGGGGGACGGGGCCAGCGTCGTCGTGCCGCTGAGCAGCACGTACTCGGCGCGCAGCCACAGGCCATCGCCGTAGCCGTCCCGGGTCTTCGGGCGCATATCGAGGTCGGCGGCGGCGTCGAAGGCGTGCACGTCGAGCTTTTTGCCGTCGGCGTGATTTTGCGTGCGGTAGACGTAGTAGAGGCCGACCCACTGCTCCTTGGCGAGGTACATGCGCGCGGCGCCGATGACCTGTTCGGCCTTGTCGATCGTGTTGGGCGACCAGGCGGCGCGGATGCTGTCGGTTTGCGGCCACTGCACGTCGTCTTGCACGACACGATCGGCGGCGCCCATGACGACAAGACCGCGGAGGTTGGACGAGGTGCCTGCCCAGGGGCGCACGAAGAAGAGCGCGCGGTTGACCCGGTCGCCGGTGCCGGGGAGCGTGAACCACGCGTCGTAGCGCTTGTCGAAGGCTTGCATGCCGTCGTTGGCGAGCATGCCCGTGCCCCAGTTGCTGGTCATCTGCCCGACGCGCAGGCCGATTTTGCCCTTGTAGTCGGCGGCGGCGTACATGGCGAGCGGGGCTACAGCGTCAAAAGAATCGGACGGGCGCCGGTCCCCGGCGAGATCGCCATCGCCGTAACGACCAACGACCGTCCCGCTCGCGACGTCCGTGGCCAGATGCAGCCCCCAGGAGAGCGACTCGGACGCAGAGGCTTTGCCCACCAGGTCGAGCTTGATTGTTGCCCGGGTGCCGACCTCCATCCCATCGGGCGACTGTGCGCCGCCGGCATCCACCTGGAAAGCGCTGTACTGCGCCCCATGCGCGCGGACGAAGCCAGCGACACCGATCGAGATCTTGCCCGCTTTCAGGTCGCCGGCTTGGGGCGAATCGTCAGCCTTGGGCGAATCGTCCGCGTTGTGCTGGGCGGGTTTTGCGGTCGGGGTTGCGGCGCCGGCCATCGGCGCTGCGTGGGCGAACACGGGGGCGCTTGCGAGCATGGCTGCGATCACGACAACGGCGGCTGATGCAGGGCGAGCGAAGGGGATGCGACGCGGCATAACGGCTCCAACTGAAGGCGAGCACGCTCCTTAGCGCAGATCTGCCGCCGATTGAAGGGATTTGCGACGGCGTACCGGTGGTCAAAGAAGTCTCAGTATGTAGGATGAAGGGGAAGACACCTTCCAACCCCGCTCCAGGTGAATGGCCGATAACACCTTCCGTCGCGTCAATCGATTCGCCGCCGCCTCCTGGCAAGGCAGCCACGCCCGCTGGCGCCTGCATGTTCTGCGCGCGGCCGATCCGGAACGCTGCAACACGGTGATGACGCTGCCAGCCGGCGCGACGCTGATCGGACGGGACCCCGAAGGCACAGGCGAAAAGCTCGTCGTCGACGACCGCGCCATGTCGCGAACCCACGCCACGCTGATCGTGCGCGGGCCGGCCAAACGCGTCGAAGTCATCGATCACAACAGCATCAACGGCACCTGGGTCAGCGGCGTGCGCGTGTCCGAGTCCGTGTGGGCGAGCGACGGCGATGTCTTGCGTTTTGGCGGCATGGTCGCGGTGCTCGAAGCCGACGGCGGCCTGCTGATCGACGCACCTGACGCGACCGAATCGATCCCGGGACTAAGCGAAGTGGCGCGCCGCGTCCGCAGCCAGCTCGAGATGGCCTCGGGCGACGATCTCCCCGTCATGATCCTCGGCGAGGCCGACACCGGCAAAGAACGCGCCGGCGTCATGCTGCACAAGATCGGGATGCGCTGGGGCGAATTCGTTCACGTCGACATCGCCGAATTCTCCGAAGATCAGCTCGGGCCAGAGCTCTTCGGTGAGGTTGCCGACCCATCGACCGGCGAACCCGAACGACCCGGAGCGTTTCGGCGCGCCCACAACGGCACACTGCTGATCGAGGGCATCGAACACCTCACGCCGCTGCACCAGGTCTGGCTGCTTCGCGCGGTCGATGAGCGCCTCGTACAACCGCTGGGTGGTGACGACTACGTGGCGGTGGACGTTCGCGTTATCACCGCATCCACGGCCGACATCCGTCGTCTCGTGCAAGGCCGCTTCCACCAGGGCTTGCTGCGCCTGCTGCGGAGCCACGAGATCCACATGTCGCCGGTCCATCACCGGCGCCCCGATCTCATCGCGCTGGCCGACATCGTGTGCCCACCAGACGGCGTCTCCACCTGGGCGGAGCTCCTCGACGGCGACGCGACCGAGATTCTGCTCCTCCACGACTGGCCGACCAACCTGCGCGAGCTGGCCGAGGTCATGACGTGGATCAAAGAACACATGCAGGGCTCGGTAGCCACCATCGAGTCGCTGCCCCGGCCGCTTGTCGAGGGCGTCGAAGCGCGCCTCGGAGATGACGACAGCGACCTGCCACCCGCGATCGCACCACCGGTCAAGGTCAGCCGCGCCGAAAGCCGCCCCGATGGCGATGTCCTGCGCGACCTGATGCGCCGCCACCGCGGCAACCTCGGCGCCGTGGCCCGCGAGCTCGGCGCCCACCGAAGGCAGGTCTACCGCTGGCTCGACTACGCCGGCGTCCCCCGCGACTTCGGGGCGGAACCGTAGCAGCGTTGAAGCGGCCCCTTTTTGTCGTGGTCGGCTCTGCCAGGCGTTTTGTTGCCAGCAACTCTTCGGGGCTTGTCGTCAGGCGCTAGCAACCTCACTTTCGAAGACGGAGGTGCCACATGTTGCTGCACGAAGCTTTGAAAGATGCGTTCACCCAATCGGAGTTCGAGCGCCAAAAAGAACTCATAAATGCACTCGAGTCTCGATTTGAAGGGATCGAGGAGGTCGGTCGCAGCACCATCAAGGGCAAGCTGAGCAAGCTGTTCAATGGCCATCGCGAGGGTGCCGAGTTCTTCTTCGACGACAATTGGCCTCATCGTCTTGACCGACTGTGCGAGCTTCTCGGCGTCGAGGCCTCGTACCTTCGTGCTCTCTTTGACCAGCCGGTGGTTGTAGTCGCTGCGTTGGACAACCAGCGGCTCATCACCTTCCTGCGCGAACGCCAGCGCGAGACAACCAGCTGTTTCGGCTTGGACGTTGTCGATGAAACGTTGGATAACGCCAATTCCGCCGAGGACGCGAGCGCTGGCGCTGCAGCCCAGGGAGTTCGCCCTACGAAGCGCCCGATGCACGCGCTGTGTGACGCCGCTAGCCGGCACCGTAACCCAATTGTTGTGGTCGTCGACGAGCTCGAAGAGGCGTTTTGCGACGGCCGGAACGTGGCTTGGACCCGGAGCGACGAGCAAAAGCGCGGGTTCGTATTGCAGCGTGCGCCGGATTTGTACGAAATCCCACCGCCGCCACCGCCGAGACTCTTCGATGACGAAGGCGCATTGCTGATTCCGCTGCCTGAGGACGCGTCTGCGTATGAAGTGGCTAAGTTGATTTCTGCCGAGGAGGACGCTTTTCGCGCTGCTTCGGACAAAGGCGAGCTGCATCCGGTCGGTCTCGAGGCGTTCGTGGCGTGGTGGTCCGGGGACCGGTACGGCCGGCCTGCTCGTCATGTCCAACTGAGAGACCGCGCCCAGCCGGAGAGTTTCCCCGATCCCAAAGCCGTGGAGTTTCAACTCTGGCAGCACGACCGAAAACTGTGGGCATGCGGCCCAATCCCGGAGCACTTCCGCAAGCTGGTCGAGCCGTGGCATCGAATCCACACCCCAGCCTGGCTCGACTGCTGGTCGGATTGGCTGGCGGAGTTTCGTGACCCGTGGTCAGAAGCCGCATTGCTCGAGGAAGGCGAACATCCGCAGTTCAACGCTATCATCGAAGCCGTCATCGCCACCGGCGCGGCAGCGCATAACACCCACCAAGTCAGCTACTGGCGCAAGCATGTTCTGCAGCACTTCAAGGAGGTGATCACGGCTTCGCGGTCGTGCTTCACATCATTGGTAGCGCTCGACAACAGGGAGTGGTGGGAGTTCGGCGCCGCCGCGAAGCCTCTGAACTTGCGCTGGCCCACGGGGTTGGCGTCGGGCCCTGACGACCGCACGAAGCTGTTGGTCGAGCGCTTCGGACGCGCGCCAGGCCCAACGCGCGTTCCATCACCTGAGATGGAGGCAGTGGCCCGAGACCGCCTGCGTGGGCTTGTCGAACACGGCGCGGAGAACACGCGATCTGGGACCGTGCTTCTTCGTGCTCTCGTCAAGGCCACAAGCGCTCCGTTGCTTCTCGCGGAGCGGGAGGGGGCTGAACCGGACATTCACGTGGATCTCGCTGGAGGACATCTACTGGAGATTCGCACGCTCCCGCTCGCTGGTGCCGTGCGTCCATGGCAACTGATCGCGCCCGCACGCCGTAGCTGGCCGAAATCGACGTTGAGGTGGAACACGATCTTTTACGGCGGTGACCTGCTGCTTGGCGTAATCGCCGCGACAGTTCATGTGCTGGAGGGCCAACCCGAGTTGGGCTCGAATCGAGCGGAGCGTCTTCGGCGCGAGGCGGACTATGACGATGATTGAATTGTTGCCGTTGTGAGTCCGCGCTGTCCTGGTTACCGACCCGTCGTGCTGACACCGGTTCAAAAAACACGACGGGCGCGGCAACTACCTGCCGCGCCCGCCGAGATTGAATCGTTGCTATCGGCTAGCCGCGTTCGAGCTTCTCACAGACCAGCTCGAGCTCTTCGACGTTGACGTCGGTGCCCTTGCCGTCGAGAGTGAAGCCCTTCCACTTGCTCGGCCAACCTTCGAAGAAGTTGTACCGCATGATCTCGGCGCCGGAATCGTCGCACATGATGATCGAGCCAGACTTGCGCTGCACCTTGCCGTCGATGACGGCTTTGCGCCACTCCCACAGCTCGGTGTTGTTGATGTAACCGCGCTTGAGCGTGATGTTGCTGTACTTGGTACGGCCGGGACGCTTGCGGAGGATGAGGTCATCACCGTCTTGGTACTCGACGATCTCCGTCTCGGAGTCGAGGCCTTCCACGTTGCGGAACGCGCCGGTCGTGACGCCTTCGATCTCGACCTTGAAGTTGAAGTTACCAATGTGGTCAAAGGGACGACGATTTGGCATGGAGTCTCCCCGGCACCTGCTTCAGGGGCCAGATTCTGTAGTGGCAAACCCGACGCCTTTTGTGCGCAATTCACACAGGTCGTCGCTGCCGGAGGCCGGACTGTACAGCAAACCGATAAATATGCAGCGAACTACGGATCTTTATTCGCCGTTGGTGGGGCGCACCGGCATCGATCGATGATCGTGGTGGCGGCTGTGTCGTCGTTATTGCAGCGGCCACGGCGACAAGAAGTGGTCGTTTGGCGCCTTCTTGTGACAGTCGATGCAAAAGCTCGGATTGTCGTACGTCGTGCCTTTGCCGTCGGGGCTGAGCACCTCGAAGAAGTAAAACGATGCCGGGTCCTTCTTGAGCTTCACCCAAACGCCACGACGGCGATGATCGCCATCGACATGGCGAAAGCGCGTGAGAATCCGTGCATCGTGAACTCCGAGCAGCAGCGACAGGTCGCCGGTCAGTAGTACAGGTACCCAAGCTTGAGCAGGACGAGGTTTTCGGTCAGGTCGCCGGGCATGCCCATCGTCGCATCGAGCTGTACGACGCCGTGTTCGATGAACTCGTAGCCGGCGCCGAGGCCGAAACCGCCGCCCGTATTGCTGCCGTCCACCCCGATCTCGGTGTAGATCGCGCCGCCGGCCGCGACGTTGAAGAACACACTGGGCGCCGAGTCGCTCAGGAAGTAGCTGGCCCCCACACCCGCGATCTCCGTCATCGAAGTCGTGCCACCGTTGTCGAACCACAGCTCCTTGAGCGTCATGTAGACGGTGAGCTGCTTGGACAAACCCCAGCCGGCGGTGACGTCGACGGACGCGCCGAAGGTGTTGAACTTCTCGGTCTCGGTCGCGCCCTCCTTCTTCGGGGCCTCGACCATGCCGAAACCGGGGCCGATCCCGAGGCTGAAGGTGAAGCCTTCGCGCGAGTCGGCAGGTGCAGCCTCCGGGGGAGACTCGGCCAGCGCGCTGGACGCGAAAACGGTGGCCGTGAGCGCGACGGTTGCAACGAAAAGGTTGGCTGAGCGCGTCTTCATGGGACACCTCCATCCGGCGCGAGGGCAGCTCCTTCGCGGCCGGTGAACCGATGGGCGAGGACGGTCACATCATACATCGCAAAGCCGATCGGGCCGAAAAAGACCGCCACCAAAAGCTGGTCATGCCGTCACTCCGGGCGATTTGCGAAGACGTCGTTCACAAAGGCCATCGCGCCGCGCAGGACGTTGGGGGGGATCTCGTGGTGGCCCGGAAACTCGAGCAGATCGCCGGTCACGCCCGCTTCGTTCAGGACAGTGTTGAGGCGCCTGGCCATGTGCACACCGAGCAGCGGATCGTAGAGGCCATGGCTCTGAAAAAAGCGCAGTCCGGATCGCTGTTGGGCGTTGCGGCGCCAGATCGGCTCGTGCAGCAAGGTCCCGGAGAACAGCACCATCGCCGCGACGTTGAGCGGCAGGGTCAGCGCGACTTCGGTGGCGACCATCGCGCCCTGTGAGAAGCCGGCCAGGACCACGTTGGCGGGCGATGTTCCAAGCTCAGCGACAAGCCGCAAGACCGCCTCGCGTGCGTCATCGAGTCCGGGCGGCGTGACACCGGAGAGGTCGCGATGGGAACCGGTGGCGGCGGCTCGTTGCACCGCCTCCTGGTCGATCGGAAACCACGCGCGGCCACCGAAAAGCGGGCTGATGCCAAGGCTCAAAGGCGCGTCGGGCACGACCCAGCGGGTGCCGGCGGGCATCGACATGTAGCGGTGCAGCGGCAGCAGGTCGTTGGCGTCGGCCCCAAAACCATGCAGCAAGACGACCACAGGACCACCTGGCTGCCCGGGGACGTCCCACGCGTCGAGGCCGCCGATGCGGATACGGGTTGGCTGGGTCATGGCGGAACCTTCTTTTGCAGCGAGACACCGGTCTCTGTCGAATCAGCCGAAACGTTCGGCTCGCCAACGCGTCAGGCGCGCCCGAATCGCCTCGCGTGCTTGGGCAAAGCGCTCAATACGTTGGGCGTCGTTGAGCCGGGGATCGCGGCTGTCGGGGTCATCGAGCGGCCAGTGCAACCGTTCCGCGTCGCCGAGAAAGACCGGGCACACCTCTTCGGCGCACAACGTGATGACGACATCCACGGTGGCGGGGTCGATGTCGTCCACCGACTTGGAGCTCTGCTGCGTGATGTCGATCCCGATCTCGCGCATGGCTCCGATCGCGAACGGGTTGACGCGTGTCGGTCGCGAGCCCGCCGACCGCACCTCGGCCTTGTCGCCCAGCAGATGCCGCGCGAGGCCCTCGGCCATCTGACTGCGCGCCGAGTTTGCGACGCACAAGAAGAGCACGCGAACCATGGCAAATCCTCCGCCCGGGACATCGACGTCCCGGCACCGGCCAGCCGCCTTGTCGCCGACCATGACTCCGGGTACATGACCGCAGTGACCGACGCAACCGGCGCCGATTCACAACCGATCAACCCCGCGATGCACCGCCTGCGAGGCCTCATGAACGCGCCCGCTCCGTCCCCCGCACCTGCTCCAGAGCCCGGGCTTGGCCGCCGAGTCGCCAGCGAAATGGTCGGCACCTTCGCGCTCGTTTTCGCTGGTTGCGGGGCGATTGTGGTCGATGCGTCCCACGGCGGCGCGATCGGACATGTCGGCATCTCGCTGACCTTCGGGCTCGTTGTCATGGTCATGATCTACGCGGTCGGCCATATCGGGGGCGCGCATTTCAATCCCGCTGTGACCGTTGCGTTCGCCAGCGCCGGCCATTTCGCATGGCGCGACGTCCCCGCCTACATCATCGGCCAATGCGTCGCCGCGACCGCAGCGGCATTCCTCATCATTTTCGCGATCGGTGGGGCTGCAAATGCCGGCGCCACCGCGCCCGCCGTCGGTCTGGCCGCCGCCGCGGTGATCGAGTTCGTGCTGACCTTTTTCCTGATGTTCGTCATCGCCGCCGTGGCCACCGATGCCCGAGCTGTTGGCAACCTGGCCGGTGTCGCGATCGGGGGCACCGTCGCGCTCGGGGCGTTGATGGGAGGTCCGCTGTCAGGCGCATCGCTCAACCCCGCGAGATCCCTTGGACCCGCGCTTGCTTCCGGCTCGTTCGATGCCTTGTGGCTGTACCTGATCGTCCCCGTACTGGGCGCCGTCGCCGCGGCGGGGACGTATCGCCTGATCCGCTGACTCAACGTCGCCGGTCTCTTGTACGGACGCCTCGACGCGTTTGATCACGACGACTTCGGCTCGACCCAGCGCACCTGGAAGGCCTCGCTGAACAGCCCGATGATGGCGCCGCCCATGCGGATGAACGCCTCTTTCCTCTGGCCGTTGTCGTCCACGATCACGAAGTAGACCGCCTGGTTGTCCGTGGACCTGAGGAAGAACGGTCCCCGTCGGAACAGCCGCATCTGCTTGGTGACGACCGTGTAGTCGTGTTCGGCCGCCCAACGTTCGATGCGCTCGTTGCAGGTCTTGGTCACGCGCACGACGAGCGCGACGATCCCACCGACGATTGCCAACAGGACAAACGGTGCCAGGAAGGTCTGCATGGTGGGCTCCTCGCGAGGACCCGATTCTACCACGACCACTCGACTGCGGGTCTGCAAGGGACAGCCCGCCATGAACTGCGTCCTGCGATCCGGCTACACGTTGAACCGACGTTTGGGCACCCAGTGAGAACGGGAGGTTACGGGCGTTGTCCCCGGGCTGTCCCCATCCGGGCCGGGTGCGGATCGTTTGAGTCGGGCTGCCTGAGGAACCGAGGAAGGTGCAACGCGCCGTCTTTCAGCGGAGAGCCTTCGGCTCGCTTTCGGTGATGGTGCCCGAGCCCGCCGCTAACGCGTCGT
>Ga0209992_10003636_pt1 | contig 12790 bp, 12 predicted proteins | sample 2SBtaG_2_FD_182564 | JGI IMG/M metagenome (GOLD analysis project Ga0209992, IMG submission 182564) | Deep subsurface microbial communities from Kolumbo volcano to uncover new lineages of life (NeLLi) - 2SBTROV12_ACTIVE470 metaG (SPAdes)... | ecosystem: Environmental > Aquatic > Marine >... | reverse complement strand
TTAAGCCTACGCCCGCAGCCAGTAATCCAACAATCATAAATTGCGCGGTACCAGCATAAACAAAAAATGCCATCAACGTTGCCAAGTACCAAGGATAGCCCAAATCTTGAAACAGCATACCAAAAGCTATTCCAAGCGGAATATATCCAAACAAGACAGGGAAAGTGCTTTTAACAATGCCTTGTGTCATAAGTTTAAAGAAAGTAGTGTGAGTAAGTCCATCTGCTATAATTTCCAATATTATTACTATGAATTTTAACGCGATATGAATTTAGATTATCTTGATTTTGAACAACCAATTGCTGACCTAGAAGGCAAGATTCAAGCGCTTTGCAATATTAAAGATAAAGCTGATATTGCCAAAGAGATGGAGGCGTTAAAAGACAAAAGTAACGCACTAACCAAAAAAATATTTTCATCACTGAGCGATTGGCAAATATCTCAACTCGCCAGACACCCGCAACGCCTTTATACTTTAGATTATATTAACGACGTATTTGACGAATTTACCGAGCTGCATGGTGATCGTGCTTATGGCGATGATCATGCAATTGTTGGCGGTATTGCCAAACTTGATGGCCAAAGTGTGATGTTTATTGGCCAACAAAAAGGTCGATCAACGCAAGATAAAATTAAATACAACTTTGGTATGCCACGCCCTGAGGGTTACCGAAAAGCACTCCGATTAATGAAAATGGCTGAGAAATTTTCTATGCCGGTCATTACTTTTATTGATACGCCAGGTGCTTACCCAGGTATTGGCGCTGAAGAGCGCGGTCAATCTGAAGCCATTGCAAAAAACTTATTTGAAATGTCAACACTTGCCACCCCGATTATCTCTGTGGTGATTGGCGAAGGAGGCTCGGGTGGTGCGCTTGCCATTGGTGTGGCTGACAAAATAATGATGTTTGAATACTCTATTTATTCGGTGATCTCGCCAGAAGGTTGTGCTTCTATTCTGTATAAAGACGCAGCCAAAGCTAACGTGGCAGCTGAATCACTTAAGCTCACCAGCAAGCATCTTAAAAAAGAAGGTTTGATTGATGAAATTATTGCCGAACCATTAGGTGGTATTCATCGTGACCCTGACGAAGCCAGAAAACTACTAAAAAATGCACTCAAGCAACAACTAGAAGTCGTCGGAAAAATGACAACTGATCAGCTACTTCAAGCTCGAGCAGAAAAACTCTTAAGCTTTGGAAAATTTAAAGAATAAAGATTCTTTCCTTGAGAATAGACAACTCGTTATCGCCTTAAGTGGTGGCATTGACTCTGTCGTACTACTGCATTATCTACACACGCACTATCCTAATAATCTACGTGCAATTCATTGCAATCATCATCTATCAAAACACTGCACTGAGTGGGATGAATTTTGCAAAAACCTGTGTAAAACACTAAATATTCCTTATTCAAATATCGATATATTTATCGAAAATGAGTCTAACTTAGAAGAAAATGCACGTAAAAAACGTTATTATTCATTATCTTGCTCATTAAAAGAAAACGAAGTACTGTGTACAGCACACCATCAGAATGATCAAGCTGAAACACTTTTATTGCAACTTTTCCGTGGCGCAGGTATCGCAGGTTTGGCCGCCATGCCAAAATCAAAACCTTTGGGCAAAGGCACGCATTACCGACCAATGCTCAATATTGAAAAATCTGAAATTATTAAATATGCCGAAGATCATCATTTATCTTGGGTGGAAGACGACAGTAACGCTGATACCAATTTTCGACGCAATTTCTTGCGCTTAGAGATTATTCCAAAACTAGAAACCGTTTATAAAAATTTGGCAAAAATCTTAACTCGAAGCGCCAAACACCAATCTGAAGCCTTAAAACTCACGCGCGAACTGGCCGATATTGATATTAACACTCATCATGTGATTAATGACAGTGGCAGAATTAACATTAGCGCTTTAAAAAAGTTAGAAATCCACCGAATTAAAAATATTTTGCGTCATCATTTAAGCATCATGAAATTTTTAACGCCTAGCGACAAAATTACGGATCAAATTATTGATTTATTGCACGCCAAAGAAGATGCACAGCCTTTGGTGAGCTGGGATAGTTTCGAAATTCGACGCTATCAAGATGAGTTGTATTTTATTGATAATCAAACAGAGAAAAAACCAAATAATTGCCCATTTCATGCGGAATTTGAAAATTTGCCAAATTTTTCTATTCGCTACCGCACTGAAGGACAGCACATCAAATTACCGGGCAAAAAACACTCGCAATCACTCAAAAAGGTCTTACAAGATGCCAATATCCCGCCTTGGGAGCGGAGTTCGCTAAAAATGTACTATATTGACGATGAATTACGCGCCATGGAACGACTCGGACGCATGGAACACGCTGATAAATAGTGATTTTAATTATTTCTGATTTTTTTGAAAAATACGCTTATTTATAATTGGTATTTGTACTACTTTCTACAGCTGGCTTAGCAATGGATGATGCGATTTTTTTCAAATCAATACTACCAATAATATCGCCATTACCATCAATTACATTGGCTTTATGCTCTGGACTATTAACCACGTCAGGTAGAATTTCTTCCAATACACTATTGTAATCAAAACTTGGCCCATTGACTGATTCACCCTTATTCATGATTGATTTGATTCGAATCACACGACCACGATTAATGTCTTGAATAAAATCAACAATATAATCATCATTAGGCTTAAGAATAATCTCTTGTGGATCACCTTGCTGAATTACTTCACCATCACGCAAAATAGTAATAGAGTCACCAATATTTAGTGCTTCATCCAAGTCATGGGTAATAAAGACAATGGTTTTGTGTAGCTCTTGCTGGAGATTAAGCAAGATGTCTTGCATGTCTGTTCTGATTAAAGGATCTAGTGCTGAAAAAGCCTCATCCATTAATAAAATATCTGCATCAGTGGCCAGTGCGCGTGCCAAACCCACACGTTGTTGCATACCACCGGAAAGCTGCGCCGGATAATAATCTTCAAAACCATCTAGGCCAACACGCTCAAGCCATTTGTGTGAATCTTTTTTTGCTTGATTTAGAGGAATGCCTTGTATCACTAAACCGTAAGCCACATTTTCGGCCACTGTTTTGTGTATATGAAGGCCGAATTTTTGAAAAACCATAGAGGTTTTATGACGCCTAAATTCTCGTAATTCTTTTTTTGGCATGGATAACACATCTTCACCGTAAACGCTAATTTCACCATCAGTAGGCTCGATAAGTCGATTAATATGACGAATCAAGGTCGATTTGCCCGAGCCTGACAAACCCATAATGACTGATATTTGATGCGCAGGAATATCGATATTAATGTCTTTTAAGCCCAACACATGGTTATGTTTATCAAGTAAATCAGCTTTTGAGATGCCGTCTTTTACATACTGCATGGCTTTGGCTGGACGCTTACCAAAAATCTTATACAAACCTTTGATACTAATAGCAATATCACTCATAGGCGATCTCCATGCCGGTGTTTTTGTAATCGCTTGCCATACTCTTGAGTGACTCGATCAAAAATGATCGCCAGTGCAACAATAGCTAGACCGTTTAATAAGCCTAATGCCAAGTACTGATTAGAAATTGAGCGTAGTACCGGCACACCTAATCCTGCCACACCGATCATCGAGGCAATCACCACCATTGACAATGCCATCATAATTGTTTGATTAATACCGGCAAAAATATTGGGCAATGCTAGCGGAATTTGTACGCCGAATAAACGCTGTCGATAGCTAGCACCAAATGCATCTGCTGCTTCTAACGCTTCTTTACTCACTAGACGAATACCTAAGTTTGTTAAACGAACAATTGGTGGTAGTGCATAAATACACACAGCGATTAAACCAGGCACTTTGCCAATGCCTAGTAGCATCACTACGGGAATTAAATAGACAAAAGCAGGAATGGTTTGCATGATGTCTAATAACGGTGTCACTAATGCTTGCGCGTACTTGGATCTGGCCATTAAGACGCCTAACGGAATGCCAATAGAAATACAAATTAACGTCGCCACCGAAACAATGGCCAATGTCGACATAGTGTCTTTCCACATACCAAAATAACCAATGGCAATAAATGCCAATACCGCACCTGTGGCGATTTTCATACTACGACTTCCAGCCCAAGCAAGCACGCCAACTATTAATAGAATGATTGGCCATGGTGTGGACAATAATAGCTTTTCAAACCAAACCAAGAAATACAACAACGGATCAAAAAAAACCTCTATCGCTTCACCGTACTCTCCTGTGAATTCTGAAAAGCTGCCATCAACACCTTTTTTAAAGTCTCGCAATTCACCGCGACTCATCGCTGGGAATTTACCTAAAAAATCCATAATCAACCTGTATTGTTGTTAAAAAAAAATGCCTGAATAATCAGGCATTTTTTTATTGTTTAAATGTGTGTATTACTTAATAGCCGATTTAACTTTATCAGCGACATCACTACTCACCCATGACTTCCAAACGCCTGGCTTAGTTAGCAAGAACTCAATTGCAGCATCAGCACCACTAGCTTGATTGTCGCCCATATAAACTAGCATTTCGTTCATGTCAGCACCTGGATAAACACGATTCTTTAAGTAATTTGAGACTTCAGAGCCGCCATTTTTCTTAAGCTTATCAGTAATAACCGTATGTACTTCTGACTCAGTCCAAGAACTTGGTTGTGGATTGGCGCACTCTTCTTTGACCAAACAACCGTCCCAATGTTCGCTACCCACAAATGGAACGCCAAAATCAAGCTTAGTCATGTTGTACTTGCCAATTAACGCAGTTGGCGACCAGTAGTAACCAAACCAGTTTTGACCACGCTCAACCGCTTTTGACATAGAGCCATCTAAACCAGCGCCAGAACCTGGGTTGATTAACTTCCAACCTTTGTTTTCCATATCAAATGCTTTGAACAAATTAGCATTGGTTAACTGACAACCCCAACCTGCTGGACAAGTAACAAACGCACCTTTTGACGGATCTTCTTTATCTGGGAATAAATCTGGACGTTTAATTACGTCAAGTACTGTCTTTAATTCAGGATGTGCTTTAGCCGTGTGTGGTGGAATCCACCAGCCTTCACCTAAATCTGTAATTGGACCGCCATTCGCTGAATGAAGCGTACCCGCATCCATTGCCTTAGCAAGTGGCTCACGAACAGCGTTAATCCACAATTCTGGTGCAACATCAGGCTGCCCTTTAGTGTTCATTGAAGCAAAGGTTGTTGTTGTAGCGCCTGGCACTAAACTAACGTTACAACCATAGCCTTCTTCAAGAATAATCTTATCGACATTAGCCATTAATTCGGCTGATGCCCAGTTCATTTCAGCAACTTGTACATTACCACATTGTGCGATCGCAGCGTTTGACGATGCTAGAAAAATAGCAGCAAGACCTGCTTGTTTGATGTGTTTATTGATTATCATAAAGCCCTTTATTAATTAAAAAGTTATATTAAAAACAAGGCACTAGATAGAAATACTGGCTTGCCAACTGTTCAGAATACAATTGGTAATCAATGATAACATGCTGAAATTATTTATGGAGAATCTTATGAAAAATAAGGGTTTTTAATCCCTAATGTTTCCAAAATTTTTACCTCTAAGGCTTCCATCTCATTAGCATCAGATTCTTCTATGTGATCAAAACCCAATAGATGTAATGTGCCATGGATGGCCATATGCGTTAGATGGCGCTCAAACGTTTTATTTTGCGCTATGGCTTCGCTGGCCACCACACTGGTGCAAATTACTACATCCCCTAAAATCGCTTCATCAATTTCAATCGGCAAGTCGGATGGAAAAGACAAAACATTGGTTGGCTGATCTTTACCGCGATAGGCTTTATTGAGAGTTTGAATCTCAGCCTCATTAACAATTCGAATGAGTAATTCACTCTCACCCTTGTCCAAATCAGTGATGACTTGCTGCAAAGTATCTTTGAGATTTTGCTCATTGACTGAAACATCATTAATAGCGTTTTGAATAACAACCATGCTCAAAGTTTTAGAATAAAATGATTTTATTTTACCCATATAAATTTACCCACTAATGGCGATCGTTGAAGTTGCAATACCTGTACCGCTAAACAAAACCTTTGACTACCTATGTGATGTCGAAGTGGAGGTTGGTACGCGCGTAAGAGTGCCTTTTATTCGCAAAAAAGTAGTCGGTATTGTATTAGGCAATAAAGACAAGAGTGATTTTGACAAGCTCAAATCAGTTGAAGAAGTCCTAGATGATGAACCAATACTAGACCAAACCATTCTTGATTTTTTGTTTTGGTCGGCCAAATATTATCACCATCCAATTGGCGAGGTAATATCAGCAGCATTGCCAAAGAACCTACGTCTTGGCAAAGAAGCAAAAATTAAAAAAGTCACCGGATTACCCATAGATACTGAAAAACCAGATTACGAAATTACAGATGAACAATCTTATGCAATTAATGAGATTACCAAATCTCAAGACAGTTACCATGGGTTTTTACTGCATGGCGTTACCGGTAGTGGCAAGACTGAGGTTTATCTTAATATTACTCAGGCTGCATTAGACCAAGGCAAGCAAGTATTGGTCTTAGTGCCTGAAATTGGGCTCACACCGCAAATGATCTCTCGCTTCGAATCGCGCCTAGAAACTCGTGTTGTTGCTATTCATTCGCAACTCAATGAAACACAAAAGCTCGATGCCTACCTGCTGGCAAAGAATGGTGAGGCTGGTGTCGTGCTTGGCACCCGAAGTGCAATTTTTGCACCGATGCCAAATTTAGGTTTGATTATCATCGATGAAGAGCATGATGGTTCGTTCAAACAACAATCTAACTTTCGCTATTCCGCTAGAGATTTGTGCTTCATACGCGCTAAACAGGCCAACATTCCATTGGTGTTAGGTACAGCAACACCCTCACTAGAAATGCTAAAAAATGTGATGGATAAAAAAATCACACGCCTTACGCTCACGCAGCGCGCCGGCGGCGCAACAATGCCAAAAGTTAGTTTAATTGATATGCGCCAGCATTTTGATGGACTGTTGTCTGCTTTGCTAATCGAAAAAATGCAGCAATACTTATCTAGTGGCAAGCAAGTGATGTTGTTTATCAATCGTCGTGGTTATGCACCGGTTTATTATTGTAAAGAGTGTGGTTGGAAGGCCGAATGTGGGCATTGCGACTCAGGCATGATTTACCATCGACATATTAACCGACTCAAATGCCACCACTGTGGTGACGAACAAATGCCTCAGCACACTTGCCCAGATTGTAAGCAACCTAGCCTTGAAGTGTTGGGTTATGGCACCGAACGACTAGAAGAAACCTTATCCTCGCATTTTTCCGATACACCAATTATTCGTATTGATCGCGATACTACTCGCCGCAAAAAAGCCTTTGGTGAGCATTTAAAACAAATTAACTCTGGCGAGCCTTGTATTATTGTGGGTACGCAAATGCTAGCCAAGGGGCATGATTTTTCTAATTTGGCTATGGTGGGAATCTTAGATGCTGATGCAGGTTTGTTGTCGCTCGATTTTCGTGCAACAGAGCATTTAGCGCAGTTACTGATTCAGGTATCCGGCCGTGCTGGTCGAAATGCCGATCAAGGTGAAGTGGTTATTCAAACCCGCTATCCCGATCATCCGATTTTTAGCTATGTGCTTTCATCACGTTATACACAGTTTGCTAGCCAATTGCTCAAACAACGTAGCAATGCATTATTGCCGCCATTCTCACATCAGGCGCTATTGTGTGCCAATGCCAAAAACAAACAAATGGCTGAGGATTTTTTGCGTGAAGCAGCTGGCTTGCTAAAGAGCATCCAAATCGATACGGTGGAAATTTGGGGGCCAGTGGCTAATATTATCGAGAAAAAATCGGATTACTACTACTTCAACTTGTACTTACAGTCAGATGACAGAAAATCACTACACCAAATGTTGGCTACTTTTAATCAGCACATTGATACAATAAAAATAAAAAGTGGAATGCGTTGGTACTTGGATGTTGACCCGATTGAGTAAAGTTAAGTGAAATCTTGTCCTAGTGCTTCTTGAGTCAAGCTGTCTAAAATAATTTCTTGTGGGTAATAGCTGTGCTCAACACCCATCTTTACAATTGCTTTATTACAAAAGTCGTTAACCATCGCTTGGGTAAACTCAAAGCGCATAAAATGCACAGAAGAAGTTTTATCTTCAGTTTCTCTTTCTAAATCCTCATTACAAATAGGATAAACTTTTGAATGTTCACTCACTTGGATATAAATGCTACGCTCTACGCCAATCAGTTTTGACAAGGCTTCTTTGCGATCTTCAACTGCGTTATATTCAATCATCATGGTTGCTTTTAAATTAAGCCCTGTTGGTATCATAGGGTTGTAGGTATCTAATTCTTCTTGTATTTCAGCAGCTTCAAAGATTTTTTCAATACGGAGCATTTCTTGAATTTGATAATGAACAGTCATCTGATTTTCAAATAGTAAACGAATATGCTCTCCAAGGTTAACTTGCCTATTTTTCTTAAGAGTCATAACTTGTTGGCGAAAGTCTTGCCTAGTTAACGCATATTTTTCTAACGAAAATAAATCTGCTGTTGTTAGTAGTGCTGACATTATGTTTTTTCCTTATCTAAGCCGTAGGCTATTTTGACTAAACTCATCGGATGTATGGCCTTCACCTTATGTTCAGAGATGTGTGCAATATGATTACCCGCCATTACACAATCACTAAGCACTAAATCTGTTTTATCTGATATTTTTTTAGCAATTGGTTTTCCAATCTTTACAGCATATGTATGGGTTTCAACGCGTACACCATAAGTTCCATCATGTCCGGAACAGCGCTGAATCACATCTAAATCTAGGTCTGGAATCAAACTTAATACTTTTTTAGTTTGTAAGCCAATATTTTGCACTCTTTGGTGGCAAGCTACATGATATAAGACATGTTGATTAATTGACTTAAAATCAGTTTTTAAAACACCCTCTTTATTCAAAAACATCAGATACTCAAAAGGATCATAAAATGCTTCACCAATGGTTTTAATGTCTTTATTTTTCGACATGATCATCGGCAGTTCATTCTTAAACATCAGTACACAAGAAGGGATTGGAGCCATTAGCTTATAACCTTGTTCAATCAAAGCCATTAATGGAGCAATGTTCTCTTGTGCATAAGCTTCAACACTCTCAAGATCACCCAGTTCCATTTTCGGCATGCCACAACATTGGGTTTTTTGTACAAGCTTTACCTCGACATTATTGTGTCGCAATACATCGATAATATCTAGTGCAGTATCTGGATCATTGAATTCACCATAACAGGTGCCAAAAATTGCTACTTTATATTGACTGTCATTTTGCTCACAAACAAAACGTTTAGACAGTTTCTTAGAGTGGTATTTTGGAATCAATGCATCAGTATGGACGCCTAAGGTTTTTTCTAGCACCTTGCGAAAAGGTTTAAATTTATTCGTCCAATTAATCACGCTAGACAATACTGGCATAGATGAAAAGGCACCTACCTTTTGTGGCGAAGTTAAAATTTTATGTGATAGTTTGGATTTTCCTTGTTTAAAGTCAACAGCTTTAGCTCTAAGCATCAAGTGCGGAAAATCAATGTTCCACTCATGTGGTGGTACATAAGGGCACTTCGTCATAAAACAGAGGTCACATAAATAACACTGGTCTACAACTTTACTATAATCTGCTTTATCAACACCATCCATCTCAAAAGTTTCTGAGGTATCAACTAAATCAAATAATGTTGGAAAAGATTGGCATAAAGTAACGCACCGACGACATGTATGGCAAATATCAAACACACGCTCCATCTCGGTGTGAAGCGAATTTTCATCGTAATACGCTTCATCTTTCCAGTCGATAGGGTGACGCATAGGGGCTGCTAACGAGCCTTCTCTGTAATTAGACATAGCCAAGTTTTTTCTGATTACAACATGTCGTGATTAATACATAACATGTTGTAAAAAATTATAAATTATCTAACGCTTTTTGGAAACGGTTTGCATGAGAACGCTCAGCTTTAGCTAAGGTTTCAAACCAATCTGCAATCTCGTCAAAACCTTCTTCTCTGGCTGTTTTAGCCATACCAGGATACATGTCAGTATATTCATGTGTTTCGCCAGCAACTGCTGCTCTAAGATTATCTCCAGTTTCACCAATTGGCAAACCTGTAGCAGGATCACCTACTTCCTCTAAATATTCTAAATGGCCATGTGCATGGCCTGTTTCGCCTTCTGCTGTTGAACGAAATACTGCTGAGACATCATTGTATCCTTCGATGTCAGCTTTTGCTGCAAAGTATAGGTAGCGACGATTTGCCTGCGATTCACCTGAAAAAGCATCTTTTAAATTTTGTTCAGTATTACTTCCTTGTAACGACATAACGCTCTCCTTTTTATTGAAATTACTCACATTCTAACACCAATCTTTTCTTAGGTAAATTGAATTATTTAAGTTATAATAATCGTATTTTCCGATAGTTAATTTTATGCTACCATCACTCAAAAATTTAGAATACTTAATCGCGCTGTCTGAGTGTTTAAATTTTTCAAAAGCGGCAAAGAGTTGCTTCGTTAGTCAGTCAACTCTCAGTGCGGGCATCGCTAAATTAGAGCAAGATTTAAATGCGATTTTGGTGGAACGCAACAACAAATCAGTTGTACTTACAAAAATTGGCATTCGAATTGTTGATCAAGCTCAGCAAGTAATTAATTCAACACAAGATTTAGTCAATATAGCAAAAACTGATTTCTTTCAAAGTAAAATTAACATTGGTATTATTCCGACCATTTCACCCTATTTACTGCCACAATTAATCCAGAATTTACAGACAACCTACCCACAGTTGAGCTTATCATTCGTTGAAGAGAAAAGTGAAGTGTTGTTAGGTAAGGTACAATCATTAGAAATTGATTTTGCAATTTTTGCTTTTCCGTACGACATACCAAATAGCATCGAGGCACATACCCTCTTTAAAGAGTCATTGATTTTTATCCAACATAAAGAGCGTGATCAATCTAACATCAAACATCAAGAGTTACTCTTGTTAGAACAAGGCAATTGCCTAAGAGATCAAATTATATCCAGTTGTAATATCAAAAAAAATCAAATATCTGAATGTTCTTGCAGTAGTTTAGCAACCTTAATTGCAATGGTGAATATGAATACTGGTGTGAGTTTATTACCAAAAATGGCTATTCAACACAATATTTTAAGCCCTTATCCGGATATTAACATTGACAACAGCACACTCTCTCAAGCAAAACGTGAAGTTGGTATTATCTATCGAAAACAAAACTCTCAAGCGCAAAATATTTTAAAAATTGCCCAATTAATCCAACACCCCTTCTAAAAACAAATATACTGCGTAAGCATTCTGTCGGTTTGCAACTTCAAAAGGAACTTCATCTTCAAATTCTGACCAGTCAATACTGTTATAAGTTTCTTCGAACTGCTCCATTTCTTCAACAGCTTTGCCAAGTTTATCTAGCAAGAATTTAAGGTAACGATAGGTCAAATCCATGGTTTCTTCAGGTAAATCGGAGGCACTTCCATGGCCAGGCACAAAATACTCAATCTGCATTTTTTTAACTCTTTCCAAGGTTTCGACCCAACTGATGATATTAGCATCGCCCACAAAAGGCAGTCGTCCTTCAAAAATGATATCGCCACTATATAGCACCTCTTCGGTTTTATTAAGCAGCGACATATCGCCACTAGAATGCACCTTGCCAAAATAATTGATTAAAAATTGATGTCCACCCAAACTAAACTTAGTATCTTTGTCGATAATACGATCTGGCTCAACCAAATAAGTTTTATTATTCACCCAAGGTGATAATGAAATTCGTCTAGAGGCCAAAAGTTTTTCTGCGACTTCAGAATCTAAATAATCCCAAGTGCCCTTTGGCGCCCAAACCTCGGCACCAGCTTCTTTAAAAACTTGTAATCCATATAAATGATCGGCATGGTAATGACTCATCACGACAATCTTGATGGGCTGGTCGGTTACTTTACGAATTTCACTTAGCATTGCATTTGCGAGTGATGGCGTGCCGAGTGCGTCAAATACCACTACCCCTTCGGAAGTGACAACAAAACCGGCATTAGAGATAAAGCCCTCATATTCTGTTGCAGCACCTGAAAGCCCTGGTACATAATAAGAATGATCTGAAACCTGTTCCGCCTTAACCTCAACACCAACGGGCGCATCATTCTTTGCCTGAGCTAAAGTTGTTATTAATACCAATAATAAAGTTAAAAATTTCATAATTCTGCTACGATTGTATTGATTGCTTGAGTCAGTGTTTTAAGCTCATCGTCACTAATAATAAACGGTGGCATGGCATAAAGCAACTTACCATACGGCCTTAACCAAACACCAAGCTCAATCAAGCGCTTCTGCACTTGTGCAACTTTAATGTCATCTTGCATTTCAATCACTGCAATGGCGCCCAAAATCCGCACATCATTAACTTTTTCGTTTTGTTTAAGCGCTGATAATTCTGCGTAAAAATGTTTTTCAATACGAGCAATGTTATCTTGCCATGGTGAGTTAAGCAATAGCTCAATGTTAGCGTTGGCCACGGCACAAGCTAGCGGGTTGGCCATAAAGGTTGGGCCATGCATGAGTGTGCCGACAGTGCTGGCAATTGTATCGGTAGTAAGTGTGGCAGCGAGCGTCATATAGCCACCCGTCAGCGCCTTGCCTAAACACAAAATATCTGGATTTACATCAACATACTCAAGCGCAAAAAGCTCTCCCGTTCTGCCAAAACC
>Ga0209992_10003634_pt1 | contig 12797 bp, 11 predicted proteins | sample 2SBtaG_2_FD_182564 | JGI IMG/M metagenome (GOLD analysis project Ga0209992, IMG submission 182564) | Deep subsurface microbial communities from Kolumbo volcano to uncover new lineages of life (NeLLi) - 2SBTROV12_ACTIVE470 metaG (SPAdes)... | ecosystem: Environmental > Aquatic > Marine >... | reverse complement strand
GTAACTGGAGTTGGTGCTCACAGGTTTGTCTAAATCCTGATAAAACCGATCACAATGGCGTTCATTCAGTGGGTCAACCGATTCATTAATCTTTTTATTGATGCGACAACTACCTTGAAATCTACCGTAAACGCGTAGACCGACAAAGCACCTAATACGACCGGTGCTAGTGCCAGAGTGCCGCCATAAACAGAACGCAGGCTAAAGCAAACCAACAGCCAGACCAATATCAAGGCAAACGAAACACTTTTAAATTGCGTACCAAGTAGACTGTCGAGCCATTCGTAATCGACATTGACCCGTCCTGACAGGGTCGCTTTTATTTCCGCAGTATTGAAGGTTTCATCAATATATTTCTGGGTCGCCTCAACGACTACTTTGTTCTGTTGATAACGCGCTGAATCCATACGCGCCCTAACCAACGCCATGCGATAGTCATAGTCGATTTCTTCCTCAAAATCGGTCGGATCACCACTTGCCGAGTAGAGCAGAAAATATTGTGAGATTAAGTCGGCATCATCCGGAATCCTATACGCAGATGGCTCATTCTCATTCAATGAGCGGTTCATCTGTTTGATATAGTCTACGATTGATGTACTGCCGTTCACGTGTGGCAATGCCGCCAGAAATTTCTGCAATGCATCTATCCGATGTAGATGTTGCGGTTTAAATATATCGCCCGCGGTCGGCGTTTCTATGACAATATCGAGGGTGTTGGAACCATCCAAAGTTTCATTGATTGCGCTGTCGGCCAAATAAATGGGTTCAGTCTTTCGGAAGTTTTCAACCCATGACTCGTTGACTTCCAATTTAAGTGCTCCCATGACGCCTAGCACACTGATACAAAGCGCCAGAAAAAGTACCTTTTTGGTATTACCCAGTATCCAGCTGCCAACTTTGCCCATGATTTTGCTAAAAATATCCCGTTGTGCGCCTTGCGCATTAGACTTAAAGGCTGGGCTATGAACTGGCTTGAGCAAGACTAACGCAGCAGGGACAAAAGTCAGCGAGAATAAACCAGCCATACCCAAACCAATCAGCGAAAACAGACCAAACGCTTGCATAGGCGGCATAAAAGAAGAAACAGAAATACCCAAAAATCCGACCATGGATGTCAACGTGGTGATAGCGACGGGACGCCACATTAATACCATGGTGCGTACAACCAGTTCGCGCTGATTGTGGTTGGGATGATTCGCGAGTTCTTCGTAATACTGGCTGAGAACATGGATAGAATCGGCCACGGCAACACCGACTAATAAAACGGGCATACTCGTGGTAATAACGTACACCGGCACCCCGGCACTGGCCATCAAGCCGACCGCTGCCGCCACGGCAGAAAGTATGACCACGCCTGGAATTATTGTGCCCCGCCAGGTACGAAAAGAAATTAAACAGAGCAGCGAAATAACCACCACGGAAATAGGCACTAAACGCGCCGCATCCGCATTGATATAGGTCACGAGATAACCCGAAACGGCACCATCCCCTGCCACATGTAGACTTTCACCGTTAGTAATCGGCGCGCGTTCAATTAAATCAAGGAATTTTTCATAGACCTTTGGCGCTTCATTGATATCATAAACTTCGGTAACGATAAGCGTTGCCGAACCATCGCGTGCAACTAGACTGCCGACGTAAAGGGGGAAATCCATAACCGCTGAACGAATTTTGTCGGCGTCTTCCTGAGTCCTCGGCAATTTTTCAAGAAATGGTTCGACCAACATGCCATCTACATTTCCGGTGATGTTATCTTCGGTTGCAAGACTCACGACACGATCGCGGTTAATCTCCGGCATCTTCATCACTTCATCCGTTAACCACTGGACGAGTTGTAGTGATTGGGAATTAAATACGCCGTATTCACCCTGATTAATAACAGCAATGACCATCGGGTCTTTTAAGCCAAATAATTCCTCCACCTGATCACGATAGACAAGCGCTGGCTCGTCATCCGGTAAAAATGATTCCGACCTAGAATCAATCGTCAGCTTGGGTATAAAAGCAGACGTGCCAACAATAATTAGCAATCCCAGGGTAATTATTGTTTTTGGTATCGCGGTAACTGCGGTAAAAAAACGATGTGATAGCGTTGATGATTTAGTTTGCATTACCCACCCCCTCAACTGCCACGAGTTCACTGCTACCTCTGGCACAATAATCCGGCTTACCCGTCACGTAGTGGGAAATAGCGACCGACGTTTTCAGCACAAACTGGTCGGAACATTCCCCGTGATGATTGCCTAATAGCGGAATGCCCCCGCTGGAATTTCGTCCCATAAGATCGTAGTTTCGTTGCCCGCTTTCTGTCAGACGAGCCTTGTACGGCGAGTAAATCCGCGCTGTTTCCTCTAACATGCTGGAAAATCGCGGGGCATTAATCCTGTTAGCTGCGTTTAGTTTGGCCATCCAAATTCTCCTCAACTGAAAATGAACCTTAAACAAACCAACTGGTCTGTTTGTATTAACGATAGCACAGACCAACTAGTCTGTCTATAATGTTTGTAAATCACTATGCTTTTTCAAAGGCTATAAACGTTGCTCTAGCCTTGGGGTCACCGACCACGCCATTTCGGCACCGGCGGCAAGCCTCCGCACAGGGATGGAATATTCAGCGTCTATCGGATTGGGTATGCACTGCCCTAACTAATTGAGGACTAAAAATGACAACAGAACGCAACCCAGAAAACACCCGCCTGAAAATCCTCAAAGCGTCATTTGAAGAAATACACCGGCACGGCTACCAAGGTATGCGGATAGATCAGGTTTTGAAAAGCACCGGCCTGAAAAAAGGCGCGCTCTATCATCATTTTCCCAGCAAACAAGCGCTAGCCTATGCGGTATTTGAAGAATTAATACAAAAGCGCCTGACGGAGCTATGGATCGATCCACTGAAAAACTTTACCGATCCTTTAGAAGGGATTCACAGCTTATTCGAAAACCTGGATAGCGCGTGGAGCGAGAAGTTTTTCATCCTAGGCTGCCCGTTGAATAACCTATCACAAGAAATGTCACCGATTGACGAGGAGTTCAGGCGCAGGATTGAGAAATTTTTTGACCACTGGAAAACAGCCATGGCGGATGCGTTGAAAAATGGTCAGGAACAAGGCGTCGTCGATAAATCAATTAATATCTACGAAAGCGCCATCTTTCTACTGGCGGCAATTGAAGGCGCACTGGGCCTGACAAAAAACCATCAGAATAAAGAAATTTATTACGCCTGTGGTAGGGAGCTTAAGCGCTATCTGGCTACATTGAAGGCAAACAAAAAGTGAAGTGGCCACAAAGCTGCGGCGTTCGGCCTACATTCGTTCAAGAAAACCAACCCTACCAAAACTTCAAGGTTTGTCACTAGTTTGAAACGATTGCCGCTCGACAAACAATATCCTTTCCTTAAATGCTTCTGCCATATGTATGCGTCGAACATTCGCCGGATGGGTATAGAAAACCACTTCAATCCAAGCCGGTGGGAACACCTGCGATAGGTTTTGCCGGGCAAGTTTGACGCTGGTTTGAATAAACGTTTCGGGATCGCGGGTTAATTCCAGTGATATCTGGTCTGCTTCCATTTCCATCTGCCGCGAAACCCAATTTGCCGGGGCCATGACGAAATAGGCCGATACGATATAAATGACGTAAACGGGCAACGCGAGCACCGGGTCCGTTCGCCGCGAAATCCCTCGAATACGATTTTTCAGGATCCACGATAGGATTTGATGCAGTATAAAAAGCCCTATCACCAGACCAACAATCGCGATCAATATGCCTTTAATGATGTGCTTTTGTTTCCAGTGGGCCAATTCGTGCGCGACGATGTTTATAATTTCTTTGTCGCTATATTTTTGTAGCAGCGTGTCGTAGAGCACGATTCGTTGAGTGCCCAAAAATCCTGAGAAATAAGCGTTGGCGCGCAATGTTCGCCGGCTTGCATCGGCGACCCAAATATTATCGACATCCACGCCACTATCGCCCGCCAAATCGACCAATTGCTGGTTGAGCTTCGAATCATCCAATTTTTTGAATTGATTGAATAATGGATCGATAACCAACGGAGCAAGCATGATGTAGCCCACGGCGAGTACACCCAACATCAGCCCGGAAACCAACCACCAGCAACGTTGAAATCGCGCAAACATGGCCAACACAGCCAGCATGGGCACACAAATCGTTAGCCACGCGATAGACTTCATGGCCATCCAGTCCAGCAAAAAAGCGCTCAAGCGATCTTGGCGTAGACCGAAATCATGGGCCAAATTGAAATGCGCCAATAAAAACGGTAATCGAATTATAGAAAATATCGCGAAAACAATACTGATGATTATCAAACGTGCCAACCATGGTCGGTTACCGCTAAGCATCTCGAAGAATCGCGCAATTTTGAATACCCGACGCGTCAGCAAAATAAAAACGAAAAGGAATACGATAGCAATATGCGCGAAAAACAAGCCAAGCCTTTCATGGTGATAAGCCGCTGCTTTAATCAGAAACTGTTTGTCGTAATATCTGGAAACTACATCATCCAGCGCTGGTTTTGGATAGGTCGATTGCGCAAATATAAAATCGTACGTTAGGAATAGCCCTATGCCGCAAACAACCACCAACATCAGATTTCTGTACATGGACACGAGCAAACTAAAATGCTGCTATTTTAAGAAAGGCAGCCTAATCAATATTGGCCGGAACCGATGATACCCATCAGACTATTCCATCATGATCGAACAACTAATCCTAAATTAAAACCAACAATCGTACTTCCGTTAATGCCCTTTGGGATGATCGATCGCATGCTTAACAACTCCTCGCACATCATCCAGTGGCATAGGATCACTGTCCTTAAAGTTGATACAGCCTTTGCCAGTTTTTATCTTCGGATGTTTTGATTTAAAGCTTTCGATATGATGGTAACCACAGGTATATAGTGAAATATAATTTTTCTGGTTAGCAATCGCGACCCAACCATCCCCAAATTGATAAGTCGGCATTTTGTAGCGCATATCGACTATCGCATTGGGAAACAGATTAGTGATCAGCCCATGAAGCGTTTCTATTCTGGATTTACGGCTGGCCGGAATGGACGCAAAATAGAGTTCGACTTGATCGCTCACTAATACAAAATACGCTAAGCCACCGCTTCGACCTGCACCAAATTATCCGAAAAGGTCGGCGCGTGGCCCATATTGACGAATTCGGCCGAGCTAATACAATTGACCGTCCCTTTGTTCAACTGGCGCCAGTAACCCAAGGTCGCGACGACTATCCCAGAATTCACATCATCGGTAATTTTGGCGTCTCCTTCAAAGCTGCCCCGATCGTTAAACACCCTGACCTTGTCTCCGTTTCGGATAGCACGTTCCGCGGCGTCCGCGGCATTGATCAACACGGATTGCGCACCCTGCCCCTGGATTTTCTGATCCATATTCGCGTAACAGGAATTTAAAAATCCGTGGCTCTTGGGCGATACAATATTCAGTGGGTATTTAGCCGATAATTCTGGATTGCTGGCTGGCGTTTCGCGCGGCGCGACGTAATCCGGTAGGCTGTCCAGCGGTTCCGACGGTTGCAAGGCTTCGTACATTTGCCGAAACGGCCCGGCCACAAAATTGGTTGCGCCGTCGATCTTGAATTCACATTTGCCCGAAGGCGTTGGAAAATTGCCGTCTTTATGGGGCGCCCTGTTATCCCGGGATCCTACGTTAAGGTGGGCAAAACCGTGTTCGCGCAGATAATCCAGGTCTATGCCATCGCAAGCCGGAGATTTCCAATCCACATATTTTTGCAGACACTCCGAATCCGACCATTTGAAATTTTCCTCTTCAAAACCCATGCGCGCGGCCAAACGCCGAAATATTTCATAGTTTGGAACCGCCTCTCCTGGCGATTCAACGCATTTTTCATTGTAGGTCAGGTACAAGTGCCCCCAAGAAAGAATGATATCTTCCATCTCCGCCCCCATCGACGCGGGAAGAACAATATCCGCGTACGAGGCTGTATCCGAGATAAAGTGTTCGGCTGAAACCAGGAAAAAATCTTCGTTCATCAACCCCGCAACAATTTTGTCCGTTTCCGGCGCTTGAGTAACCGGGTTGGCATTCCAACACATCATCGATTTGATCGGTGTTTGCAAGTCCGCTTCACCCGTCAAGGCCCGACCAACCTGTAAGGCATTGATCACCGGGGTACCCTGTGGAATCAGATCAGGTCGGCAAATCACGTCGAAATTGTAAGGGTGCTCCCACACCGAAAACTGCTGCGCACCACCGCCGACGTGCCGCCAAGCACCGGTTAGCGCAGGAAGGCAGGTCACGGCACGGATGGTTTGCCCTCCGCCATAGTGCCGTTCCAGAGCGACGCCGAGTCGTATTGCAGCCGGTTGCGTCGTCGCAAATTCGCGCGCCAACTGACGAATATCATCCGCCGGAATTCCGGTGATTTGCTCTGCCCATTCCGGTGTCCGGTCCTGCGCCCGCGCCGCTAAGTCATCGTAGCCCACGGTGTAATTCTGCACATAATCCTGATCGACCAGCCCTTGCTCGATGATGCTATTGATCATGGCCATAGCCAGGGCACCGTCGGTTCCGGGTTTGGGTGCAATATGCCAATCGGCTTCTTTTGCTGTTCTGGATGCAAACGCATCGATCACGACGACCTTCGCACCTTTTTTCTGCGCGTCTTTTACGACATGCCAATGATGCAAATTGGTGCTAACAGAATTGCACGCCCACAAAATGATATATTTAGAGTGAACGAAACTTTCCGGATCGACCCCAGAAGTAGGTCCAACGGTCAACAGCCACGCGGTACAAGAACCCTCACCGCAAAAGGTACGCTCACAAACCGTCGCACCCATACGGTTGAAAAAAGCATCGCCGCCGTTCAAGCCATGTACCAAGCCTTGGTGCCCCAGATAACTGTACGGCAAAATGGCCTGCGGTCCGTATTGATCGATGATCGCCTTCCATTTATCAACAATCTCATCCAACGCCCGATCCCAACTAATACGTTCAAATTCTCCACTACCCTTGGGTCCACTCCTGCGTAGCGGGTATAAAACGCGATCTGGGTGGTAGTGGCGTTTCTCGTAATCTTTTAATTTAACGCAAAGGCCGCCGCGGGTCATTGGGTGATCCGGATTGCCTTTGACACCGCTTAGTTTTCCATGCTCAACTTCGAAAACCATCGAGCAGGTATCGGGACAATCGTGAGGACAACCTCCGTGATGCATCGTTTTAACTACAGTCGCCATTGCTACACTCCACTAGGGTTAAAATTTTGCAATCGCCTACTCGATCAACGACTGCCCAGCCATATACGTCTGCAAAACCTCCGGTACCGCAATGCGTCCCTGGCTATCCTGGTAGTTCTCCATAATCGCGATTAACGTTCGTCCAGCGGCCAAACCTGATCCATTCAAAGTGTGCACCAGCTCTGGTTTACCTGTTTCCGGATTACGCCAGCGGGCTTGTAAACGACGTGCTTGGAAATCTCTAAAATTACTACACGACGAAATCTCCCTATAGGCCTGCTGCCCCGGCAACCAAACCTCAAGGTCGTAGGTCTTCGACGAAGAAAACCCAGTATCACCCGCACAGAGCAGAACTTTGCGGTACGGCAGTTTAAGTTTTCTCAAGATGGTCTCGGCGTGCCCGGTCAGTTCTTCGTGCGCATTTGCAGAATCCGCCGGGCGTACGATCTGAACCAACTCAACCTTCTCGAATTGGTGTTGGCGAATCATTCCGCGAACATCTTTACCATAGGAACCCGCTTCGCTACGGAAGCACGGGGTATGCGCGACAAAGCGTAACGGCATACGCTCGTTGGAGACGATTTCGTCTCGCACCAGATTGGTCACCGGAACTTCGGCGGTTGGGATCAGATAGAATGGCGGATCATTACTGACCGCAAACAAATCTTCTTCAAATTTCGGTAACTGCCCGGTACCACGCAAACTATCGGCGTTCGCCAGATACGGCACATACACCTCGGTATAGCCATGTTCCTGGCTATGCGTATCCAACATAAATTGAATAATCGCGCGCTGCAGCCTAGCCAACGGACCATTTAAGCTGACAAACCGGGCCGACGCCAACTTGGCCCCGACTTCAAAATCCATTTGGCCAAGGCCCGCGCCCAAATCCACATGATCTTTAGCTGCAAAATCGAACTCGGGCGGCTGACCCCACCGATTGATTTCTACGTTATCCGCCTCGTCGCGTCCAGCCGGCACGTCTTGATCTAGGATATTAGGTATCCCCAAAAACACATCATCCAATTCTGTTTGAATAACGGATAATTCGGATTCCGCCTGTTTAAGCTGATCGCCAAGGTCCTGCACCTGATCCAACAATGGTTGAATATCTTCTCCCGCGGCTTTCGCTTTGCCTATCGCCTTGGAACTGGTATTTCTCTCGTTTTGCAGCGCCTGGGTTCGAACCTGAATTTGCTTGCGCCGACATTCAAGTTCGACAAATGCCTCACTATCGAATTCAAACAAACGGCGGGACAATTGGCGGACAGCCTCATCGAGATTGCTACGAAATAAACGTGGATCAAGCATAAATGTTAGAAAACTCTCCGTAGTTGTTACATATATTAATGATATCGCCGTTGCGCGGTCCCAGCACTATCGAATATTCAATTATGCCGCTACCGATCAAACCATTAACGCAATAGGCCGGTCAAACCTGTTTTCCCAATAAAGACCCGGCCCAAAAAAATAACAGGCAAACACCGGCATTACCAATAAAGACGCTCAATAGCGTCGCCATTTCAGCTTTAAAACTATGGCCTTCTTCGATCAGATATAGGACCAAATAGAGGCTGGAAAAGGTCATAAACGCGCCGATCACAACGATTAATAGCGCCGCGCGGTGCTCGATCGATATCCCAGTACGTTCTCCCAACACCGCAATCAGGATGCCGATCAGAAAAGAACCAATTCCATTTACCGCAACGATGCCGTACGGAAAAATCCAATCTAGCCATCGAATCACACCGCCGGAATAAAAAAACAGAGTGCGCCCGGACATAAGCCCCATCCAGACTGCGACCACGCAAGTCACTACACTGATCAGAACGTTCAAGCCGGCCTTACCATAATTGCCTTGCTCAATAAGATAAAAGGTTTCCAATGAAAAAGTCGAAAAGGTGGTGAACGACCCAAACAATCCAACCAAAATCGCCGCCCGATATTCCAACGAAATTGCAACCCGCTGCAGAATTAACGCTTCGGTCAACAAGCCGATCAGAAAAGACCCCATCACATTGACGGTCAGGGTTCCGTACGGAAACCCGCGGCCCAGCCAAGTGTATACTCCACTGGAGACAAAAAAACGCAACAGCGCACCTACGGCACCGCCCAATGCGACTGAAAGAAGTTGATTCATTTGCAGCAAAACCCTTGGGCTATCTGCCTTAAAAAGTTTGTTACCGTATCATACCATCGAACACGAGGCTATCGTCATCGAATGCTTTCCAATCCGCCGTCACCAGGTTTATGGACCACACCTTTTTCGGTCACAATGGCATCGATTAAATCGGCAGGGGTCATATCAAAAACCGGATTCCATGCATCGATACAGGATTGATCGTTTAAATAGTAAGCCGGTAGCAATTCCTCTTCCGCGCGTTGCTCGATTTCTATGGCCTCACCGTTGATTAAGCTCCAATCGATCGTGGACGTTGGCGCGACTACCATAAATTTCACACCATGATTGCGCGCCAATACCGCCAACGAATAGGTTCCAATCTTGTTAGCAACGTCACCATTGGCAGTAATCCGATCAGCCCCGACGATCACCCATTGGACGGCACCGCTGCGCATTAATGAAGCAGCCGCCGAATCTGCAATCAAAGTCGCAGCGATACTATCCTGCTGTAACTCCCAGACCGTCAGCCGCGCGCCCTGCTGCCACGGACGCGTCTCGGTGGCAAAGATTCGCTTTAGACCTTGGCGCGTCGCGCTGCGTATCACGCCGAGAGCCGTGCCGTAACCGCCAGTCGCCAAAGACCCGGTATTACAATGCGTGAGTACACCTTCGCACTTGGTCAATATCTCGGCACCCAATTCACCCATATAACGATTTGCATCAATATCATCCTGATGGATAGTTTTGGCCAACTGCAACGCGTCTTGCGCAGGATCGCGCCGAACATCGCGCAAGCCTTCTTGTATCTTATCCAATGCCCAAAACAAATTGACAGCAGTGGGACGTGATGCTGCCAGTATGTCAATATCCTCCCGTATCGATTCATGCCATTGCACACCGACTTCGGCATAACGTTGGCGTGCAGCCAACACCACGCCGTAAGCCGCCGCAATACCAATTGCCGGTGCGCCGCGCACCCGCATCGACCTGATCGCTTCAGCAACTCCGGCAGCGCTGTCGAATGTTTCATAAACCACTTCATCCGGCAAACGCCGCTGATCGAGCACCTGCAAACCTGAATCGGTCCATAACATTGCGCGGACCGTGTCATCGCCGTTGCTCGACGGAATATTCGTGTACATGAATTGCTACCCCGTGATAGAGTTATTCGTTTGATAAATTTCAATTTTCAGATGCAAATCGAGACGCTTCTTTGCGCACGCTGGATTATACCGGTGCAACCCGAGGGGTTGGTAATAGAAAACCACGCTTTGGCCATCTCAAACGGAAATATTATCGAGATTCTGCCGATCGAACCGGCACTTCAGAAGTATCACGCTAATTCAGTGGAGCACTTGGAGCATCACGCTCTGATCCCTGGTTTTGTCAATAGCCATACTCACGCGGCCATGGCATTTTTGCGTGGTATCGCTGACGATCAACCGTTAATGGAATGGTTGCAGGGAACAATTTGGCCGATCGAACAAAAATGGATGGGGGAAGCATTCGTCCGCGATGGCACCGAGCTCGCGATCGCGGAAATGATCAGGGGCGGTATAACTTGTTTCAACGACATGTATTTCTTCCCGGAAATTACCGCAAAAATAGCGCAGAAAACGGGAATCCGGGCAAAGATCGGCTTAATCCAAATTGAATTCCCCAGCGCATGGGCGCAAAACAGTGACGAATATTTAGCAAAAGGGCTGACCTTGCACGACGAGTTGCGCGACCAGAAACTGGTCACCGCCGCATTCGCGCCGCACGCGCCCTATTCTGTTTCCGACCCAAGCTTGGAGAAAATACGGATTTACGCCGAAGAACTGGAGCTACCCGTCCATATGCACGTTCACGAGACTGCAGACGAAATCAAGCAGAGTCAGGAACAATTCGGCGTTCGACCCCTAACCCGCTTGCAAAAGCTGGGCTTGATCGGGCCCTCATTTATAGCGGTACATATGACACAACTATCTGAAGCCGAAATCCAGATGATCGCGCAGTGGGGTTGTCATGTAGTTCATTGCCCGGAATCGAACATGAAACTGGCCAGCGGGTTCTGTCCAGTCGCACAGCTGTTAGACGCCGGCATAAACGTAGCATTGGGTACCGACAGCGCTGCCAGCAACAACGACCTGGATATTCTGGGCGAGATGCGGACCGCAGCCTTGTTGGCCAAAGGCTACGCCGTCGATGCGAGTGCCGTTCCAGCGGCAACCGCATTGCGCATGGCAACATTCAACGGCGCAAAAGCATTAGGGTTAGACTCAATCACGGGCTCGTTGGAACCAAACAAGGCCGCCGATATTACTGCGATTCGGTTGGATACGCTGGAAACCCAGCCGGTATTCGATCCAATCTCGCAAATTGTATACGCTGCAAATCGCGACCAAATCACTGATGTTTGGGTGGCGGGCCAGCATCTATTGAAAGCAAGAGAACTTAGTTGCCTGGATATTGACAAAATTAAAGAAAAGGTCAATCTGTGGGCGGGTAAACTAAGTTCAACCGAGCAGGAACAATAAGCCATGGCAACTACAGAAAACGTCCATCCGGAAGAGATCAACAAATTTGGATCTTTGGCCGATCGTTGGTGGGATCCCAACGGTGAATTCAACACATTACACTCGGTTAATCCGCTACGTACATCTTTTATCCAACAATATTGCGACATCGAAAACAAACGCATTGTCGATGTAGGCTGCGGGGGCGGCATTCTTAGCGAGGCGCTGGCAAAGCTAGGCGCAGATGTGGTTGGAATTGACCTGAGCCAGGATCTGATCGAAATCGCAGAATTGCACAGTTTAGAAACCCAGGTCAAGATTGACTACCAAAGAACCAGCGCCGAATCATTGGCTGATATGTCTCCAGAAACCTTCGATTGTGTCACTTGTATGGAAATGCTAGAGCACGTACCGGAACCCGCTTGCATCGTCGAAGCTTGCTCACGCTTGGTCAAGCCGGGGGGTACGATATTTTTTTCTACGCTAAATCGGAAATGGAAAGCCTGGATGCTCGCGATCGTCGGTGCGGAATATTTGATGCGCATGATCCCCAAAGGCACCCACGACTACAAAACATTCATTAAACCGTCGGAACTAACCGGATGGGCACGACAGTTCGGACTTGAAATTCAAGCGATCACCGGAATCGAATACAATCCGTTAATCAAACGCTACTATCTTGGAAAAGATATAGACGTCAATTATATTGCGGTATTCAAAAAATCCGAGGCCTGATATTACGCCTCTCAGGAACGCATTCGGTTTGCGCGCGGTATTATTCGATCTGGACGGGACCCTACTCAATACCCCTATATGTCAGGCTAGTTGTCGCTTTTTCTTTTTCCCCCATGGGGGAAATTTTTTAGGAGAAGCGAGATGACAACAAGATATACGAAAGCGTTCAAAGAACAAGCAATCGAAAAAGTATTGCAAC
>Ga0209992_10003631_pt1 | contig 12798 bp, 14 predicted proteins | sample 2SBtaG_2_FD_182564 | JGI IMG/M metagenome (GOLD analysis project Ga0209992, IMG submission 182564) | Deep subsurface microbial communities from Kolumbo volcano to uncover new lineages of life (NeLLi) - 2SBTROV12_ACTIVE470 metaG (SPAdes)... | ecosystem: Environmental > Aquatic > Marine >... | reverse complement strand
GAAATAGATAAAGCATATCTAGCAGGTGTTATTGATTCTGATGGAACAGTTACAATTTCAATGAGTATTTCAAGAGCAAAAAATCCATCAATTCTATTCATACCACAAATAAGATTTGGATGGAAATATATTTATCAACAACATGTGTTTGATATACAAGAAAAATTAGGTGTGGGAAAAGTTTATTTTAGTAATAAAGGAAAACCAGAAGGAATGTGTTTTCTTCAAACTACTAATCTAAAAGATGCTATTTTTACAGCAGAGCAAATACTACCATATCTAACAGTCAAACAAGATAGAACCAAAAGATTCCTAGAAGCTGCCAAATATTGGAATGTATCAAAAACTAAAATTGGTGGTAAACGTGAAGGTAGGTTAAGGAGTAAAGAAGAAATACAAATGATGGTCAAAACATCATTAAGTCTTAATGCAGACAGACAAACTATTAGATATAGGGAGAAAAAAGGTTGGGATTATTGGAAACAAAAAATAGATGAATTATACTCATAATTCATTTATATATCATTTCCACCTAAAATAGATAGATATATTATGTATGAACTCAATACAATGAGTAGGAAAAGACAATACAATGTTAGAAAAAGAACTTAGAGAACAATTTACTTGGACAGCATACTACTCTGATAGTACAACATTAGAGCAATATGGTAGTAATAAGACAAGTAACTATCCAGATATTGATAGAGAAAAACTAGCAGCATTTGGTATTCTCAAAGATAATAAACTAATCTACAGAGTATTTGTTGAACCTCGTCAGACCCTTATCTACAGACGTAGGCCTTCAGGTAACTTTAAAAGTGGTGAAATCACTGGTGAAGTTATTATGGTAGGTACTAAAGAAAAGATAAAAGGAGTTGATGTTCAGAACATAGCTTACATAGATGTTTCCAATGGTCTAATTCAGACTGCTGGTAAATGGGTAGGTGGAACACCAAACTTGAGGTCTGAAGAAATTGGCAACTAATAATTATTCTATAGATTATGATGATACTGATTATGGTGTAGGTACTTTTGTAAAAGATTTTACCGTAGATTCTATATTAGTTAAAGATGGTATAACTAAAACTTTCACTGTAGATACAATACTTATTGCACAGAAAACTAAAACCTTCACTATTGATACCATATTAGTTGATAGACCAACCAAGACATTCACTGTAGATACCATATTAATAAATACTGACACTAAAACATTTACTATTGATACCATTCTTATAGATTATGATTATTCAGAGTCAGATTATGATAGTGATGATTATATTACAATAGATATAGCTAGAAATCTTGAGTTTAGAGTAGACACAATCCTTCAGAAAACATCCACTAAAACATTTACCACAGATGTTATACTCAAAACAACTGGTGGTAGTAGTGGTACAACAAAAACATTCACTATTGATACAATACTAGTAGACCATAACACTAAAACCTTCACTGCAGATTCAATGTTAAAGGCAACACAGACTAAAACCTTCACAGTAGACGTATTCATATTTACAGATGATTATGATAAAGATGATTATGATAGTGATGATTATCAGACTGGAGCAGTAGTCCAACAATTAACCTTCACAGCAGACACTATATTACAGAAAACATCCACTAAAACCTTCACTGTAGATACATTCTTAACAAAAGAATTAATGAAGACATTTGAGGCAGATACTATACTTAAAACAACTGGTGGAAGTGCAGGAACTACCAAAACATTCACTATTGATGTTATATTAAACAAGGTATTCACTAAAACTTTCACTGTTAATTCAATATTAAAATCATTAGGTACAACTAAAACCTTCACTGTAAACTCTATTCTCAAGAATAATGGTATAAACAAAACCTTCACAGTTGACACCATATTAGTAGACCATAATACCAAGACATTTACTGTAGATTCTATTGTAAAGGCATTATCAACTACTAAAACCTTCACTGTAGATGCCCTATTAGTAAAACAACAGACTAAAACCTTCACTATTGATGCAAATATTACTATAAGAGGCACTAATACATTCACAGTAGATGCAATAATAATTAGAACACAGGCATTGGTATTGGATGCATCACAGATTAGAACAGAATTAGATTTAACTTCATCACAGGTAAGAACAGAGCTCGATTTGGATGCATCACAAATTCTTTAAGTACGATTATGGAGTATAAATAGTATGGCCAATTTAGGAAAACCAGCAATAGGTGATGTTAACACAGATATTGTCATTCCAGTAGAAGACACCCAAAGTGGTACTAATGTGGCCTTTAATTTACAGGCAAATCCAGGCTCTTATTATATTATAGTAGCTGACCCTGATGGTAATGAAAGTAGTGAATTAGCTGCAAGTATAGTTAATTCCCCAGGAACTGACGGTAAAATACATCATTTAAATACTGATAGTACCTTATTTGATGAGTCTGGAGCATGGACAGCTAAACCACGATTAAGATTAGATGATGGTTCTATATATACAGGAAACCCTATAACATTTGAGGTATTATAATGGATAAAAAAAAGACAAAAATACAAGAGATAGAAGAGGAAGAAGAAGAAAGACGTACACAGCTTAAAGCTAAACTACTTAAAATTAAACTAGCAGGTATTGGCCCAGTAACACCAGAGGCAAGAAGAGGATTAATACAAGATACTAAAAACCCTAGTGCAACCATCCATGGAAGTAACACACAAACTCAAAACAGATTAAGACAGGAAGGACAATTCATCAATAAGAATAAAAAGATTAGACCTAAAGGGCCAGATGCAAAGATTAATCCAGACTTTAAAAAAAGATTAGCTAAAATCAAAACAGCATTAGAAACACCAGATGAGGAATCAAAAAGAAGATTGAATATAATTTCGTCAGACCAACAAACCAACCCAAACTCTCCAAAAAGAAACATCCCAACAAATAGAGGTATAGTGAAAGTAAACGAAAATGGTAAAATAAGACCACCTAAACCTAAAAGAAAAGATTTTAAATCAATAATTTCTGCTAAGATGGCACACGACCATGGACATACAATCCTAATGAAAAGTCACTCTAAAGGAGTATATAGAAGTGCTAGTTTAGAATCTCAGCAGGGTCATTACGCTAAATATTGGTTACTTAACGCTAAAGAAACTAATGGTAATGGATGGGGTATAGCATCACATTCAGCTAAAGAAAACATGAGGAAATTCATTGGTAGACCACTAGTAGTTACTTCATCAACCTGGCATGGTGATAAGGTAGCTGGAAGATATGGAAAATCATATGACCATCCATATGTACCAACTAATGATTTAAATAAAATATTTGAACATCAAGAACAGTATAGAGTAGGTAATATTGTAGATGTGGGTGAGAAAAATGGTGATTACTATGCCATGATAGAAATGTTACCAAAGTTTGCAAATATGACACTACCACCATTCTGTTCACCAGCAATTTATCAGTTAGATGCTAAAGAAGCAGAAGGACAAATATCTAAATGGGAAGCTCTTCACCTTGCAGCCCTAGATGAAAACCCAGCATATGGTGCTAGAATTGCCCTACTCAAAGGAACTTGTGTTGGAACTAATAATGAATGTAGAGTACAATTTAGGTCAGCCAAACAAAAAGAAGCATCAATAGTTTGTACTAAAGCAGTAAAAAGTAAACTTGCAAATATTTTTGAAACATCCAAAAAATTAGGAACAATGAAAGAAATGGGTAAACGAATGAATGAGTTTGAAAAAACATTAGGAACAGAACAAGGTCACGAAAATTTTAAACATCAAACTGAAAAAGATTTAAAAACAGAAAGTGGTGAAGTAAAAAGTCATTTACTTCAGGGAACTAAAATTAATCCTACAGGAAGTAAAATAAACACACCTTTAAAAAAGAAACTTGCTAAAATTAAAATAGCAGTAAGGAAAGTTGGGTTTGTGAATACACCAGAAGATAAAAAATTAAAAAGAGATACAGGTAAACCATCAACATTCATGCCAGGAACAAAACCAACTGATAGAGAATTAACACATAATATGCGTAGACAATCTGAATTTAATTCAATGTTCCCACAAAATCCAAATTCTTCATTTGATAAAACACCACCTTTTATACAAAATCGTGAAAAATCTGATTTAAAAAATAATGAATCATTAGGTAATAAAGCAGACCCAAGAAGACGATTAAACGACCCAGCATTATTAAGAAAAAGAATCAAAAAATTACAAAGTAAACCATTTGTTAATAAATTTGCTAGTTTAAAAAAAAAGCAAAAAGTAGCAATAACACCAAGCAGAGATGAATTTTTAGGGGAACATTTAGTCAAAAGAAGAAAGGAATTAGTGGATTTAATCAGTAAAGGCCCAGCAGTAAATCCAAGAAGAACAAAAACATTATTACAAGATGATGTTAAACATAAACCAATAACATTATTCACTAATAAAAGAAATAATAAATCAATAGTAAAAAAAGATGCAGAAAGAAGAAGAAATTTATTAATAACAGATTCTAAATTACCAGGTCAAGGAGCATTTGGTGACCCACCAGATACTTTATTATTAGAGAGTAATAAAATACAAGACCATGAATTTAACCTTTCACCAGAAGGAAAAAAAGAAAGATTGACTAGAGGTCAACTAACAAAATATACACCAAATCCAAATAAAGGAACTTCATTGGCCAAACTAAAACTAAAATTAGCAAGTCTTGGTCAAGAAAACATGACATTCCAAAACTCCAAGAAGATAAAAATATTAAAGAAAAAACACCCAGAAGTAAGAAAAGCTAAAAGTGAGTTCAAACATCCTAATATAGATTCGGCATTAAGAAAAATACATTCTAGTATAATGCCAGAAAAACAATCATCATTTTTATCACAAAAAGGTGATTTCATTGGTGGGGGTGACGACCATACAGATACAATAAAATCTATTTTTAATACACAATACTCACAAGAGGATAAAGGTAATGATGGCCCAGTAACTAGATTTAGTACAGAACATGGTTTACCAAGAATACAAAGAAGAATGTTACGAAGTGGTGAAAGAGTAAGTGTAGGTATTCATTCAAAGATAAACTCATCACAGTTAAGGGCATTAAAAGATATTGAAAAATCAGGTATTGATTTAGGTTTTGTTGTTGGAGCAGACCCTAACACTGGTGAAACTGGTGATGGTTTTAGAGATATGACTAAAGCATTAAGGGAGAATAAATTCCTTTGAATATTTCTAAAGTTAAACTAAAACTGGTCAAACAAAAATTAGCATTACAACCAGTAAACAGAGGAATACAAACATCACATAAAGTAAAAATAGACCCAGCCCAAGGACAAGAAATAGCAGATGGATATGATAATCTACAACATAAACCAAATGACCCAGACGTTAAAGCAGCATATGATAGTTTGATAAAAGAAACTAAACAACAGTTTGACGAAATGACCAAAAATGGATTAAAAATAACCAAACTTAAAGAAGGTGAGGATGGATATATAACAGCAGATGAGATGCATAACGATATTAATAACAATAATCATCTATCTTATTTCCCAACTGAACAGGGTTTTGGTGCAAACAGTGAAAACTTTCAAGACCATCCATTATTAAAAGGAAGTGGGGTAACTGGTGTAGACGGTAAAGAATTAACAAATAATGATTTATTTAGAATAGTACATGATGTTAATGGACATAATCTTGCAGACAAAGCAGATTTCTCACCAGAAGGTGAACACCAAGCTTATCTAACACATAAACAACAATACTCACCACTTGCAGGTAAAGCATTATTTACAGAAACTGCAGGTCAAGCAAACTGGGGTATATTCAATAGAAAATCAGGTGAAAGTAATAGACAAAAAATAATTAGGGGTGATACAGAAAATTTAGATTTTTCAGAACAGAAAGCAGGTCTTTTTCCAGACTCTATAATAAACGGTAACCATCATTTATGACTCCATTAAACCCACGTAGAGCCAATAGACGAGGTTCACCATCATCTAGAAAATCAGTAAAAGATATTCATCTATCCATTGAAAAACAAAATAGATTAAATCGTATTGCTAAATTAAAAACCAAATTAGGTAAACAAAAACTAGCAGTTAGATTCTTATCATCATTTGGCCCAGACCTAGATGCTATTGATGCATTTAAGAAAGGTCAAGATTATGAAGGTTATGTAGGTAAAGGAAAAAATAGGAGATTAAAATTCCAAGTAACAGATGGTGGTAAAACACTAAAACTACTAGGTCATACAATAGCTAGAAAAACTGTAAAAGGATTAGAGGTGTCTAATGCAGGTTTTGATACTGGTCTAACATATTCCTCACTAAAAGAACTTGGAGTAAATGCTAAAAGATTACCAAATGGTCAAGTACAACTACACAACACAACTGTTAACGGTACATCAGGTAGGAAAATAACAGTACCATTTAATGAAGTATCAGACACACCAATCAGAGCAAAAAAAACACAGAAAAGAAATGATACTAGAAGAACAGTAACTGAACAAAGTAATTTTAGAGAAAGAGTTCAAGGTAAAACAAAACCAGGTGAATTACCATTATCAACATCTTCAATTCAACCAAAAGACCAAAAACAAATTAATTCTATTACTGGTGTAAAATCAAAAATACCAAAACCATCCAGGGCCACAGATGCACATCATATATTTTCAGTTGAATCTAATCCAAAACTAAGAAACAATCCAAATAATGGAGTAATGTTAACTAGAGGTCAACATAGAGAAGTAGAAAATCTAAATAGAGGGTTATTAAGAAAAAGTAAACTAAAGATAGCAACATTTAAAACAAGATTTAACGTAACAGAGGGTATGATACAATTAGCCAAGAATCAATCAGCAGATTCCATAATGAACGCATTTGGACATTATCGTATGGAACATCCACATTCATTGGGTAGTGGTGTATATGACCCAATAGAAGATAGAATATTAGATGCACGTATACCATTAGATGCAATCAGATTACAAAAATTATTTGAAGCAGGTACTAATAAAATAGGATTCAATAGTATCACAGATACCAGACAATCACCTTGTGAAGATGTTGAATTAATACGAAGTCAACTAAAAGAAATCGAACAAGCAGGTGGTATACCAGCTTTAGGTTTTGATGAAGGAAGTTTAGAGGCTCTAGATGTAATGGTAGATTCATCAGATGATGAAATACTCACAATACTAAGAGATTCTCAAAGAAGTACAGGTATTTTAGATGCAGATTTAACATTTAGAATAGTAGATTCACCTAAATTTAGGCGTAACTGAGTATTACTTCTTTATATACTAGAACCACACTAGTATATATAATGACTAGAAAAGACAGCGTTTTAACTGTTGAGAAATCTAGAACTATTTTAGCATCACTGACTAAAGTAGCAAATGATTTAGTAGATGTGGCTGCAGCACCAGAGCAATCTGATGCAGGTAGTGCAGGCCCACAAGAAGTTGTTGATGCATTGGAAAATGTAATTGACGATATTTCAACTATTTCAGAAGCTATTCCAGCAGAGCCTACAAGTGCAGCACCAGATGAGGTAGCACCTGAAGAAGCTCCTGTTGACGACAGTCCAGTGGCAGCTCCAGTAGCAGAAGAGTCAGAAGACGAACCAAAATTGGCAAAACAAGTAAGAGAGCTACAAGCTCAACTCGATTCACAAAATCGTGAAAAACTTGCAACCCAATTCGCAGAATTGCATGATGAACCAAGTGTTCAACAAGCAAAATATGAAGAGGTTCTAAATTCTAAAGATTCACTTGCAACATGGACAGCAAAAATTGATTCTATTGAACAGTATAAAACAACCAACAAAGGAGCATCATCTTCTTACAAACCAGCAAAAACAATGACCTCTTGGATTAACAAGAGTAAATTTGCAAAGCAAGGTAGTAATGAGATGATGAGTTTATAGGTGATATAAATGGCATACGGTACAACTGGTGCTGGAACAATCACTAAAGAACAAACACTCTTATCAATACGAAGAATTGGAGTCGCAGCATCAACAACCATTACCAAAGGTAATGTATGTATTAGAGATGCTGGTGGTGACTTAATCGTACAGACAACAACTCCAGCAGATGGCCCACACTTTGTAGCATTAGAAACTGTAGATAACTCTGCAGGTGCTGATGATGCATTACAATGCCCAGTAGCAGTACAAGGACACTATGTCACTGTAATAGCTGACGGAGCAATCACACCTGGTTCATATGTACAAGGAGCAACATCAACTGCTGGACAAGTAATTGTTTGGGCAGGTACGAACACTGACGAAATTGTCGGTACTTATTACGGTAAAGAAGGTGGAACTATTGCAACAGCAAGTACCACTCCATATGCCGAAACATTTACTGACGGTGCAGACTTTACTCCAACAGACGCAGCAGATGGGGATGTAATTGAAATCCTCATAGGAGCATACTAGATATGACTACTAAAGTATTCAATCCAAAGAAAGCAGACTATAATGGTATGCAACTTTGGTTAAATCCAGTAGACAAAACAGTATACGCTACTGAATCTGCTCCAAAATATTCATTCAAAGAAAGTAATGGATATGCAATTTATGACTTCAACAAACACTTTGAAAACCAGAAACTAGCAAAGAAAGATTCTTCCTTTGCAAACGGTGCATACCAACATGATGCATTTGTAGATTCTGAGTTTAAAGCATTAGCACAAGAATATAGTGATGATGTCAAAGCAGGTGGAAGACAGAGAAGTGCAGCCCTTAGAAGCTTTACAAACTCTGCAGTTGATATTGTAAATGTCTGGGAAACCGTATTAGGTAAAGATGATAGAACTTTTGCAGGTAAAAACCTAGCCAAAGAAATTGCAGTACCAAATCTGTTAATCAGTATTGATACAGCAACCAAATTTGGTGGTATGACTCAATTAGACGAAGGTCAATTAAGTCAATTAAAAGAACTTACCTACACTAGAAGTAACTTTGAGGCAAACAAGTATGGACTTAAATTCGTTATTCACGAAGAAGCCAGACTAAAGAATGTCCACAATGTTTTACAAGATTCTATCCAAGTCGCATCTAACAAAGTAGAACAACGTCAATCATTTGATGTTATTTCTGTTTGTGATAGTGACTTGACTGCAAAAGCAGTACAAGGTGTTTGGGATAGCTTTATCTCTGGTTCTGACCGTTCTACAAACAGTCCTCTTATCGATTTGGGAATTGCAAAATTACAGATTGAAGGAAGTGGCGTTGGTGGAAGTTTAGACAGAGTAGGTATGCACGAACTCGACTTTGCAAAATATATGTCTAATACCTTCGTAAGAGGTGTAGCATCCACAGGCCCAAGTGAACACTCATTTGAACCTGGTACTAGAGAACTACCTGGATTCCCAGGAGTAGGATTAGTATTGGATAACGCAATCAAACAAGGTGACATTTATTGTACAGACGTTTCAAAGCAACCAACAATAGCATTGTTCCAAGGCCCACAAAGAATTGGTTCTGCACATGATGAGGAAACTGGTGATGATAAATACTTTATCATTGATTTCCATCTTGCAACACAGATTCAAAGTGAATCTGGTAGACAATTAACTAGTGCTGCGACACCCACTGATTGGACTTAATTGTCTGATTTGTAAGGTAATAACCTATCTTTTTTCTTTTTTTTAAACTACTAAAATCAAACTTCATACACTTTAATATCAGTATTAAGTAATATTACTTATGGTTACTGTGGAAGCACGAAGAAAATCAACTGATAAATGGTAAAAGAAATTTCCAGAAAAAACCAATGCCAAACAAAGAAGATATAATAAAAAACTCAAGCTTGGTGCATTAGAGATAATAGGTAAATCATGTGTATGTTGTGGTGTGAGTGAATGATGGAATTTAGCAATAGACCACATAATTCCTAATAGAGATAGAAGTCTAAACTCACATAATATTTATCGTGATTTGGTGAATAAGAGGATAACCAGTGAGGGTTTCCAAACACTCTGTAATGGTTGTAATAACAGTAAAAGTGCAGGTTCTAAATGTCAATTAGAACATTAAACCTTTATTAGTAATACTTGAGTAATATTACTATTGGCAAAGAAAAAACTAACCGAAAAAGACTTTTGGGCCTTGAACATAGTGAGAGCCCAACAAGACGGTAAAGACTATATTTTTGCAAGTGTCAGAAGAAAATACTCTGATGATGATATTGAAACAAAAGGTTCTGGTGAATATCTAGGACTTAGTAGAGTTGAGTCATTTGAGAAAATAACTGATAATGACCCAGATTCAGATACATTTGGTAAAAGAATAGATAAACCAGGTGCATCACCAATAGGCACAAAACAAGTGTACACAGATGAGTTTACACCAGCTAACATTAAAAAATATAAGGCTATGGTAGGAACTAATCATTTTGGACAAACTGAACTAATCTGGAAATTCAAACAAGTCAACATTTCAGTAGACCTTGTTGATGAGTTTTGGACATTACCTCAAGATGAGGCCTACAATAAATATGTCTTAAAGGAGCAAACGATTAACATTGTTGAGAAGGAGAATAAGTCTAACGCTAGACGCAGAAACGCTTAAACTCCTAGATGCTTGGATTAATAGTGGATTCGAGTTAGAGTTTAAGGGAAACAGGTCTGCTTATCTTAACAATTTAATCTCTAGATACACTCCAAAACTAGAGGATTAACCTCTTTTTTTATTTCTTTTATAAGCAGAAAAGGTAGTATTAATATATAACATATGTGTAGTAGTATTATGAATACAATCCAATGGCCAGAGTTCAAACAAATGTATGACGACCTAATCACAGTCCTATGGGATTTTGAAGGAGTGCTCCTAAATATGGATGCATCTGAAAGATGGGAATACAGGGATAGAAACTGGAAACAAATAGCAGAAATTGAAGAGTTCATCAAGCCAATGAGAGATAACCTTAACTGGTTAGATAATTGGCAATAATTATTTTTCTTTATATACGATAATACCCTTAATAAAGTATGGCATCAGAAGCTTTACTAACAGCTACTTTTGAGATTTCAAGAGGTTCATCTGATTCAACAGATGTAACCTTTGGTACTCTTACAGGCCCACTTCAGTTCGCTGGATGTGAAATGACCGAAAATAGCCCAAACAGTACAAAATATCTAGTATCAGCATCATATATTGCAGGTATTGACCAATCTCTAGAATACTCTATCTTTAGAAAAACATTCGCTAGAGGTGCAGCAGTAGAAGTAGATACAGCAACTGCAACAATCGCAGGCCTACAAAAACAAACCTTTGTGAAAGTTGTATCATCTGACTATGGCACTATCACATATGATATTATTGTACTACACTTAAATGCTTAGGCATTTATTTTTTCTTTTTTATATTAGTTTAGCCTTTATATAGATATGACAGTAGCAACTTCTGCAACAATAAAGACACAATTAGAGGCAGGTTCTTATCCTTCTAATACTCTATCTAGTGATAATATATTTGATTATGCTCAATATGAGGCAAGAAGAAAATATCCATCATGTGAGATAGAAACAGTACAACCAGAAAGTACAACTGAAACTAAACGTAGTACAGAGGTTTCTACTGCTTATGAAATTAGATATTTTGTACGTAATCTTGGTGCAAGAACAGATGAAGTATCAAGCCAAAAATCAGTAGAAGATGTAATTATGGCACAAATAGAATCAATGACATTACAAGACCATAAAGTGGTTTTAGAAAGTAAAACCTGGAATAGAACCCAGGTAAACAAAGCACCAGGACACCCAGCGTATACAGTATCTATACTTAAAGTAACAGTTAGACAAATAACTACAACTACAGCAACTGCTGATGGTACTTTAACATTCATCCTGGCAAACAGTAATGTAACTAATCCACCAATAAGTAATTATGGGTATACTAACGTATTTGATGTTGATTTAAAGGCTGGTTACCGTACTATAGAGGAAGGTTATGTAGGAAGTAATATACCAAAGAAATTTGCAGGTCATTTACAAGGTAATTTCATATGTAGTATAATGGTAAAGGCTGCAGATTTGGGTACTACAGGTGAAAAATTAAACAAAATGCCTAAACTATTATCAACTGGTGAGAAAGGAACATACCAATTCACCTATGCAAATAAAACATCAGATGAAAGTACAATAACTAACACGTTTGACTGTATTGTGGAATCTGTTCAAATGAAATATTCAACCAGTGATGGTGTTGTTTTTCAGTTAATTTCCAAATTAACCACAGATGTGTCAGTAGTTATAACATAAAAAATATATTTACGGTAGAATAATTCTACCGTATTTGGATTGAAGTTTATCAATTACTGAATTTAAAAATTCACCAGATTCATCAAACTTATCAAATGTTTTTACCAAATTGCATATTTTTTCCATGGTTTGTTTGTTTAAATCCGTTCTTATTTTTTCTATTTCAACTTCAAACCTTTTTCCTAACTCTTCATTTGTAATCATTACAATATATACGTCATTTATAGTAATAAGAAACATGATTTATTTCCCATATATTATAGTAATGTTTAATAACATTACATGCGTAAGTATATTCATAGTAGAGGATAGAACTAAGTTATAAGCAATACCGTTACCACACAGGTAACTCAACGTGAAGACTTGGCAGGGTTCTTTGATTCTTGGATTCGTACCCTCATTGATTCCTCTCTAATTCTTTAAATATCTTAGTGGTGCTTTATATAGTATGACTGATATTGGTACAGATGGACAAGAAGTTAATGCAAAACTATTTCAGGTTTATGTAGGTGCGAATGATGCATTAAGTCCATATACAGCAGGTAC
>Ga0209992_10003630_pt1 | contig 12798 bp, 9 predicted proteins | sample 2SBtaG_2_FD_182564 | JGI IMG/M metagenome (GOLD analysis project Ga0209992, IMG submission 182564) | Deep subsurface microbial communities from Kolumbo volcano to uncover new lineages of life (NeLLi) - 2SBTROV12_ACTIVE470 metaG (SPAdes)... | ecosystem: Environmental > Aquatic > Marine > Volcanic... | reverse complement strand
CATTGTATGCGGCGAAAAATGTATAACCTTCGCGATCCAGAGCCCACATCATCAAGTCCTGGATAACCGGGTCATTATCAATGACCAACACAGAAGAATTTGTTGCCCGGTTTGAAGGTGCAATCGCAAGGTTGTTCTTGAATACCTTTTCATCTTCTTGAGACATTTCTTCCCGAATGGGAAGGTTTATCCTAAATGTCGACCCAACACCAAGCTGGCTTTCGACAGAAATATCGCCATCCATCATTTCACAAAACCGTTTACTGATTGCCAGTCCCAATCCTGTCCCCCCATATTTTTTAGTAGTAGAAGAATCCGCTTGGGTGAAATTCTGAAACAATTTTTTAATCTGTTCCGGTGTCATGCCAATTCCAGTATCCATGATTTCAAATTCAATGTTCTTCTGGTTGTTACTCACGTTTTGCTTGACTTTCAGAGAAATCGATCCTTCCTTGGTAAACTTTGTCGCATTGTTTAATATATTCAAGAGAATTTGCTTGAGTTTAGTGACATCGGTGGAGAGGGGTTCCAAATGAGAATCACATTCAACGGAAAGAATGTTAAAGTTTTTTTGAACCGTGGGGCTAACAATAGATACAACATCTTCTACTAAAGTTGAAATATCGCAGAGCTCGAAAAAAAGCTCCATTTTTCCTGCTTCGATTTTAGAAATATCCAGAATGTCATTGATAAGCTTCAGTAAATGGACTCCTGCTTCTTTTATTCTTTGCAAATCAGAGCCGATTTCTTCATGCCACCCATTTCCCAACGCCTCTTCCTCAACCATTTCGCTGTATCCAATCACCGCATTCAAGGGAGTACGCAATTCATGACTCATATTTGCCAAAAATTCGCTTTTTGCCTTGCTGGCGGCTTCTGCATCCAGCTTTGCTTGCTTTAACTCGACATTAGCTACTTCCAGATCGTGGGTACGCTCGTTCACTTTTTGAGCCAAAGTATCATTTAAAACACTTATCTCATCCAAATGAGTTTTTAGGCGTATCGAGCTATTGAGCCGAGCAAGAAGATCTTCAAAGTCGATGGGTTTATTCAACAAGTCAGTGGCCCCCGAGTCCAAAGCGCGGCGCTTGATCTCCTGATCCTTCACGCCGGTCAACATGACCATGGGAATATCTTTAGTATCACTATTGCCTTGAATAATTTTTAATAAATCAAAACCATCTTTTCCTGGCATAGTGATATCTGCAACCACAACATCCATATCCGTTTCGCAAATTCTCTTTAGAGCATCGTCTACGCTAGTAGCAAAGATCATATCCCATTCCTTGCGGTGACCATTAAGAAGCCGACGCAGGCTGGCAAGTACATGGGATTCATCATCCACAAAGAGTAATTTTTTTTTCATCTGCCGATCTCCTCAAACTTGAGTTACAAGAACCTAAGGTTTTCTTTGTTCCTTAAAATGAGTAAAAGCAATAGTCATGCCATACGCAAGAAACCTTAGATTCTGCTTACTTCCCAATAGGTTACAAGAAGCACTGAAAAGAAACAGATATGGAATAGATAAAAATTCGTGGAAAACGCAGGACAATAAACGGTTTTTCGTAGAACTTTAAAGGTTTTTAGTAATTATTGTTCAGCATTATTCGCTTTTTGAGAAATCGGCAATTGAACTGTGAATAAGCTACCCTTGCCTGTTTCCGTCTCAAAGGTAATCGTCCCTTGATGTTTTTTAACAATCGCCGAATAAGCGATCGCCAACCCCTGTCCTGTCCCATACCCAACTTCCTTGGTGGTGAAAAAAGGGTCGAAAATTTTTGGTTGGATTTCTGCGGGAATACCATTCCCCGTATCTGAAATAAGAATCTCAGCCCATTCTTTATTTTGCTGGGTACGGATGATAATCGTTCCCATATGATTTTCGTTTCCTTTCAACCGATCCTTAATGGCATGAGAGGCATTGATGACTAAATTAAGGATGGTCTGGTTGACGTCGTTGATGTAACAAGGGACAAGCGGCAAATCTGAGTCCAGGTATGTTTCCACATTGGCCACATACTTCCATTCGTTTCGCGAAATACCCAGTGTCATTTCAATAGCTCTGTTCAGGTCAGCTGGCCTTTTTTCTTCAACTCCAGGGTGAGAAAATTCCTTCATCGCTTGTACAATTTTACTCACCCGCCCGATTCCTTCCAAAGATTGTTTAATAGCTTCCGGTATTTCATGCAGCAAGAAGTCCAAATCCACTTCTTCCTCCTTGGTTTTGAGACACTGGAGCATTTCCGCCAAAATGTTACCGTTACCCGATTTCTCAGCTAATTGCGCATACTCTTTCAATTGGTATAATATGTCATCGAATGAATCCTTAAGGAAACGGGTGTTATCGCCAATGTATTGCAGGGGGGTGTTAATTTCGTGAGCGATGCCTGCGGCCATTTGCCCGATGGATTCCATTTTTTGCGCGTGAATTAAATCCACCTGCAATTTTTTGCGCTCAGTAATGTTTTCGCCAATACCCATGAGCCCGTCAATTTTACCCGACAGGTCAAATTTTGGGGAAATAGTAAGGTTAACCCAAATCGTCTCCCCACCTTTAGCTTGCTCTTCAAGCTCGCAGCTAATACCCTGGCCATTTTCATAAATTGTTTTGATCATCTTTTTTAGAATTTCTTTTGAATTTTCATCTGGATACAAAATTTCGATATTCTTATGGCCCACCATTTCCTCGGCCGTATATCCAAGTATTTTTTCGGCCCCCTTATTCCAGTAAGTAATTCTTCTTTCAAGGTCGGTCGAGATAATGGAAATATTCGTTGGACTATTCAGAATATTATTTAAAAAATCATTTGTTTTTCGCAATTTTTCTTCCGCTTCCTTGCGCTGGCTGATGTCAATCAGGATCCCTAGAAACATAGTCTCACCCCCAGGAGAATCTATTCTGCTTATTCTCATATCTAAGGGAACTAAGGATCCGTCCTTCCGCAAGCCGGTTACCTCACGTGCTTTTCCGATGGTTTTGATGTTTCCCAACTCCAAATAACTTTGCAAATAGCTGTTGTATTTCCTTTTGTCAGGTTCGGGGATCAGAAGATGAACATTCTTTCCGATAACCTCTGAAGAGGAATAGCCGAAAATATCTTGGGCGACCGGGTTGAATGATTGAATGGTTCCCTCCTTGTTAATGGTGATGATGCTTGCCAGTGAGCTGTTAACAATCGCTTGAAGATGCAACTCCATTTTTTGAGTCTCGATGGTTTTTTGGATTACTGCTTGTTTCGCACTGTACAGTTCCAAATTCTTTTCTTCGAGCAAAGTTTCAGCTTCAATGAGGGCTTTGTTTACTTGCTCAAGATGTTTTTTTAAAATCTCAGATTCTAGCAAAATTACCTCGCATGTTTTGTGACGATTAAATAAGATTTCCAGTAGTCGGGTGGAAGTTTGCTATATAAGGGATACTGATATCAGCTGCTGTAGTGCCAAAGGTTCCAACAAAGGCTCCTGTGGTTTCGTTAAATTCTCGGATGTCATTCGAGGAAAGATCCGAAACAAATAAACTTACACTATGACCTACTGAAGAAAGAAACAAAAGGTAAGAGTAGACAGAAATATATGAAACTTGGGTATATGTCCGAATAGCATGAAATTTATAAGTTTGGTTCATATTGGGCTCGTAGTACATTGCTTGTTGAAACTGAACAATGACGTTCAACTTGAACTAAAATAGAATCTCCGTTTAAAATTAAGTAGATTGAGATGATGGTGCCGCGGGGAGGCGGTGGTTCAAATAAGCAATTCACTATTGTCCGGGGAAAATTCGTGAGAAATCATTTCGATTTAACCACTTCAGTTCTTCTTTCAGACCAAGCCTTATAATACAAGTGGCGACGAACAGAAGCAACAAAACCCTGAGGAGACTTGCCGCTTATGAAATATCGGGGAGATACCTGTTCGCCGCCTTTAATTTATTACCCATCACATGTTTTTTAATTACAGGAATTCTCACCCTCATCCGCATTAGAATAAGGATTCTTGTGCAAGATGTCATGTGTGCGGTAAAGCAGATGGGTTGCGCAAAATCTATTCTATTCTTTGAGGATCTTTGTGAAAACGATGGATAGAACCACCAACGATATCGCTGAGTGAAACACCAAATTCCTCATAAATCTGGTTCTTCAGGGGTTCCAAAGTGCTGACAGCACTATGATTCGCATAAACAATATTTAAATACATATCTGCCACCAATATATTTGCCTGAACGTTTTCCAGGCATGAGATAAGTCCTCCCACGGAATTTAATAACTGGCGACTGCCATTTTCTTTGCTGAACAGGCTGAAAAATCCTGATTTTTCACTTGAAGTAGTTTGTGATTTAAATGTCTGCATTTCGCCCTCTCTTTTAGTCGAGCTATTTCATTTTTCTAAAAACCCTAAGAGTAACGCGCCTTACATATAATTTTTTTTTGAAAAAAAAGATATTCAAATGCAGCTTTACGTCTCATAACCTGACTGTTCGTAAACTCCATTTTCTGCAATTTTTCATCCAGTTCCAGTTTGCTAAAGAAGAGTTCTGATTGAGCAGACTCGACACATGTTTTGAAGTTTATCTTTTGCGGTTGGCGCTCAATCGTTACTGATTTCGAGGGGAGGGTACCTGATGGTGAATCCGGGCTATTAAAAAAAGCGGAACTGGCTGTAAGCAAACCAATCAGGGAAAACGTTGCAATACTGGATAAATCAGTCATAATTATGTGGGTCCCTTAATTGTCAAATATTGAATTTAAAGGCTTGGAAACATCAAGATTTTTTTTTAATATCATTTAACTGGGAAATTAATTCATTTGTTAATATGTGGGTTTCAAAATTTTCTAACTTTTGTCTTAGCTCTTTTAAAGTCTGTAGAATTTCCCTAAAGCTATTTGCAAGCTCAAGAGCTTTTTTTTGCTTTTCCATTCAAACCTCCATTAATCGTAACTAAGTAAATATTCAAAAAGTTGCGACCGCATTTTTCTACCTGGTATTAAAAGCAACCAAATTCATTAGCACGAGTAAAGCAATAGATATGCCAAACGAGGATGGTGCCCTCTAAAGCATTAAAAGTAATATGCTTATGTGACTTTGAGGGATTTTGCTATCTATATGGATGCACGGGTTTTCGTGGATGGATTGGAGGGGGCAAATGGTGTAAGGTCAGCACGAAAAGCTTGGGAGTCGTATTAAGTTGCCTGTAAAGGAAGGCGTTGATCTATAATTTTATTTTTCTTCGGGGATTCTTTTGTTGCAAGGGGTGCAGTATCTATAATAGTATCTATCTTTATCACAAACCCCAAAAACTCGACCATCGCAGGGCTCCCAAAAGTCGCAAACGGAACAGTTTTTTGCGTTTGCATCAGATTTACTTCTGCGATTAACGAATCAATCATTGCAATATCTTTATCATTAAACTTTCCAGAAAATTTTGCAGAGCTCCACCATGCTTTAACTTCATCCATATTTTTTCTCTCGTTGCCCCAGAATTAAAAGTTATTTCCCCGAAATCACATACACAAACCAGTCGTTGTTTTCTTGCGGGCTAACCCGCATATTTCACGAGTATTTTTAGAATTTGTACTAGATGCATCAATGGGCCTCAATTAAAAACCTTCAGCACGTCATCGCGAACGACCAGAGGGAGTGCGGCGATCCAGACAAGTGATAGTTTTTCAGTAGCTTTAAGGCCTTGCAAGGCCAGAAAAGCTGGACAACCCCATCTTGAGTCTGGATGTAGTTCTTCTTTAACGTCTCATCTTTACTGTTTATCCGCATCGCTGACTCCTGAATTATTGCAAATACATAATAATTCTTATCAACGAATTACCTATCCTTTACAGCAATGACGAGAAATGTGGCAACGCATTTGCGAAAGGGTGTTCGTTTTCTCAGGTACAATTTGTATTTTAGAAAATACTCTGAAAATCACCGATTACCCTTACCTGAATTGGATTTGCGGGTGTTGCGTCTTTTACTCACGCAATATGCAGGCCAACTGTTCCATTGGTTCTTGTTACATCATTTAAATAAGGAATCTCCTCAAAAAGTCTTGTGGTTTATGATATGTCCCTAGATTTGCAGGCACCTTGTAGAGTAAAACTTGACCAAATTTAAACTTCCTAAATATTCCTTGGCCGCAAACCATTCCAATAGCAAAAGTGCATTATCAATGTTATTAAAGCAATAGTTGTGCCAATTTAGGATGGCGCCCTAAAAAAGCGAAAGGGGAATTTTTTCTGATACTTTAGGGGCTTTATTGCATCCCCCCCCCCACACCCACAAGTCACGGGTTTTCGTTCTAAAGGCGTAAAGTTCACGGATTTCAGTGGATATCTTAGAGGAGGCAAATGGGAAAAAGAGGGGGACTGGGGTAAGGTCAGTACGAAAAGCTTGAGAGTCGTATCAATTTGCTTGTAAAGAAAGGCGTTGATCTATAATTTTATTTTTTTCAGATGTTTTTGTCACAGGGGTAGGAGTGTCTAGATAACAATTATCTTTATCACAAACCTCAAAAGTTTCCTGGCTCTAGACGCACCCCTCTAACCTGGAGGTGAGGGGGGACTCATAATTATCACATTGATTCTTCTGTTTATCGGATCAAGAAGGTTTTTATGATTCAATGGCTCTGAAGAACCGTAAGAAACGATACGCAGAAACCTTTTTTCACTCACTCCATTCTTAACCAAAATGATTCTCGCTGCCGAGGCTCTATCCATGGAAAGCTCCCAGTTCGTTCTATTTCCTATTTCTCCCTTAAACTGTAAAGCGTCAGTGTGGCCCTCAATAATTATACTTCCGGGAAGGTCCTTAATACGCTCTGCAAGGAATTGCATGATTGCCACGGCCTCGTGTGTGAACTGGGACTTTCCCAATTGAAACATTGGCTGGTCAGACAGGTCCATGATCTGAACCCGGACCCCCCCCGGGGTATCTACAACCTTAAAGTGCTCATCCGAACCCTTGAAACGGTTTTTGAACTCTTCGATCATCTGTTTTTGAGCTAAAACTTTATCTTTAACGTTTGAACTGCGAACAGAATCTGCAGCATCGGCAATTTCTTTGCCAGAATGCTTGAACGCTTTATAACTATCAAAATAGTCTTTTAAATTATCTCTGGACTCCTGAGACAACTGAGAAACCAACCACATCATAAGAAAGAAAGCCATCATGGCGGTCACGAAATCCGCATAGGCCACCTTCCATGAACCGCCATGGGCCGCGTTCTTTTTAAAAACTTTTTTCTGAATGATCACGGGTTGGCCTTCATCACTAACTGAAGAAGACTCCTTTTTCTGCTGGATCAATAGCTTTTTAATTTTTTCATCCTTTTTAATCCGAAAATTTAAAAACTCGATAACCTGCGTGGAGTGAATATCGCTTTTTTCTGTCTGATTGTCTTCTGATACAATTTTCTCAATACGTTCTTTTGATTTCTTTATAAATTTATCCAGTTTCTGTATTCTCTCTTCAAAACTGGTTTTGTTACTCAGGGTTACCTCTTGAACTTTAAAAGATTCATTATAGAGTTCGAGAATCTTACTAAATGCATTTGCACTGTTATCCAGGCTCTCCAGCTCACCAATGATCTGGTGGGTCTCCGCTTTTTCTCCTTCCTCTCTCGATTGAATATGTTTCTCAAGGGCCTCGATTTCTAATTGATATTTTTCTATCTCCCTCTTCTCGCTGTCAACTTCAATCAACTGATTCTTAAGCTCCTCAACTTCAAACTGATATTTTTCTATTTCTTTCTCCAGTTTGCCTTGAACGTCACCTGCTATTTCTGAATTCCCTCTTTTGAACCTGCTTTTTAGTAGTGCTAGTTTTTCCTTGAGTTGTAAGTTTTCATTTTTGTAATTTTGCCTGTCCGTTGAATCTTTTTTTAATTCGCGGTATTCCTTACTGCTTTTGTAGGCGGTTTTCCTCTCCGCCAAAAGTTGTTTTAGTTTTGTCTCTGCCACGTTTTTTTCGGAAAGCAGTTCCTCCTGCATTTTTTTTTCGTTGCCAAGCAGGTTTTTAATTGTTTCAAGCTCTTGTGTGAGAAGGGGTAAACTTTTCAAATCCGCATTTGCCTTATTCAGTCTGGATTTATAGTTTTGACTTTGCTCCTCAAAACTTTGCATCTTTTCCAGTAAAGATATTTTTTCTTCTTCCAGTTTTTTTTTGAACTTTTTATCCTGAGATTTCTGCTCATTTTCGTGCTTTCGAACTAACTGGAAATTTTCTTTTTCTATTTGCCTTATTTTTATTTTTTGCTGGGAAACGGTCTCTTTAATCAAGGCCAAATTATGCCCTAAAGGTTTGGGTGTTTTTTTTCGGAAGAGTTTAATGGCCTCCTCAATGGAATTTCTCAAATCCCCTTCCGAACACGGTTTTTCCAAAAATCGGAAAATTCCTCCTGTGTTAATTGCCCCAATCACTGTTTCCTGCTCGGGATAGCCGGTTAACATGATTCGAATTATTTTGGGGTGACCATTTTTTACTTTTTCCAGAAAATGCAGGCCGCCAATACCGGGCATTTTCATATCCGACACCACTACTGCGATTTCCTTATCGCCACTTAGAATTTCCAATCCCTTTTCAGCGTTTTCAGCGGTCTCGATTTGAAAGAAAGGTCGGAAACAACGCTTGTATCCATTTAGAAGGTTGGAGTCGTCATCTACAAACAAGACTCGTTCATCCATAATATTTTATCCCCTGCCTTAGTCCCCTTGATATGTAAAACACTTTTCAAATTTTCAGTTTGTTTTTAAAATCATTTTCCACATCCATGAACGTAGGTCTTGCATGTTTGGGAATGGCCCTTCTTCCAAATTCAATAGCAATTTTTGGGTTTACGCCGCTAACAAAATAAATAATGATTGTTTTAATCACCAACAGGTATTCTTTTTCGCTTTCGGCGTACATTTTCATTTTGCGGGCTATAGGCGCAACTATTCCGTAGCATAATAAAACTCCTATAAAGGTTCCCACCAGAGCGGCACCAACCGCCTGCCCCAAAACCTCGGGAGGTTCGCTAATTTTCTCCATTGTTAAAATAATACCTAGAACTGCGGCAACTATGCCCAAACCGGGAAACGACTCTGCTATTTCACCTACCAACTCGGCTTGTTTGCATTGTTCCTCGTAATGCGCCTCTATTTCATCATCCAGCAATGTATTTAAATCGTAATAAAGTATTTTGGTTGAAATAATTGTTCGAAAGGAATCTGTTAAAAACATTAGAGGCTCCTCTTTTTCTAAAATTTCAGGAAATTTTTTAAAAATGCTACTGTTATGCGGGTCATCCATGTGGCTTTCCAGTTTTATCGGGCCATCTTTCCGGATTTTGCCAAAAATATCATTTAATAAATTCAGAATTTCCAGAAAATCCTTTCCTTCAAGGGGAGAGAAAGTAAATCCCCTCACCAATGTTTTCAAAGTGGCTTTAAAAAAAGCTGGTGTGCTGCTTGCTATGAAGGCTCCCAAAGCCGCCCCACCGATGATCAAAAATTCAGAGGGTTGCCAAAGCAAAAAAAGGTTTCCATCGTGCCATGTATACCCCGCTATTACGGAGGCGATGACTATAGTTAACCCCAAGGTAGTAAAAATTTTATCCATAATCTATCCTTCGAAGATGCCCTGAAATTGATATGCTTTTAAACTATTATTTTTTTTATTTTGGAATTTTAATTTCAAATAAGAGTGAACCCGTTGAGCCTTTAGAGCAATTTTCAGGCCATAACTAAGGAAAGACGATCCCACCGGACTATCATATTTGCGGAATGCCGTTATTTTTTTAACAGGATGCCCAGCCATCTTTTCGTTAAATTATTTCAAGCCATTTAGGGTCTTCCAAAAAAGCACCGGTTTTCTTTTTCCCTGATTTTAAGTTTTAAATTTCAGTAGACCTTCCCGTGAGCAAATCTTTTCCCGGCATATTATCTGGGAAAGCAACGAGAATCGTTTACAGATTTTGTTGTAGAGGAAGGCGGATCGTAAACGTTGTTCCTTCGCCTAGTTCCGTGTCCATGGATATTTCCCCATTATGTTTTTTTACAATCATGGTATAGGTTAAGGCCAGCCCTTGTCCTGTGCCTTGCCCAACTTCCTTGGTTGTGAAAAATGGGTTAAAAACCTTGGCCCTGATTTCTTCTGGTATTCCGGTTCCTGAATCCTTAATAATGGTTTCAGCCCATTTCCCCTTTTGTCTCGTAACAATATTGATGGTCCCTTTTTGATTTCTTTCGTTTTCCAAGGAATCTTTGATTGCCTGTGAAGCATTGACAATTATGTTAAGAACAGACTGGTTAAAGTCGTTGATACAACAAGGAACAAGGGGTAATTCCGGATCCAGGCTAGTCTCAATATTTGCAACGTACTTCCATTCGCTTTGCGAAATGTTCAAGGTAGTTTCTATCCCTTTATTAAGATCATTAGGTTTTCTCTCATCCATTCCGGGATGAGAGAACTCTTTCATCGCCTGCACAATTTTGTTTACCCGCCCAATTCCTTCCAGGGATTGATCTATAGCCTCCGGAATTTCATCTATTAGAAAGTCAAAATCTTTTTCTATTATATTGGCATTGATTTTTTTAACCATTTCCATTGATGAAGTTTCATTTTTTAATTGTCCCGCCAATTGATTGTAATCATTTAAAACATCTATAAGATATCCAAAGGATTCCCGGAGAAAACTTGTGTTATTACTAATGAATTGCAGAGGAGTGTTCATTTCATGAGCTATTCCTGCGGCTAATTGACCGATGGATTCCATTTTCTGGGTATGCCCCAGTTGAGTTTCCATTTGTTTCCGTTGGGTGATGTCTCTGAACACGTATTGGAGAATGGTTTTGTCACTTAACTTGGCTTGGCTAACTGTTACGATCACAGGGATTTCCTTGCCACTATCATGAAGTAAATAAATATCTTCAACTATTTCATTTACATGAGAGGAGCTACCTTCTTTCAGGCGGATACATTGTTCAGCACTTTCCCCAGAAAACAAATCCTCTAGTTGCATTTTTACAATCTTTTCTTTCTTTCTTCCTATCAATATTTCAGCTTGTTTGTTGGAATTGATGAATTTTCCGGTATTGGTGTTCAATATGAAAATCGCGTCTCCGGCTTCTTCCATTAACATTCGATACATCAGTCGCGAATCTTCAAGAGTTTTCTCTATTTCCCTCTTGCCCAAAACCCTTTCGATAGCCTTTGGCAACATCCTAAGAAAGTTATCTTTGGAATCCTTTACAAGATAGTCATAGGCCCCCAATTTCATAGCTTCTACAGCAACATTTTCACTCCCTTCTCCAGTAATCATAATAATTGGAGTTTCTTTTGCTTCCTCAATGAGTTCCAACCCTGACCCATCACCGAGTAAATAATCTAACAGGATTAAATCGAAAGTAGATTCTCGCAACTTTTTCCTTGCTTCGGTCAGAGAAAGGGCTCCAACCAAATCATAAGCTGGCAGTACTTCCTTGATCACCCGTTCCACCAATTTTTGTGCTATCAATGTATCTTCAACATGTAAAATGCGCATTTATTACCTTAAATTATGGTTAAACATGTTTTTAATTTCCACCATGGTTTTTAAAATGTCGTCAGGGTTAAGGACTTTTTGAGCCGCTCCAAGAGCAATGGCTTCTCGTGGCATCCCGAAAACTGTGCAGCTGTTTTCGTTCTGAGCAATGGTCAGTCCACCTGCATCTGATATCGCCGCCATTCCTTTTGCGCCATCGGCCCCAATCCCAGTTAAAAGAATGGCTACTGCCGCCGAGCCATAATGTTTCGCCACCGAAAGAAAGGTGGCATCCACAGAGGGACAAAAACAATCGGATGTGGATTTTGGACGTAAGTAAAACTCTCCGTTATGGTTTATTTCTAAATGGGTGTTTTTGGGGGAGAAATAAATAAAACCCGGGAGGGGGAAGCTCCCGTTTTCAGGGACACATACTTTTAATTGGCATTTCCTGCCCAGCCATTTTACCAGCCCCATCAAAAACTCTTCGCCTACATGCTGGACACATAAAATGGGAATCGGAAAATCCTTGGGCAATTGAGCCAGGATATCTTGCAATATGCCTGGTCCACCTGTTGAGGCCCCAATGCAAATGACCTCTAATTTTTTATGATGAATGATGGCGGTCGAATCCGGACTCTCCGTCAACTTAATTTTTTTCGCTAAAGGATCCAGACGAACCCGTTTTTTAAAAACAAAAACCCCGGAAACCACTTTTATCTTGTTGATTAACTCTCTGGATATTTCCTGATAATTTGAATTTATGCCTCCCCGGGGTTTAGCTAATACCTCAAGGGCACCCGCATCCAACAAATTGAAAATATTTTGAGAGTTGTTTTCATTTACCGAAACGCTCAATACCAGAATCGGTCGGGGATTATCTTTCATGACTTTCCGGATAAACTCCAATCCGTCCATTTCCGGCATATGATAGTCAGTACAGATCACCGCAGGCTCTAAACTTGGGATAAGGTTCAAGGCTTCCCTGCCATTTTTAGCTCTACCGACAACCGAGATCTCAGGGTCGGAAGAAAGTATTCTCTCCAAAACTTTTAGGACCATGGGAGAATCGTCTACCAAAAGAACTTTTATGGGCGCTTTCTTTTCCATTTAGATCAGTTTTTTTAAAGTGTCTAACAATATAGATTGATCAAATGAAGGTTTGGCTATATAAGCATTTGCTCCCACCTCCATACCGCAGGCCTTGTCCTTCTCTGAAGCCAGGGAAGTCACCAGAATAACCGGCAGGTCTTTATATTTATCCTTTTTGCGAATTTCTTTAGTCAGGGTCAGACCATCCATGTTTGGCA
>Ga0209992_10003629_pt1 | contig 12799 bp, 18 predicted proteins | sample 2SBtaG_2_FD_182564 | JGI IMG/M metagenome (GOLD analysis project Ga0209992, IMG submission 182564) | Deep subsurface microbial communities from Kolumbo volcano to uncover new lineages of life (NeLLi) - 2SBTROV12_ACTIVE470 metaG (SPAdes)... | ecosystem: Environmental > Aquatic > Marine >... | reverse complement strand
TTTGCAGTAATTCTGAATTTATGCCTGCAAACATTACACAAGTGATTGAATTGATTTGCATGATTCCATTTCTCCCCACAACCATAGCAGATTTTGGCTTCTCGTAAATCCATAATGGTAGTCCTCATTATTTTGGTAGAATTTGTAATTAAAAGAGAGTTGGTTATTGTGATAACTTGAATAACTATGGTGAAAAGATCTCGCTAATCTCTTTTTCTAGTCTTATATCTATTGGCTTTTTTATTACCCCTCGAACTCCTTTTTCAATAAACCATTTCATTTCATCATCATCAATTGTTGATGCAGTTAACAAAACAATATTGTAATCTTTAATGCTTCCAGTAGTGTCCAGTTCTTTAATTACATCGGTTCCTGAAAATTCTGGCATTGCCACATCTAGAAAAACTGCATCATATGAATTGTTTCTAATCATCTCTACTGCATCTTTTCTTGAATTTGTAAAAGAGAAATCATGTCCTAATGCCTAAAAAGCAAATTCTAGTGCTTCTGTAATCAGTTTGTTGTCATCAACATTTAGAACCTTCAATAATTTTTTACTTATTTCACATGTATTTATGTGCCGTATTTGACATGCATTTTGAAAATAATACTCTTTCTTTGATTTTATTTTTCTATAATGAATAATTTGAGGTGATTTCTAGGGAAAACTTATTGCTAATCTGTACACCATAGATCAAGATTGAATTGTTTTAGATGTGATGGAAAAGGAAAAATCCGAAATCAATTTGGTATATGGGAAAAATGTGAATCATGTCAAAAATCTGAAATGACATTTGAGAGTGTCACTCCGGAACCTGATTCAAATGAAGAAGGACTTTGAATTAGAATGAGAACAGAAATCCAAAATTAGATTTCAATATCTTTAAGTTCAGAAATAATTTGTGTGATGTCATGGAAGGTGCAGAAAAAGCAAAACTCGATCACCAGAGAAATAAATCTGAAATTGTTAATCTAGTCAAAAACATGTTTGCATTTGATAAATGGGGAGATGAGGAATACAGGGTAAAACTCCAAGAACTCGTCAAAAAAGATGAGGAGTTAGTAGCAGACGTTGTTAGAAAAATCAAAGAAGAAAAAGCCGTAGAGTAAACCCTTTAGCGAATTGTTTCGTATGCCTCTTTTAGTAGTGATTTGAGGTCATCTATACTTTGATCTAATTGCACTTGTATGGTATTTTGTGGTTCTTTTCTACTCTTTTGGATTTTAATAATAACTGAATTTGCTTCTGGTGCTACATCTGCAAACCATCTAAATGTCATTGATTTTCCAAAAACAATTCTATGCATTCTAACATCCTCTACAATATTTTCTCCAAGTGAGAAACAATAGTCTCTAATTGTGTCATACAATGGTAAAACATTTTTTGGAATTTGTTTTTTAAAATCCTCATATGTTCTCTTGTTGCCAAAGTTTACAAGCTCCATGAATTGAAAATAAATATTGATTAATTTATACTCTAAGTTTTTTTGCTAGAAAGTAATTTAAGCTGCATAGGAATGAATCATTTTATGGGGGAATCATCAATTTCTATATTATATGAAAATAAAGATACAAAATGTCAAAACTCTGAATGCGGCCACATTATGGATTCACATTTGAATTTTAAAAATATTGGACCTGCAAGAGTTCCATTACTATACTGTGCTGAATGTCGTGCACAAGGCAAAGAATGCAAACTAACTAAATTCTAAATACAATGAAGCCCATACAAATTGGAATTATTGTTGCATCTGTTATTGTGTTAGCTGCTCTTGTTAGCCAGTTAGGTGAAGAAGTAGATACTGTTGATGAAGCAGTTCTGGTAATTTCTGATGTTGATATTACTCCCGTTGATGAACAAACCTTTGATAAAAATTTGGATTGTATGGGAGATGCACAATGTTTTGAAGGAATAGTTTCAAAAATTATTGATGGCGATACAATTATTGTTAATGATGAATCCATTAGATTTTCATTGTCTTCAGCTCCAGAATTGCAAGGATATGGTGGAGTTGATTCCAAGAATTTTATTGAAATTATTTGCCCTGTTGGTTCTAAAGTTACAGTTGATGAGGATGATGGACAAATACTTGGTAGCTATGGTAGAATTATTGGTCTTGTATATTGTAATGATGTAATACTAAACCAAGAACTACTTGATTCTGGTTTGGGACACTTGGAGGAGAGATTTTGTGATTCTTCTGAATTTGCAGAAACTACATGGGCCCAAAAACATGGCTGTCATGGAAACTAGTGAAAAATATTGTCTGAATCAATTAAAATTCTCCAGATTGCATCCCGACTCAAATCAATAAAGATGCTAAAATCAATACTGAAGGTAATTTATGAGGGCAAAAAAGTATTTGTTCCTATATTGCTAGGATACAGATTAGTGCAAACTCTCTCAAAACGACGTGAAAGAAAAAAATCAGAGTCTTTAGGAGATGGGGCATAATGGGATTCAAAGATTGGTTTGTAGATGATAGTACTGGAAATGAGTCAGTAAAGGTACAGTGTTCAGGCTGCAATAGAGTTACTGTGGTAAAAATTCCTTCAGGTAAATCCTTTGAGAAATGGAACAAGGATACCAAATGCGGTCAGTGCAATGCTTCAAGCAGCTGGTCACAAGTAAAATAATCTCCCTCTAAAAAAAGAAAAAGGGTTAAAATTCTATCATGGTTCCTGCTGCAATTGTATATTTTTGATTTTGTTGTTCTCCGTGGATGTCATACCATGAAACATTCAGATTTACTTTGTTTCTAAGGGCTGACTCTACTGTAATATGACTTGCTTGTCGTAGTCTGTCTTGAATTGGTTTTTCTAAAACTATTTCTTTGATTGATTTTTCCATGTATAGTGATTATGAGTTTTGATTTAGCATTGAAAGTAAAAATTAATTTTTGATCGCTTGATCAATATTGACTAAAGTGGTCTTGCAGATATCTTTTTGTGTTATGTTTTTTATCATTTCAATAAGCTTATGTTGATACTATTTGTATGAATTTTAAATGAGTTTTCGAGCTAGTGTATTTACTGCAACACAATTAGGAATAATTATTGGGATTTCTGGTGCTGCATCATCTATTTTGTATATTTTATATGTCTCGTATAGATAATTCTTAATTAGATTCTATATGATTGAAATTATTGAATTTCAACTGTGTGTTTCCTGACTGTGATTATAAGAAAAATAATATCCTAGAATCTGAATTTGTTATTCATTTGAGTGATAAACATTCAGGTGAGCTTAAAACAGTATCTGCAAAAGAAAATATTCCAATTGATATGGTTCGTATGATGACTATATCCAACTCTAAAGTATTCATTAACTCATAAAGTATCAGAAAATATATTTCCTAAAAATATTAAATAACATCATTTTCCGATGAAAATCATCTACTATGAATAAAATTGGAATTATTGGGGGAATAATTGCAGCTATAATTATTGGAATAACTGCAGTATCATTTTCAAACACTTCAGAACCTGATGAAATCATTGAGTCTGAATTTTCTTTACAAAGATATTATGATATTGGTCACCTGTTAGGCACTTCTGATGCTCCGATTACTATTGTAGAATTTGGAGATTATCAATGCCCATTTTGTAGTGAATGGTATATTGAAACAATGCCTATTATCAAAGAACAACTAGTTGATACTGGAAAAATCAATCTAGTTTTTGTTGATTATGCATTTTTAGGTCCTGATTCACTACCTGCAGCTAGAGCAAGTTACTGTGTTGAGGAGCAAGGCAAGTATTGGGAGTTTCATGATATTTTATATTCAAATCAAAAAGATGTCAATAGCGGTTGGGTAAATCTACCAAACATCAAGAATTTTGCGTCTCAAATTAATTTAGATATGTCTGATTTTGAAGCATGCATGGATTCTGATGAATATCTATCAGATGTGGAAAACAGCATTCAATTATCAAATGATTCAGGAGTACAGCAGACACCTACGTTTTTTATCATGAATTCAGATGGTATTATTGAAAAAATTGAAGGCAAACAACCACTATCAACTTTTGAAACAGTCTTGTTTCCATACACTGGTGTGAAATTTTCTGTTGATGAACCATCAGCTTTAGATGAAGAAATTATTGATGATTCCTTCTCTGTTGCAACATTTGATTTGTCTAGAGCATCTCCTGTTGAAGGATCAAATGATGCACCAATTACTATTGTAGAATTTGGAGATTATCAATGTGTAACTTGTGGAAAATGGAATTTAACAATAAAGCCTGAAATTGTTCGTGAACTATTTGATACTGGTAAAGCAAAAATGTATTTCCTTGATTTTCCATTTCAAGGTGATGATTCATACACTGCTGCTCAAGCTTCTTGGTGTGCAGATGAGCAAGGAGAATATTCAAAATACCATTCTAATCTTTATGTTAATCAAGCAAGTGTAGATGATGGATGGGCTAGTTCTGATTTTCTCAAAGAGTATGCCCATCAACTGAAACTAGATGAATCACAATTCAATGATTGCCTTGATTCCGAGAAATATGTAGATAAAGTTTCATTTAACAAACAAGTAGGAACGGATAATGGAGTATCACGTACTCCAACATTTTTTGTCATTGGTCTTGATGGCCAAATTGAACAAATCAATGGAGGACAACCTGCATCTGTATTTATTGATACAGTAAATTCTATGAGTAATTAGAATTCTTGGAATTTATCTAAAATAAAATGAATCCACAACAAACTATTACCATTTTGGTATTAATTCAGATATTTTTACTAGTTGGAAGTTTTGGAATTTTATCTCATTTTGAAAATGAACAATCGATTTTTGAGAAATCAGTCATTATTATAACTGATACCAAACATATTTCTGCAAATCTGGTACATGAGACTGAAAAATTCCTTGCAGGTGTGCCTTATTCCTCTCCTGATGAGTTGATACAGCGAATTGACTTTAATATGGCAACTATCAGACATGGGGGATTCTTAGATGATGCGACTCATCTGAACCCTTTGCCTGAGAAGTTTCTTCCCCTTTGTAAAATCGCTGAGGAGAAATTAGAAGTATACATTACTCATGTAAACGAAATCAAAATCATACAAGATTTTAATCTAGATTATAACAATCCCGAATTTTTGGTTCTTGAAACAGAACGCTTTGATGCTGAAGGTGCATTTAATGTATTGATTAATTCAATGATTAAAGAAAATAATTATCTTACATCATTTATTTTCTCTTTGAACTATGTTCTGGCAATCTTTAATGTGGCAATACATGTTGTAATGATATTTTCAATCTTGAATATTCTTAAAAAACAAAAACAAAAAGAACTCAAACTAGAAAAGTTTTCAGTAATTGGAGAATTATCTGCAAGGCTTGCACATGATTTACTTAATCCATTAAATGTATTACATGGAGTTTTTGAATTACTCAAATACTCTAAGGATAGAAAAATGTCTTCATCTCATGAAGATAGAGCATTTAGAGCAATACACCACATGTCTCACCAAATACTTGATGTGATGAATTATATTAAAACAATGGAGATAAACCGCTCTGATATTTTGATTTCTAAACTAATTGATAATGCAATGAAGAGAATACCAGATCCTGAAAGTGTAAAAATTGAGAAACCTGAAAATGATTTCAAAATATCATGTGATGTTTTAAAAATTGAAGTTGTTTTATCTAATCTAATTTCAAACTCTATTGACGCAGTTGATTCTAAAGGAACAATTAAGATTTTTGCAAAAGATTCTATAGATAATATACAAATTCGCATTGAGGATTCAGGACCTGGAATTCCTGAGGATATTATTAATGAAATCTTTGAGCCACTAGTTACATCCAAGCAAAAGGGCACAGGATTAGGCCTTGCTAGCTGTAAAAGTATCATCGATGCTCATGGTGGAATTCTTTCTGCTAGGAATAACCCTACAACGTTTACAATTATTTTACCCAAAAACCTTGAGAAATCATGACTGAAGCCTCACTATCAAAACTTGATGAGAAAGGTGTGTTTACTATAGTTTTTGTGTCTAGTGTAGAGCGTAAAGTAGGTAAAGAGACAGTTTTTGAGGTGAACATTCAGACTGAGGAGGCCTTTGATGGGATTACAGAGTTTTACACATCTCGCAAAATGATTATATCCAAATTCTATGAGAATGGTAAACCAACACAGCTAGCTCAAGACATTCTAAAAGGCAAGAAACATCGAGTGAAAATCATCAAACAGAGATTTGGCAATGGTCGTGAAGACTTTGATATTGCAAAATCCTAAGTAAAGTCATAAATCATTTTCTTGGATATCTGTTGTGATTTGGTATTTGCAAACTTTGTTGTAACTGGATTTAAAAGAAGACAAAAAAATATCGTAGAGGTTGAAAACAAATCTCAAAGATTACGAAATGAGGGACAAATTTCAGAATCTCATGCATTTGAGGAACATGCTATATTTTTAAAACAAGAATTGGGTAGATATTTTCAGCAAAATCGAGAAATTCTTGTAAATCGTGGAATAATTCCAATTTATCGTGTAGGAATTCCTGCTATTACTGAGCAAGAATTGCAAACAGCTGATGAGTATAATTTGAAAAATCCTAAATTGTTCTAAAAATCAATAGTTTTTACATTACTGTACTGATACTTTGTTTGCGTGATTCCAAAAATCGCGATTACCAAATCGGGTAGTCAAACGCAATTATGAAGAACGGATTCTCTCCATTCTTCATGAGATTGGGAGGGCCTCTTCAGCTCTTTCAATCTCGCTTTAGAATAATTTTTTAATTCTATTTTTTTGCTTTTTGAGGTTTTGAATGAGCTTTAACCATATGTCTCATTGTTCGTTGAGGATCAGAGAATTTCATTTCACATATTCTACAAACTAGAGTTGGCTCTTCAGTCTTTTTTTTGAATAGGTTCATGAAAAATCCACAAGATCTCATCAATATGAACTATGGAATGACTTTTTTTATTGGAGAAATACAGTACCAGTATTGGAAAACCATGATTATTCATCTGATAGATATGAGACAGTATCAATAGAGTCAAAAATTCGAGAAGGTGTTTTTCATAAAGTAGTTAAAGATACAGAAACTGGAAAAGCAGTTTCATGTTCATGTAAGTGTTGGAGTAAGGGTGGCAAGCCTTGTTTTGGTATGAAAAGTATTGGATATTCTTTGGAGTGATTATATGATTTCTCGTTGTGTATCTTGCTCCAAAGTAAAGAAGGATTATGATGTATGGAGTAATAAAATAATCATTTGTGCTACCTTTGATTCTGTTTTTCAGGATGTAGATGTGATTCGTGGGATGTCTAACGGTGATGTGATTTGTCATACATGTGTGCAGAAAATTTTAGATGAGATTGAAAAGAGTAGAAGATAATTTTTTCCACATTTGAATCTCAAGTATGAAAATCATTTCCAGTCTTAATATTTGATAAATTCAGATGTTATTTATGGTAAAATTCAATAAAATTCTAGTTCCCCTTGATGGATCAACTAATTCTCTTAGAGGATTAAACAAAGCAATAGACATTGCTAAAGTCAGTGGGGCTGAAATTACAGGATTGTATGTGTTTCATCTGCCAATTGCAGCTGGAATAAAGTATTCACAAAAAATGAAAGAGCAAGCACAACAAAAAGCTACCAAAGCCATAGGGCCTGCAATGAAAAAAGTAAAACAAGCAGGACTTGGATTCCAATACAAGACAACTGGTGGTAATGTTGGTTCTAATATTGTGAAAACTGCAAATTCAGGAAAATTTGACATGGTAGTTATTGGTGCTAGAGGATTAGGTGCTGCAAAAGAGGCATTTTTAGGAAGTACATCTCACCATGTTTTACACAAAGCAAAGGTTCCTGTACTAGTTGTAAAATAGCTTTTTTGTTATTTTTTATTTTTATTTTATTATGGTGTATTTTTGCTCTAAAAATAATTGAGATTACCCATGGTCTGAATAATGTGAAAATAATTATGCTTATTTTGAGCAGATCTGCTGTGATATACCTTTGAGATGTAATGGTATTATGACTAGGATTGATTTTAGGGAATACGAAAAGGAATCAGCTGTAAAATCAAAAATTCTAAAACACAAAGAGAGTGTAGTTATTGCTTTGTTTATTGGAATTGCATTATCTGCATTAACTACCCTTGACATTCAATTCTCAGAAAAGCCACTTGATGAGGAAGCTGTACTAAAGTATATGATGACGATTAGTGATAGGTACAATTCATTTTATTTTATGCATAATAATTTAGAGATAACTGATGCAGAATATCTATCAGAGTTGTTGTCGCTAAAATCAGATTATGAAATATACCTCAAAGCTGCCAAGAATCATGAATGGAAGCTAGATGGTGTAATGACTAACATTGATTCATTCCAATTTGAATTGGACAAAATTAATCAAGAAATTTTAGTTTTGAAAAATCTCTAGATATGCTTATCTTTTTTGATTTTTAGACTAGTATCATGAAGGGTTCAAAGAAAAAAGACAATCGTAAACAAAAGGGGCAAAAGGCAGCAGAAACTCAAGACAGAATTAGAAAATATAAACGCGACCAACAAAACAAAAAGAAATCAAAGAAACCCAAGAAATATTAGATTACAATAAAATTATTCAATCAATATTGCAGGTTTAAACGGCCTTGCATGTCGAGCTTTACCTTTTGGATCATAGATATCATCATCAGACTCTGAATAAACTGTAATATCCACTCCAAATTCTTTCTTACCTATACTTGCAAGCTCTGCAGAGAGGAATTCTTTTTCATTAAAATCATCTGATTCAAGCTTCATCTGTTTAATTTCTTCAGACTCTGAATGTAAATCCTTGATAACCTTTTGAATATAATCAGGCATTTTTTTTGCATCTGTAGTTTCAGGATCTGCAATGAGTTCTTTCATAACAACTCCCATATTGTTTTGTCCACCTACCATAATCTCTAACACCTTGCGATACACTTTTTGTTTCATTGAATCTGAATTTACATAGAGTACAATTTTTTTCGGAATAATTTTTGTTACTTTGAGAATATTTGCAATGTCATCTATTGTTGATTTTAGAAAATTTTCAGACTGTATTGATGTCGTATCTACATTGTCTTTAGAATATGCAGGCCAAGCTGATTTTGAAACAGAATTACTATTGCCAAGTCCCTCCCACATTTCTTCAGCAACATGTGGTGCAAATGGAGACAACATTGCAACTCGTGCAGAGTTTATCTGGTGTAATATTCCTGAAACATTTTCTCGTCCTTTAGCTTGAACTCGTTTATTGTACCAACTCAAGTCTGATTCAAATGAAAATAGTATATCATGTAACGCTTCACGCAATCTCATCTTCTTGACAGCTTCTGTAACCTGAGAAATTAGTGCTTGAGTTTTAGATAAAATCCATTTATCTTCAGTTTCTGTGCCTGAAATAGGTTCATTTTTGGCATTTTTGCACTCTTCAAGTAATGATTCAAGCTTACTTTGAATTCCAGTGACAGATTCCATGTTAAAATCAGCATCTTGTAGTAGTTCAGCAGATGAGATAATTGCTAATCTAATTGGGTCTGCTCCATGTTCTTTAATTGCAGCTCGTAATGGAATGATGTTTCCCATACTCTTACTCATTTTAGCCCCATCCATCATGACACTACCATTAACAACAATTTCTTGTGGCCATAATTTTTTCTCAAAGATTGCAACATGATTCAAAACAAAAAATGTCAAGTGGTTTTGAACTAAATCTCGTCCGGAATGTCTAGAGTCTACTGGATAAAAATATGTAAATTCTTTTTTCATTGTTTCTATGGTATTTTCATCAAGCTTGGATGTGGATGCAACTTTTGATACATCACCAGTGTCTAACATAATGTAATCAAATAGTTCTCTAGTTAGATTCTCAGGTGAAACAGTTCCATCATTTACAAATCGTGAAATGGTATAATATGCCATGTAGATTACACTATCAGACAATGATTCTACAATCCAATCATTGTCCCATGGTAATTTAGTACCAAGTCCTTGTTGTCTTGCACAAGCTCGTTCATGCAACCAATCAATTACTTCATTAAATTCAGTTTGAATGTTATTTGGTAGAATGTTCATCTCATCAAAACAATTGCGAGCTAGGTTCTTCCATGATTCATCACCATAATTCAAGAACCATTGATTGTTCAAAATTTTCACAACACATTCAGTTCCACAACGACAACGAACTGGTGCATTTTCAAGGACAGGGAATTTTTCTAGATGATTATTTTCTTGTAGCCAAGCTCGCACCTTGTCTCGACCAAACTGTACCTTTTCATTGTTAAACTCTCCACATTTTTCATTTAACTTCCCATCAGTAAACTCTTTGAGGTATAATTCTTTGGTAGCTTCCTCCAGTTTGTCATCTGACTGATCAGTCACACCAAATTTTTCACAGATTTGTTTTGCTGGGAATTTCTCATATCCTTCTGTATCAATAATTGATATAGGCTCGATTTTGACTGCCAATTCGTGCCCAGATTCTTTCAAATCCATTAAAGCTTGATAGTCTTTTGGTGCATGACCTGGCACTGACATGACTAATCCTGTGCCCATTCCAGGCTCTACGAATTCTGCTGGTAGTATTGGAATGTCTCGTCCATCATGGGTTTTAGCATTTTTACCAATAATGTCACTTCCCGGTATATCGCCATCCACTGTAACTTCTTTTTCAAAGAATGCAAGCTTGTGTGCACATTGTTCAGACACTATCCATTTTTCTCCATCAACTGTAATTTTTTTGTAAATTGTATTTGGATTAACCCAAAGATTGGTAATTCCAAAAATAGTTTCAGGTCGTAATGTTGTAATTGGAAAAATGTAATCCTCAAAGACAAACTTTACCAAGAAATTCTTGTCATCTATCTTTGGTTCAACATCACCCATTGTATCATGTTGGGATACCGGATTCTGGTCTTTAGGACACCACCCAACTGGATGACTTCCCTGAATGATTCTGCCATTTTCTTTGAGTGTTGTAATCTGCCATTCGATAAACTTTTGATAACCTGGAACAATAGTTGTAAACTCTCGACGCCAATCAATGGAATAACCCATCTCGATCATTCCAGATTTTATCTCTTCATGAAAATAATCTGCAATTTTTATTGGTTCAACAAATGTTTTGATTGCATCTTCTGGAACCTTGTACACATTTCGTAATCCATCAAGAATTTCTTTTTCTTCATTTTGAATTCGTCGTGCCATTCCAAGTACTGGAGTCCCTGTATAATGGAATCCCATTGGGAACAGTACATTGTACCCCTGCATTCTGTAAAACCTTGCATGCACATCAGCTAGTGTGTAAGTTCGCCCATGTCCGATGTGTTGCGGAGAGTTTGGATAAGGATAAGCCACTGTAATGAATTTTTTTGGTTTCTCGTTTGGATTTGTTTCAAAGTCTTTTGATTCAGACCATTTGCTACGCCATTTAGTTTCTATTTCATTCCAGTTAATTGTCATTGTATCATCCTAGTATCATTGATTTTGCTTTCTCAATTGCCTGCTCTTTTTTAGATGTGTCTTTTCCCCCACCTTGAGCAAATTTGGCATCGCCTCCACCTGAACCTCCCAAAATTGTAGAGATTTCACGGGCAATTGCGCCTGCATCCACGCCTGATTGCTCTCCAGAAAACACCATTACTCGAATTGTAGGACCTGCCTCAAACACTCCACAATAAGCTGCAGTATTGTCTTTTGAGACTAGCTTTTTTCCAAAGTTTTGATGGAAATAGTCATCATAGGATTCATCCGCTGAAAAACACAATTTGTTTTTGACTGCAATTTTTCCAATGTCTCCAGAGTTTCCAGCAAGAACTTCATCTAATAGTATGGGGATAAGGTCACGAGCTTTTTGTTTATTTTCTTCTCTTGTTTTTTCTTTAATCTCTTTTTGTGCACACTCTTCAGCTTTTAGTTTTTTTAATACTTTTTGTTCTTCTACATATTTTACTGCTGTTGATCCTGAAACAAATTCTAGACGAACTACACCGTCTTGAATTCTTTTAGTCTTTGTAATTTTAATTAGTTTTATATCTCCAGTTGATTTTACATGTGTTCCACCACAAGCTTCAATATCTCTATCTGCAATGGAAACAATTCTTACTGACTTTACTGGAACTACGCCGCCCTGATAAATTCTAAATCCATATTTTTGCTCAGCTGTTCCTCTATCATAGTAGTCAACTGATACTGGAATATTTTCTTGCACCAAATCATTTGCAGCTTTCTCAATCTGTTGTACCTGCTCATCAGTGAGGGATGAATGATGAGTAATATCCAATCTGGCATGATCATTGTCTTTGAATGCAGAGTGCTGCCAAATCCAAGAACCTAAAATTTTTCGAGAAGATGAGTTTAGTATGTGAGTGCTGGTATGATTCTTTGTAATGTTTGCACGACGTTCTACATCTACAATACATGAAACTGTATTGCCTTCTTTTGGAATTCCACCTTCAAGCTTGTGAACAATAATGTTTGCATGTTTATCCACATTAGTAACTTTGAATCCATCTATTGTACCCAAGTCTGGTTCTTGTCCACCACCACGTGCGTAAAATGAAGTTCTATCTAGTACCACTTGGTCATCAAAGACTTTGATTACCTTGGCATCAAATTCCATTGGGTCATCTTTGTAAAAGAGAGTTTCAGTTTCAGGTAATTCTTCTAGTGGCAATTCTGCAATTGCCTTTTTCTTTTCAGATTGATGCAAGTCTGAAAGTTTAGAGTAAAATTGTGATGGAATCTCCTCAATAGCATCAACTTCTTTGAGGTATTCAGGAGTAATACCATCTGACTC
>Ga0209992_10003623_pt1 | contig 12809 bp, 11 predicted proteins | sample 2SBtaG_2_FD_182564 | JGI IMG/M metagenome (GOLD analysis project Ga0209992, IMG submission 182564) | Deep subsurface microbial communities from Kolumbo volcano to uncover new lineages of life (NeLLi) - 2SBTROV12_ACTIVE470 metaG (SPAdes)... | ecosystem: Environmental > Aquatic > Marine >... | reverse complement strand
AATTAGTTGATAAAGATTCAAGAATTAGAAAAAATGATTGATGATTTTGTAATAAAATAATAAACACAAGTAATTGAGAAAGTATGAATTAAAACACAAAAATGACTTTTTTGTCTATCTTTAAGATATCCTCCAATGTCCTTGATGTTGAAACAATCTCCAAAATCCACATTTCTCTCCAACTCCAACCACAAGTCCTCTCACCTCTCTCCTAACAACCAAAATCAACATATGATAATCAAAAAACAAACTCTTGGTTGGCAGATGAAGGAGGGGTATTGGTGAAATGAACGATCCCCCCAACTGGGATGGTGAGGGAAGATCTGAATTGATTTTTTAACAAAATTCTTTGAGAAAAATAATAAAACTTGATGAAGCCCTCACTATCCCCCCCTTCCCCTAGCACTATCAAAATCAGCATCAACTATCACACTAGTGTGAGTCATCATTAAAATAGTACCAGGTATCGACTGAAGTGGATTGATGTTGGTTGAGAGAAGTTTAAAGCTGGCTGAGTAAAATCCAAGTTCAACTTCCATCTCAATTTCATCTTCGGGTTCAATTATTAACAAATCAGCAGGACTATAATCACCATCCTTCAAACTTACAACATCTCCCAACTTTAATCCCTAATTTATATTATCAGAAAAAGCTTGGACAAACAAGATAAAGGAGTTTTAACAAAAAAAATGAACATTTGAATCGATGCACTTTTCCTCCTGATTTCGAACTACCCAAGCAACCCTCGGGATGTATCTCTCATATAATAACATATTTGGAGTATCTTTAAGACATGGAAGCAGACAACATAACCATTGTGGAAAGGGATTGGGATCTGGTAGTCGATTGAATTCTGGTTCTTGATTTTGCAATCTTTTTGGAGCATCATCAAAAATTCGGAAATATTCCTCATAAGACAGCTCACTATTCATTTAAAATACAAATAAAATAATAATAATAAATAATGGTACTTACTTTTCATCACTAGAATTTATTAATTCAAACATTTTATTGTTAAAAAAAGGTTTTGAAAATTGGAAACACTTTGACAAAATTTGTGTAATTATAAAATCGTTGATATATCAAGCTCCTTCTTTTTAATAAATATTTCTTTTGCCCTTAAAAAGAGAATAATCAAATGTTTGAGAAGATTAATAAGTTTCCAGAGAATTTCTTTATCGTTCTATCCCTTGTGGTAAGACTTTTTATGAATATTTCCAAGATTTTTTGGTTCAATTTTATTTTTTTTCGTTATGGCTTGGTATGTTTAGAATGTGCTAAATTATGTGGATAGAGGGATAATACCAGGTGCTACTCAGGAGTTTGATAACTTCATTCGAGATGATTTCCACCCTGAGAGTCCCAATACGTATCTTGGTTTATTTTGAATTGATTTGTACACTGTATTTTGAATTGTGTTTTAGGTTTATTACAGTCAGCCTTTATAGTTGGGTTTTCCATTTCATCTCTTGTTTTTGCAAGATTATCCTCCTCCTACCCCCCTTTCAAACTGGTTGAGATTATGGTATATGTATGAGGTCATTTATTTGTAGATTTCAATTGGATTATCGATTTGGATTTTTGCAACTATAATGAGTGGTGTTTCTTACTTCACAAAGTCGTATTGGATGCTTCTCACCTTCAGAATGATCAGGTAGATTATCTGTCTGACACAACTTACCATGTCATCTCATAGTGGAGTTGGAGAGGCTTCCTTCATCACCATAGTCCCTCCCTTCATTGCTGAATTCGGGTGATGATGAGATGGTGAGATGATGATATGATGGTAGATGATGGTAGATGATGGATGGTGGTAGATGAGATGGTGGTAGATGGTGAGATAGAAATAAAATATGATCTCACCAACTTATCATCATTATTCATAAAGAGGAGAAAAGAAGGGATTTTGGGCAGCTATATTTTACACTGCCATCCCATTTGGAACTGCTATTGGTGAGATGATTGATGAGATGGTGGAAGAGATCTCAACTATCTTATCATCTCATTTACCATGTCATATCATGATATAGGATATGCTTACTCATCTCTCTTAGCTTCATCTTCTCTCACTTGGGCTAGTGCTTATTTCATTGAAGCTGGTTTGATTGATGAACTTGTCACTTTTATCAACTTGTCACTATTTGATCAACTTGTCACTATTTGATCAACTTGTCAATAAAAACAGGATTGATGATCCCAGGAGCCATATTTTGTCATGGTCAATCTGAGATTGTAGAAGAAGAGAGAGAAAAGAGAAAATTGTTGATTGTAGATGATGATGAGGTGGTGATGGTAGAAGATAGTAATGAGGAGAGGAGGATGGAGATTGAAGAAGAAGATGAATTGGATGAGAAGTTGTTAAAACGACTATCCTCATTATCAAATAATAATGATATTGATCATCAACCAACTCTCATTTCTCAAATTTGTAAGATCATCAGACATCCTACCTGGTTCTGGACCACTTTCGGGTGAGAGACAAGTTGAGATGGTAAATGAGATGTTTGAATGAGATGGTTGATGGTTGATGATAGATGAGATAATTATTTACCATCATCTCATCTACCATCTCACTTACCATCATCATCTCATTTCAAATCAGATATGCTGCATATACTGGTGTTTTGGTTGGTTTATCAACTTTTGGCTCCTCCTTCCTTCTTGAATTAGGGTTAGGAGATGAGATGGTAGATGAGATGAGATGGTAGATGTGAGATATGAGATGAGATGGTAGATGAGATGAGATGAGTTGTGATGATGAGATTGTTTATTGATCATATCACACCATCTCTTCTTATTTTAGATATTTTGATGATGAGACTTCTTCTTCAACAACTTTGGGTAAGAGAGATGAGATGAGATGGTTGATTGTGAGATAATCTTCAAGGAGATATGAGATATAAGATAGTGATCTTACCTTCTACCACCTCATCAACCATCAACCATTTCATCTCATCTCATATGAACAGGAGCAATTGTGTCTTTTGCTGGGATGGTGGGGACTCCTCTAGGTAAGAGATGGGATGGTAGATGGTGAGATGGTAGACAGATAAATAAAGATCACATCTCAATAAATTGATATCTGATAATAGGAGGGATGATAATTGATAAATGGTCACCATCTCTCATCTCATCTACCATGTCCCAATATCTCACATCTCTCTCCTCTCACATGGTGATCTATTCTTTGATTGGTTCATCTCTTCTCATCCTCACCTCTTTCCTATCTCCTCTCTACCTCTTCCTATCTACCATGGGTGAGAGATGAGATGGTAGATTGTGAGACAGATGACATGTGAGATGATGACATGGTAGATTGTGAGACAGATAACATGTGAGATGATGACATGGTAGATTGTGAGACAGATAACATGTGAGATGATGACATGGTAGATTGTGAGACAGATAACATGTGAGATGATGAGATGTTTGATTGTGAGATGACAGATTGTGAGACATATATTGTGGGTGAGATGGTTGATCATCTTATCATCAACCATCTCATCTCATCTCATCTCATCTAGGTATTGGTGTTTTAATTCTTTTTATGGCCACTTCAGGTCATGAGATGGTAGATGAGATGGGAGATGGTAGATGAAATATGAGATCATGAGATGAGATGGTAAATGATGAGAGTATATTTGAGATGGTAGATGAAGTTATTACCATCTCATCTCACAACTTAACATCTCTTCATCTCATCTCTCAATCATCTACCATCATCTCATGATCTACCTAGCGATCAATTTATCTGTCATGCTTTGTTTTGAAAATGAGATGAGACCACTTGCTATTGGTGAGATATGTTGAGATGGTTGATGAGATAAGATCATATTTTATCATCTTATTATATCACATCTCATCATTTACCATCTCATCTACCATCATCTCATTTATCATCTCTCATCTCATTTCAGGCATGTCAACATTTCTCATTCATGTTTTTGGTGATGTCCCTTCTCCCATTGTGATTGGTGAGAGAGAGAGAATGAGATGAGATGGTAGATTGTGAGATGAATAAATATGTTTACCATCTCATGATCAAATATTTGTCTCACAACTTACCATCTCATCTCAACTTATCTCATAGGATGGTTGAAAGATTCTTTGGCTTCAGATTGTGTTGGTGATGATGATAACATTGCAACTTCATCTGATTGTAGGTTAACCACCATCTTATGATCAACCATCTCATCTCATGAATATCTTATGATCTATCATCACTTACCATCATCTCATCAATAATCTCACAATCTACCATCTCATCTCATCATTTACCATCTCACTTACCATCTCACTTACCATCTCATCTCACAATCTACCATCTTATTAGAGATGAGGAGGATGGGTTGAGAGAAACTTTCTTTTTATCAACTCTGTGGTTGGTATGGTGTGTGATGGGATGGTTGATCTCTTATCTCATCTTGAAATATGATATAGTAAAAATTGATCTACCATCTAATCATCATCATGATAAACCATCTCATCTACCATCTCATGATCATAATTTAGATAATGAGAATGAAAATGAAGATCAACAATCTCTTTTATCATAAGAAATATATTTTAATATGGATGAGATAGTATTTTATAAAGTTAGTTTATTATTTTATTGATTTTCTAATTTTATGATCTCTACCAATATCTACCATCTCTTATCCATCTCACAATCTACCATCTCACAATCTACCATCTTATGTTTCATTTTTCAAATCTAACACCTTGGCAAGCTTAAAAAAATAAAATATGAGAGATGGTAGATTGTGAGATGGTAAATTGTTAAATGAGATGAAAAATTTTTTATCTGTCTCGTGATCTACCATGTCCCATCACATCTACCATCTCATCAACCATCTACCATCTCATCTCTCATAATCTCACATGAAATGATCTGACCATCTCTGTTGCCAAATTATCATCCTATGAGATGAGATGAGATGATAAGTTGTGAGACAGATTATCTCATCTACCATATCATCTCATCATCTCACATGTGATTTTATGATAGCAGAAAACAATCCATCCTATGAGATGAGATGATCAACCACCTTACCATCTCATCTCATCTCTCTTACTATCTAATCTCTCTCACTTGATAATTGAATTTACAAAGAAACCAAGATGAGATATCATCTACCATCATATCATGACATGGTAAGTTGTGAGATGAGTTATGACATGGTAAGTTGATGAGACAGATTATCTACCATCTCATTGTATCTCATATCTGTCTCACAATCTACCATCTCTCACCTTCATATGAGATAGAATTGGTGATAGAGATGGTAAATGAGACAGATGACATCTAGGTAAGATGGTAAGTTGTGAGATGAGATATGATGATAAAATTGATCTCATCATCTCACTTTTGAGGTAGATGTGATGATGAAAGATTGTCTTGCTAGATGCTATTAGAGATGAGATGGTTGATGAGATGAGATGGTAGATCATGGTAAAATATCAAATGAGATGGTAAATCATGAGATGGTAAAATATCAACCATGTCATGACCAATAATCTGTCTCACAATCTACCATCTCAATATCTGTCTCATGATTCTACCATCTCTCACCTCACATAGATTCATCACATTGGGGTGAGATGAGAGAGAGCAGTCAAATCTCCCTTTCTACCATCAATGAGACAGATAATATGATCATAAGATGGTAAGTTGTGAGACAGATAAATGATCATAACATGGTAAAAATTCATCTCACAATCTACCATGTCATCTGTCTCACCTCTTCCATCTCATCCCACATCTGATTGAAGGTGGTAGATGAGATGACTTTATACCCCAACTATCATATCAGATGACATGGTAGATGGTGAGAGAGATATCATTGATCAATTTATTTATATATTTCAAACCTCTCTGTCTTCTTCCATCTCATCTTCCTCTTCCTCTTCTTGAGATGGATCTGTCTCATCATCTCTTCCCATCCCATATCTATCAAATGAGATGAGATGGTAAGTTGATCATCTCATATCTGTCTCATGATCTCTCTCTCAATCTACCATGTCATCTCATCTCACATGTTATCTGTCTCACAATCTACCATGTCATCATCTCACATGTTATCTGTCTCACAATCTACCATGTCATCTCATCTCACATGTTATCCATCTCACAATCTACCATGTCATCTCATCTCACATGTTATCCATCTCACAATCTACCATGTCATCATCTCACATGTTATCTGTCTCACAATCTACCATGTCATCTCATCTCACATGTTATCCATCTCACAATCTACCATCTCATTATCTCTCACATGTTATCCATATCAAAGTTACGAATTGAGAGAAGAAGACTAAAATGAGATGGGATGAGATGGTGAGTTATGATTATCTGTCTCATCAACAATCTCTCATCTGCTGTCTTACGTTTGATAGGTGACTGACTATTATTAAAGAAAAAAATAATGAGATGCCTTCTACCATCTACCATGTCATCTACCATCTCATGATCTCACTTGTTTGATATTTTTGCAACAATCTCCAACCATCAGACAGAAGAATAAAATAGATGAGATTACACCTAGATGAGATGAGATGGTAAGTTGTGAGACAGATTATGATGAGATGGTAAGTTTGTGAGACAGATTATGATGAGATGGTAAGTTGTGAGACAGATTATGAGATGAGATGGTTAATTGTGAGATGACATAACAACCATCATCATCGACCATCTAAACTCATCAACCATCCCATCTCATCTTATTGCTCTCACCTAAAATACAATCTTTTATCATTTGAAAAGGAGATCTGACACCTTCCACCATCTCAACTCTCTCACATCTACCAACATCACATATCATCAGATAACATGGTAAATTGTGAGATGAGATGAAATAAGATCAATAATATCTGTCTCACAATCTACCATCTCATCTCTCATATCTGTCTCACAATCTACCATCTTACTCGAGATGATCTTTTCTTCTCTCACATTCAGATAAGAGATAGGAGAGATGGCAGAGCTATGACATGGTAGATGATATGACATGGTAAGATGGTTGATGATATCTGTCTCACAATCTACCATCTCATATCATGTCTTACTCGGAGAGGAATTGTGATATATGTGATAAAAATGAGAGAAAGACCAAAGATGGAAGAGATGAAAACAGACGATGACAATCCTATCTCACATGATATGACATGGTAGATGATGAGACAGATATTATGAGATGACATGGTAAGTTGTAATGAGACAGAATATAAAATTCATCTCATCTCATGATCAACCATCTCATCTTATCTCTTACCATCTTTATTTCCAACTCTTTTCCCATAAAAAGTATTAAACCAAACACTATATGAGATGGTAAGTTGTGAGACAGATAATATTTATCAATAATAATATTAATTTCATCTGTCACATCTCATATCTTACTATGAAGAGAAGATAGCAAGAAAGAGAGATAGGAGAGAGAGGAGAAGGAAAATCTATAATCACATCATCATGAGATGGTAGATGATGAGACAGATATACTTTGATAAAGAGGAAGAGATTGGAGAGAGATGAGGAGATGAACCTTCCCCAATATCTATCATATCATAAGATGATGGTAAGTTGTGAGAGAGATTATGACATGGTAAGTTGTGAGACAGATATTCATCTCATAATCTACCATGTCATGATGTGATGTGTCACCTGAGGAGGTAGATGGTAGATGAACAGTTGATCAGATTTATAAATGAGATACCATACCTGAAATTAAGATGAGATAAAAGAGATGGTTGATGAGATGGTTGATCATAAATTAGAGATGGTAACTTATTTATCTCATCTTTCATCTCATCTTTCATTTCATACCACATAGAGAGGAGTCTGCCACCATTATCTGGATTTGACCACCTGAAAAGATGAGAGAGATGAGAGAGATGGTAAGACAGAAATTTACCATCTCATCTCACTTACCATCTCTCACCAATGATCATAGTTGAAGTTGGCAGATATCACAAAACATAAAAGAAGAAGAATCACCTACAATTTATCATAAAATATCATCTCATCTCATCTTTCATCATCATAATAAACCCCTCCAATCAGTTGAATCAAACAAATCTTGGCAACTTCCTGCTTGAACTGCCGACCTATGCTATGCCCCCTCAACCCCTTAAAAGCCTCAAAGAACACCCCCTCCCCCTCTTCTTCTTCCTCCTCCTCCTTTGTTGTCTCAAAATGAGTTTCAACCGAATTTGTGACCACTTTTTTTTTTGAAAAATATTTTAAAAAATCAATCAACCATAAAATTGACAAAATTTATACCTAAACGAAGTACACTTAGTGTAATACTCACATAGACATATTTACACACGTCTTTTACATATGGTCAACACAATAAAAATATTTTTAAAGATCATTCTTAACTATAGTTGCCGTTGAAACATCAAGAAAAACAAAAATTCAAATTCAATAATTTTGATTGCATCAAAGAAAGCGTTAGTATCAGCAATTTTCTTTTAATAAAAATTCTTCTCCATTTTAATCCTACCTTTTAGATTTGCTTGTTGGATAATCTTTTGTTTTAATTCATAAAATTGTCATATATCTATTGTTTTATCCGCCTATTTTTGACATTCAAATTTTCGCTGACATCTGTTAACATTTTTTTTCATTTTCTACCATTTTATCATCACTATTCTGATTAGAAAACCTAATTAATGGATGATTCGATCATAAGTGTTGCTATTTCGATCACTGCTGTTGTCTCAACAGCTATTTTAGCTTGTGATTTTGGCGGGTTTTGTATTTTGATTGAACAAATTTTAGAATCCCATCTCCACCTCATCATCTCATCTCAATGGTATTTTTAGTTTAAAGCATGTATCTTTACTGTTCTTGGGATCAATAACAGCATGTATGATGTCATGGACATACATATATCCGATATTCGAGGCTTTTTATCCTACCTCGGGGGTATTTTTGGTTGGGTTGACATCAATTTCTGGAGGGGCTTTGGCGCTTATCCTCCCAAGAATCACTTATTCCTTCGTATTTGCCCTCTTAGCCTCCTTCATGCTCTCTTACGTTTATTAATCTTTCATTTAATATTTGACATATGTCATTGATTGTCGTTTTACCTCATCTAAACCGCCTTTTATTATGTTGCCCATTTTCAGGTTCAAATCGCTGATCAAGTTTCCGCCATTCTTTTCCCATTCTCACTCCTGGTCGGGATTGTATTGGTGTGGAAGGTGGAGGTGGTAATCTTGTCATTGGTTCATGGAGTTGTGTGTGGTTTGATGGTAGATGTGGTGGTGGAAACCTTCTTTGAACCCCCTGTGCCTTATCTCACCTTCCTCTTCTCCCTCCCATTCATCATCTCCCAATTCATACACAGAAGGAGGGAGCTGATGAACCCCTCTCCCCTCCCCTTCACCCCCTCCTCCTCCCAGAAGACGTTCACCATCCCCTCTAACTTGTGTCCAAACTTGCTTGATCTGGATGCCCTTCCCCCTCACCTCTCCCCTTTCCTCCCTCTCCTTCTCTCCCAAATGACCCACCTCCTCAAAACAGCAGGCTTTCAAGTGGACAATGCCAGGAACCAGACCGAGCACTTGGTCATGCTCCTAGGGAACAGCTCAGTGTGGAGTGACGAGGGGTTTATGGACTCCTTCTTCTCTTACCAGGAGAGTGGGGGGGTTGAGAGAGGGAAGAGTGGGGAAGAAGAGATGAGAATTGGACTTGAGATCGACTTTGAAGGGGGTAGAGAGGAGGAGGAGGAGGAATTTGAAACAACCCCATCCTCTTATGATTCCACAACACTGGGAGAAAGTGAAGAGACTCCAGTTGTAAACCCTTCCACCTCAACTCCTCCCCCCAAAAAACAGCCCCAAGTGATGGTGGATAAGAACAAAATCTCAAGCGGTGACTTTGATGAGGAATATGAAAGCATCCCAGACCCCCTCCCCATGTCCAAACGCATCTCCTCTGGCACCCACCACCTCTTCACACTCCCTCAACATCTTAGAACGCCATTGTGGGAGGCCTTGAAGGAGGTGCACTCCAAGCTCTTCTCCAATTACAGAGCCTGGTGCAAGCACCTTCGCATCTCCCCTCAGTTCGGGTTTGTGATGGTTCTGCCAGGAGAAGAGGATGGGAAACATCAGGATGAGGAGGATGATGGTGAAGAGAGGAAGGGAGGGTGGGAATCGCCTCTCTCATCCTCCTCCTCCTCTTCTTCTATTGGGAATGTAATCAAGGAGGAGGATGGAAGTAAGGAAGCTCGTTTCGCTGATATCCACCAGGTGAGTCCAACCACTCTTCTGGATTCAATCATGTCCACAACCCCCTCATCCTATTCTCAGGACACACCCTGGGGGAAATCCCCCTCAGATTCACCTGGATTTTCCTCCGCCTTCTCAACATCTCTCAATAACTCCAAGAGGAAGCAGAATTCATCATCATCCTTTAATCAGAAATCGTTTGTTCACGGACCTCAGGTGAAGACCGCCATCCCAAAACCAGCCTTCGAGGTGAACACCCTAGAGTCCTGCAAGCATATGGCTAAAGATATCTCCCTCTACCTTCTCATTTGGGGGGAGGCGGCCAACATCCGCCATTCTCCCGAGATCCTTTGCTACTTGTATCACAAGACGATGCAGGATTTGATGGTCAGACCATCCAGAAGACCTCTCTACTCTGGGCACTTCCTAGACCATGTGATCACCCCCCTTTATGATGTGTTTTCCCACAGATTCAAGGGGAAACCGAGGGAGGAGGCTCCCAACTATGACGATTTCAATGAGTTCTTTTGGAGTCCAAACTGCTTGTGCTTCCACCCTTCTCTAGATCCCTCCTCCCAAGTGTTCACTTCACTCCCTCTACCAACCTCCATCTTCACCACTGTGGAGGAGTCCATTTCGACTGCTGTTGAGGAGGGATTGTGGGATGGATCTAAGAAGAGAGTCCCAATCGCCCAAGTCATGAGCTTGATGAGAAAATCATATTTAGAAAAGAGATCGTGGATTCATCCCTTCCTTTCTCTAAAAAGGATATTCAAGTTCTTTTTCATAACCCTCTTCCTCCTCACAACCATTGGAGTTTCAAGAGCTCTCTTGTGGGATTTAGAAGATGCTGTTCACGTCATTTCTGCAGTCTTCATCGCTAGTAGTGCCTGGGATCTGGTGTTTGATGGGATCTTGGAGGTGTGGAGTTTATTTCCAGCTTGCAGAATCCTCCCTTCAACTAGAAATGGATTGGTTTTGAGGCTGGTGGGGAGGACACTTCAAATGGTTTTACAATCGATCTGCTTCATGGAATCTTTTGTTCAAAACCCAAATGAATCTGAGACTAAAAGTGGGGAGGATGATGATGTGGTTGTTGGGAGCGACGATCGATTTATGTGGTTCACCTACTACCTCCTCCTCTCTTTGTGTTTGAGCATGTTCGATATCATCTCCCTCATCTTCCAATTCATCCCCTCCCTCCAATCAAGAGTTCTCTCCATGTCCCATGTCAAAAGACCTTTCATAGCCTCCTTATCCCTCTTCTTTTGGCCTTCCGCCTCCTCTTTTATTGGGAAAGTGGTTCATGAAAAGCAACATATGGTTCTCCAATATTCCATCTTCTGGGCGTCCCTCTTGTTGTGGAAACTTATCTTTTCTTACTCATTTGAGGTGCAGCCTTTGATCTTACCCTCCATAGAGCTGTATGATGATTACATCAACCAATATCCAACCCAACCTACCCTTGTTGAAACTTTGTGTCTCCTGTTTTTACGATGGATCCCAACTGTTCTAGTTTACATCCTCGATGTGAGTTTGTGGTACGCAGTTTGGATTGCAGTTGTTGGGTCTGGGAGGGGATTGCTTCAAGGGTTGGGGGAGATTCGAACTTTGAATGGGTTGAGAAATGTGTTTAAATCCCTTCCTAACTTCTTGTGCAATGCTCTTGTGATTCCAACTGCGATGAGGAAGTTACCTCCCTCTTTAAAGAATCAGAAAAATGATAATTCAATGTCTCTATCCAACAAACCATCTAATAACAACATGAAATGGCTGCACTTTTCTCATATCTGGAATCAATTAGTGAGAGATCTTAGAAAAGGTGACTTGTTATCAAATAATGAGGAATATATTTTATTATTCCACCAATCCATAAAGGGGAGAGAAGGAGGGGAAGATGGTTCTGAATTTGATCAAGAATTTAAAGATGATGATGATGAAGAACAAACAAATGCAAGACAGAAATTGTTTTCAGATTTGGTTTCTCTTCCTTTGTTTCAAACAGCTGGGGTTGTAGAAAAGATTTATCATCATTTTATTCAGAGTTGTGAGGTTTTCCATTCCCCAGATATTTTCCAGAATATTTCATCCAAGGAGCAGAGAGAGGAGGTGGCTGGGAGTGTGATTATAAGTCTGAATGATGATGACAATAATAGGAATAGGAGGAAGAAGGATGGTTACAACCCAATTAACAAAGAAGAAGAGGAAGAAGAAAATGAGGAAGATGTTGATGAATCATCAGAAACAAAAGAAAAGAAAGAGAATAATCTTATTCGAGATTCTCCTACCTACATGAACCAATTGCAGTTTGAGTATGGAAAAATCACAGAATTCTATCAAGAATTTGATGTCAATTTAGTTCAAAAGGAGGCATTGAGGGAGACTTGGGGTCTTCTCAAGTTTTTGGCAACACGATTATTAGGATCAAAACATCAAATATCTTTAAGGAGAGTCATAGATTGCTTAGAAAGCATCATTTCGACAAGACAGCTATTCTATGCATTTCATATAAAGAGATCTTCCACTCTTCTTAGGGATATTACAAAATTTATTAAAATGCTGAGGAA
>Ga0209992_10003622_pt1 | contig 12810 bp, 6 predicted proteins | sample 2SBtaG_2_FD_182564 | JGI IMG/M metagenome (GOLD analysis project Ga0209992, IMG submission 182564) | Deep subsurface microbial communities from Kolumbo volcano to uncover new lineages of life (NeLLi) - 2SBTROV12_ACTIVE470 metaG (SPAdes)... | ecosystem: Environmental > Aquatic > Marine > Volcanic... | reverse complement strand
GGCCCAGGATTCGTCTGCTCAGGACCGCGTCGACGTGCCTGAATACCTGCAGGCCTCGCTCGATACCGAGCACCGCGCTATCCGCAGGGACATTCCTTTGACCAATATTATTCAGCGCGCTCTCGAGGCCGGAACGCGGGACTTCACGGGCGAGCCTGGTGAGAACTACTGGCAGTTGCAGACTGATTTCAATATCGAAGCGAGCCTGGACCCGGCAACCCAGACAATTTCGGGTGAGGAGACAATTACGGTCCACAACAACAGCGGCGACGAATTGAACAACATTGTGCTCCGACTGGATCACAACATATTCAGGGGCCTCGTACCCCGCGGCTCGTCCGTCCCGGCGGAAAACACGGAAGGCATGGTTGTCACGCGCCTCATTGTAGACGGCCACACTATCAACATCAATGCTCGCCGCCCGCAGTTCAGAAGAGGACAACCCAGGCCCGAGCCGACGTACTCCGTCTCAGGACTGGACCAAACGGTCGCCAACATCACGTTGGGCGAGCCCATTGCGGCCGGTGCGACTTTCACAGTCGACATCGCCTGGACAACCAAACTGCCTGGCGGCCCGAACGGCCGCGGCCATCGAATGACCCAGCGCTGGGACACACGCCTCTTTCAGCCGACGCAGTGGTTTCCGCGCCTGGCGATGTACGACGATCTGAGAGGCTGGAATACCAATGTATATCTGGGCCCTGCTGAATTTTTCAACACGTTTGGACGCTACGATGTCAAGATTGACGTGCCCGGCGGATGGGTTGTAAGCGGTACGGGCGAGTTGCAGAACCCCGAAGAAGTGCTGACGGAAGCGGCCCGCGAAAACCTGGCACAGGTTCTCCATTCAGACGACGTCACGACCGTCGTCGGCGAAGAGGACCAGAAAACAGCAGAAGGGTCGAGTCACACGTGGCACTTCGTGGCCGATAACGTCAACGACTTCGCGTGGGCTACGTCTGCAGACTTCATCTGGACAGCGACACGCGTGGACATTCCCGAAAACGGCTACATCCCGCTTCATATGGTGTACCTCCCCGAAAGGGCTCATCTATTTGAGAATGCGGCGTACCTCTCTCGTCATGCGCTCGAATTCTACTCAGACCTGTGGGCTCCATATCCCTTCCCTCAATTGACGATGCAGGACGGCCCGAGCGCCGGCATGGAATACCCGATGGTCATCAATTCCAATCAGGGAGCTGCCGACCACGAAGTTGCTCACATGTGGTGGCCCATGATGGTGGGTACAAACGAGACGTGGTACGGCTGGATGGACGAAGGCTTCAATTCGTACATGAACATTCTCTCTCGCGCCGATCGCAACGACGAAGAAGCAGACCTCAGTGGACAGGGTCAGAGTTACGGCCGCGTGAGTGGCGACGAAACGGAACCTTCCATGATGTGGGCGGCCAACTATGGCGGCAACATGTATGGCTACCAGACTTACCGCAAGGCTCCTCCGATGCTGGCCATGCTGGGTGGCATCGTCGGCGACGACGCCGTCCAGGAAGCCATGAGCGAGTACACTCACGCGTGGGCGTTCAAGCATCCATCGCCTTGGGATTTCATGTTCTTCATGAGCAATGCCCTCGAGATGGATCTCGGTTGGTTCTGGAACTACTGGCTGTTCACGACCGAGTCCGTTGACGGCTCGATTGCAGAGGTCTCCCAGAACGGAAGTGAGATGCATGTCGTCGTCCGACAGGACGGTCAGATGCCCTCCCCCATCGTTCTCGAGATTGAATTCGGTGAAGACGGTCCACTGCTCGGCTCGATGCCGAATACGACCATGATTTCGGAGAACTCAGCGAGGATGAGATGGCCTGTTGATGTCTGGTTTGACGGCAACAAGTCGATGGATCTCACGCTCGACTTCGGAGATCGGACGATCAACAAGATCACGCTCGATCCTGACGGTCGTTTCCCGGACGGGAATGCCGACGACAACGTCTGGGAAAGGGAATAACGTTCGTCCCAGGGCCGGAAAAGACGAAAAAAGTGTCCACAGGAGGCTCTCAGGCTGTTTGGAATGTAACTTAATATGTTACATTCCTCTGATCTGATGGCCGTTGGACAGGAGTGATCCGGGGTTATTCACCCCACTCGGCCACGATTTCCTTCACAGACTCGGCCACTTCAGCCTCATATCTGAGCTCAAATTCTGCCCAGGTGCTGAACGTGCGGGGGTCGGCGTGATCGGGAAACAGGATCCCGTTGAGATGATCGTCTTCATGCTGGAATGTGCCGGCCGTTATGCCACGCACTTCGCGTGAAAAGGGAACGCCGTGACGATCGAGCGCATCAATCCGAATGTGAGGACACCGGCGAATCTTGCCTCGCAGATCGGGAATGGAAAGACATCCTTCAAAATTCAGATAGTGCTCTTCTGTGAGGAAGGTCACCGTTGGATTGACACAGACCGTGAGCTCCGTCTCTGGCTTGTACGGATAACGTGGATTGTCTTTGACCTCAACCACGAAAATGCGCCACGGCTTTCCGACTTGCGGAGCGGCGATGCCCGCTCCATTGGCGTCCCGCTTCGTCTCGATCAGATCATCGATGAACTGCTGCATATCTGCCGTGACCAGATCTGAAGCAGAGACTTCGGCACACATCTTCCGGAGAACAGGGTTGCCGATCTTGGTGATTTCTAAAACCATGTCCAGTTCTACGAAGTCAATTCGCCAATCTTTGCTTTCAGCGCTGCGAAGTCGATCGGTTTGCTTACATATCCATCGCTCGCGAATGACGAAGCCTTTTCTCGGTATTCATCATTGTCATAGGCGGTCATCATACAGACGGGCACCGGGGGCGGATCCTTTTTAATCTTTTGCAGCAGCTCCAGCCCTGTCATCCCGGGCATATTGATATCGGACAGCACCAATACCACGTCCGTGCGTCCATGTTCGGTCAGCTGCGAGAGCGCCTCTTCGCCGGAGAACGCGAAAATCAATTCAATATCTCCTTTGGCCAATTCCCGACGAAAGCGCATTCTGAACAACGGTTCTACGTCCTTTTCGTCGTCTACAACAAGAATTTTCATGTCCTGGGTGGGGTTTTTCAGAATCCCCAATGTCCATATTATGAAGCGAAGATGCGAGTTCTTATCGTATGACGTTGAAAATATTACTGCGTCGCGCCACAGGCTGAAATGTCGGACCCCGCCACCATCACCCAACTCCTCCACGCCGCCAAGAGCGGTGACCGAACAGCCATGGACCAGCTGTTCCCGCTGGTTTATGACGAGTTGCGACAACGTGCCGGTAAGCAGCGAGCGGCGGCCGGTGGCCTGGCCACCATGAATACGACGGCCATCGTCCACGAAGCTTACTTGAAGCTGGCAGATCAAAAGGATCCACAATTTGCCAACAGGGCCCATTTTTTCGCCGTGGCAGCGAAAGCCATGCGACATGTCTTTCTGGATTATGCCAAACACAAAAGCCGACAGAAACGCGGTGGTGACGTGGCACACGTGGATATCGACAATACGAATGTTGGAGACTCCTACATAGAGATGGAGTACGAGGAAGCGGAACGATTGCTGGCCCTGGACATGGCACTCAACTCGATGGCGTCGAAAAACCCTCGACTCGCTCAGGTCGTGGAGTGTCGATTTTTTGGAGGCATGACCGTCGAAGACACAGCCACAGCAGTAGGTACATCCGCAGCAACGGTCAAACGTGACTGGAATACCGCTCGTGTCATGCTGTTTCAATCGATGAATAACTGAGCAAGGCATTCATGAGCGACATTTCCGGCATCCTATCAGAAGCACTTGAGCTGCCAGAGGCAGAGCGGCTGGATTACATCGATCAGGTAGCCGGCTCGGATATTTCTCTCAAGAATGAGCTTGTGAAGCTGATTGCGTCGTATAAAGATGCGAAGGGGTTCTTTGACGACCTGGCCGAAGGGCTTGGTCTTCCAGGAGCCGAGCAACCAGCAGCCATCCCCTCCCAGAAAACAGTGACTCAAGATCCTTCCGCCATGATCGGTCGCGAATTCTCGCAGTATCGCATCGTCGAATACCTCGGCGGTGGCGGAATGGGTATGGTCTACAAAGCAGAAGACACCAAACTCGGACGTTTTGCTGCGTTGAAGTTCTTGCCGCTCTCTCTCGGAAATGACGCCACTGCGCGCGAGCGCTTTCTGCGCGAAGCGCGCGCCGCGTCCGTGCTCGATCACCCGAATATCTGCACGGTCTACGAGGTTGGAGAAGAGAAAGGGCAGTCATTCATTTCGATGGCTTTCTACGAGGGTAGTACCATTGAAAAACTGATTTCGCGTGGCCCATTGGACGTCGATCTCGCTGTCAAGCTTGCCATTGAAATGTGCTCGGGCCTGCTTATGGCTCATGGCAAAGGCATCGTCCATCGTGACATGAAGCCCGCCAACGTGATCGTGGTCGAGAATGTGGCAAAGATCCTCGATTTTGGTCTGGCAAAAACGGATCACTCTGCCGTGATGACCAAGGAAGGTGTCGTTCTCGGAACGGCTGCGTACATGTCTCCCGAGCAGGCCACTGGAAAACAGGTTGATCATCGAACAGATGTATGGTCCACAGGATCAATCATCTACGAAATGCTCACCGGCGCACGACCTTTTCCGGGTGGCTACCCTCAAGCCATTCTCTATGGCATCCTCAACATGGACCCCGAGCCGCTCTCCGCACTTCGACCCGGGCTTCCCATGCAGCTCGTTCAAATTGTCGAGCGTTCATTGACCAAAAAGATGTCAGAGCGCTATTCGAGCATGGAAGAGATGCTGGCAGATTTAAAGGCTGTCTCTGAACGACAATCTGCAAAGTCTGCTGCCAGAAATCTGGTTGAGAAATCAACGGCAACGTCCCTCCCATCGCTCTTTATTTCGGCGGAGGATGAGGATGAGGTCCTGCACATTCTGTGTGTGGATGACGAGCCGGAACTCGAGCTCCTTATGCAGCAACGGTTCCGAAAAAAAATCCGTGCCGGCGAATGGAAGTTCGTTTTTGCTCTCGATGGTATGGATGCACTCCAGAAACTGGAAAGTCATCCAGAAATCGGCGTCATTTTGACCGACCTCAACATGCCGCGGATGGACGGACTTACGCTGCTCGAAAAGCTTGCCGAAATGGAGCGACCTACACGGACAGTGGTTGTTTCTGCGTATGGGGATATGGAAAAAATCCGCACCGCCATGAACCGTGGAGCATTCGACTTCGTCACCAAACCGGTGAATTTCCAGGATCTCGAAACGACTACACTGAAAGCTGAAAACGATCTGTCGGAATACCGACGGGCTCTGCGCGGACAGCAGCAGGCGGTTTCCATTCAACAGGAAATTGACGTGGCACGCCGCATTCAAGACGCCATTATACCGGTATCATTCCCGTCATCGGAATCGCTTCAGATGTACGGATTCAGTGCGCCCGCCGCCGATGTCAGCGGAACCTTCTACGATGCTTTCGAAATGGCGGATGGTAAGATCGGCATGCTCATGGGCGATGTGGGAGGACGCGGGGTGACGGCAGCGCTCCTTATGGCCATGGGACAGACGTTCGTGAAGAGTTTCATGCAGCAAGGCATCCGACCGGTCGAATGCCTGACGCAGTTGAACACCATGCTTTTTGCCGACGGATTACCTCACGTGGGCCTGAAGATGGTGGCGGCGACACTCGATCCATCAACGGGTGAAATGGATATCGCCAATGCCGGCCACGAAGCCGTCTTCCTGCTACGTGCAGCCGGGGATCTGGAGACGCATGAACACAGTGGTTCTCCAATCTGGCACGAAGAGTCTTCTGAGCTTGAATCTGCAAATCCAACCCTCGGAAAGGGAGATTCAGTCATTCTCGTGTCGGCAGGTATGATCGAAGCACTCGACGAATCGGGATCACGATTCTCGAGAGAACGAATGGCTTCGACGCTACGTGATACCGAGGATACCAAACCGACCTCGCTCATCCGGGATCTCGTCCGAACGGTGCAGGATCACGCCGGCGAAGTCGATCCCAGAGAGGACCTCACCATTCTGGCAGCACGCCGGCCTGAATAATCGTCTGAACGCGTCTAACGCAGGCGGAAAATCATCTCATTGATGATGTCCTGATACTGGTAGAGCAACCTGTCCCACGGACGAAAACAGAGATCACAGCCCGTAGATACGTCTCTATCCGGACTGAATTCGGATACAATCTTGACGACGAATTTGACGGGATCGATATCACCCTGCTTAACAATGATTCTCGTTCGAATGGTTGACGATTCAAACCTGGATACTGCCCAGGCGGTCCTGAGATATCCCGTTTCTTTGTCCGTGATCTCCAGAATATCGAATGATGAAAGCACGATAAGACTCATGATCTTCCAGGCATCGTCAAATGAGCGGGTCTCACCCACTTCAATCGTGATGTTGTTGTTCGCCTGATCCGAAGCTTGTGAGCCGGTAAATGCTTCGTCTTCATTCAGTTCGATAACTTCGAGATCTGTCAGAGCGGGTCCGCCGCTTCGATTGCAGTACTCGCGTGACTGCGATACGAAACCACTTTGCTCGATGGTCACCTCCACGCATTTGTCCTGCTGCACAACCACTGAATACTCGTCTGTTCCAACCGTGCGGCCGTCGACCAGAATACTCGCTGTCTGTGGTAGAGTCCTTACCATTACCTGGCGATCTGACAGCGTAACCATCGCAGATTCGGGTGGAGGATCCATTCTCTCCTGGTTACAGAAAACCTCTTCCGATCCCACAAATCCTTCTGCGGCCACCGATACAGTCACACACGAATTATTGGGAATCCGAACTTCGGCGAAATTTTCCCCCAATGCGGCGCCGTCGACCGAAACGGTGGCGCCGGCCGGACGCGCCGTAATCACCACCATGCGATCTGTGATATCCAGAATGTCTGTCAGAGGAAGTGAATCCGATCCGGCACCTGTGGAATATTCCTTTCTCGCTGGCCAGTACCCATCCAATTTGGCCTCAACGATCGCAGATTGATCGCTCGCGATCGATACTTCAGCATTCCCGACTCCCACGCGGATATCGTTCACGTAGATTTCGGCCGTTTCATTGGAAGCTTTCACATCGATGACTCTCGTGTCCAGAGCCAGAGTGATGGAATCGGGGTATTTCTGGCCTCGAACGAAATCCCATTTTTTTTCGGCATATCCATCGGCTTTTACGACAATGGAGTTGGTGTTTTTCTTTTTCAGCTTGTATTCAGCACGCCCCGTTCCGATCAATTGATGGGACCCATTGGCAAGTACCAGATGAAGCGTCGCCGTGGCCGGTTCAGCTACCAACTGCAATTTTTGAGCGTTTGCAGGCGCCAACGCCATAAAAGACAAGATCAAGACGGCAAACGTGAGCCGATATAGTCGAGAATAAGCAGGCATGAGGGACCTTCCAGATGGTGTGGGATGCGACCAGATACGGCTCTTTGAATCCGAAATTCTGTCGTTACGGCAGTCTAGCCACTACGGTCCTGTATTTCAACCGGTTTTCGACGCGTTGGCTCAAAGGGCGGGCCGATTTTTCAGTGACATCTTGGGCGACATCGCATATACTTCAGTCCCTCCTTCGATCGTTTGACAGCAATTCCATGAAGACCTGTATTGCTCTGGCATTTGCCTGCCTCCTGACCATCCCTCCCGCCCTGTCTCGGCAGGCCTCGATCACCGAAGAGATTCGTTCGCTCGAAACGTACGCGTTTGGTGACCCCAATGACGTCCCGATCCTGACAAAAGACACGCGGCTGTATCCGTACCACTCGTTTGAGGGATACAGCCACAGGTCCGAGCCTATGAACTGGAAAGTGGTGAAGCTGGAGAATGAGTTCATCGAGGTATTTGTGCTCCCGGATGCGGGCGGCAAAGTGTGGGGCGCGATTGAAAAAGCGTCTGGCGAAGAGTTCATCTACCGAAACGAGGTCATGAAATTCAGGAATATCTCGCTGCGTGGACCCTGGACTTCGGGCGGCATTGAATTCAACTTCGGGGTTATCGGCCACACTCCCTCCACCGCCACACCCGTCGACTACGTCCTGATTGAGAACCCGGACGGTTCTGTGAGTTGCTGGGTGGGTGCGCTCGACCTGCCGTCAAGATTCAGGTGGCGTGTTGAGGTTCGCCTCCCCGCCAACGCCTCCTATTTCGAAACCAACGTCTACTGGAATAACCCGACCTCGCTCGTTCAGCCCTACTACAACTGGATGACGGCAGCAGCTTTTGCTCAGTATGACCTCGAGATGGCTATTCCGGGCAATCAATACCTCAAACATTCAGGAGAGCGAAAAACGTGGCCATACGACGATCAAGACCGGTTTCTCCCGGAGTATGCCAACAACCAGTTCGAGGGACACAAGTCGTACCACGTGGTCGGGGAATACAACGACTACTTCGGAGGCTACTACAAAGAAGATGATTACGGATTCGGCCACTGGGCCCGATTCGAGGACATGCCGGGGCAGAAACTCTGGCTCTGGGCCCTCTCCCGGCAAGGTGGCGTCTGGACGGACCTGCTCACCGATACGGACGGACAGTACGTCGAGTATCAGGCCGGACGGCAGTTCGTACAATACAGCCCGGGCGCGCATGCCAATCCTATCACGAAGGCCGGCTTCCAACCCCTGACGACAGATACCTGGTCCGAGCGCTGGTTTCCTGTACTGGGGACCGGAGGCATTTCGGATGCATCCGAGAATGGAGTGATGCACGTAACGCACGAAGGCGACAAACTCCGAGTCCGCATGAATTCGTTCGTGTCAGTTTCAGATTCCCTCAAGGTCTGGAGCGAGGGCCTCCTTCTCCATCACGAAGCTGTCGAAACCCGGCCGCTCGAGCTCTGGGAAACGACGATTCCCACCTCCCACCTCGAATCATTTACCGTCTCGTTCGACAATCTGGATCTGCGATGGTCGACAAACGACACGTCCCGTGACCTGGAACGACCCTTCATTCTGGACGACGATGCCCGGCCTGCCATCCCCGAAGTGGATCGCAACGTGTTCGAGGGGCGCGAACTGATGAAGGCCCGGCGTTATCCGGCCGCACGGCTTCTATTTCAAGACGTTCTCGATGTTGAACCCTGGAATCGGGATGCACTGGTCGAAATGGCAAACCTCGACCTACGTGAGGCTCATTTCATGGAGGGATTGACACATGCGCTGAAGGCCCTCCAACTGGATGCCCACGATGCTGACGCCAACTTCGTTGCTGGCGCTCTCTATGAAGCAATCGATCGTCCGTTTGATGCCCGCGATTCGTACAGCTGGGCAGCCCGTTCGATGGCCTACCGCTCGAGCGCCAACGCTCGCATAGCCGACATCGCCCTCCGTTCGGGCCGAATGGTGGAAGCACTGGAGTTCTCCGAACGAAGCCTCAATTATGACGCGCACAACGTCAGCGCTCTGGAAGTTGCCGCTGTTACGCAGCGCCTGCTTGAACAGGCTGGCGGAGCGACTCTTGCCCGAATCGAGTCGTTCGACGCCCTGAATCACTTCGCGCGGGCGGAACGATTCCTTTCCGGAGACTCGGATTGGAAGGATTTTGCAGACGGCATCAACAACGAATTTCCCGATCAGACGATTCTCGAGATCGCGATCCGGTATCACCACCTGGGACAGACGAACGATGCGCTCAGGATATTGGAAGCGCGCCTACCAGAATCTGAAGACGCGATAATTGCTCTGTGGGCCGGCTATCTCTCGGACAATCCCGATTACATTGATGCGGCCGCCGACATCTACAATGCTACCACACGGCCGTATCGCGTGGAAAGTCTGGCAATGTTGGACTGGGTGATCGAGGAGGATTCGGACTGGAAATGGCTCTACCTCAAGGGCTTGAACCTGTGGGCGCTGAACCAACCAGCCGAAGCTCTCCCCCTCTGGGATGCTATCCGTTACGAACCCGATCACGCAGCCTTTTATGTGGCGCGTGCGCTGTTGGCAAAATCACTGAGCGGGCGCGACTCCCAGCCCGACTTGATTCGTGCCGTACAGGCCTCCGATTCTGGACGACTCACCGAGATCTATCTCATTCGACACTACCAGGAGACCGGGCAGTGGCACAAGTCGCTCGATCGATCGGGTGTGGCCATCGGTCGCTACATCGGCGACTTCAATCTTGAACTCCTTCACGCCCGTGCGCTCATCTTCCTGGGTGAATCACTCGAAGCAGTCGAGGTCATGGAGACCACGCGCGTTCTCCCTTCGGAGAACGCGCGTGACAGCCACGCTCTGTTTGTGGCCGCGCACCTGATGGCTGCCATGGATGCTCTCGAAGAGGGAGATCAGACCGCGGCCGCCATCCACGCTGAACGCGCCCTCGAATGGCCGGAACGCCTGGGACAGGGCCGCCCCTACGAGCCGGACGAACGACAGGTCCGCTACATTCTGGCGCTGGCAAATGGAGAAAACGCTACCCTCCCCGACATCTCAGGTGATGCACTCACCACGATGGTTGCCACACGTGCGGCGACTTTCAGCGAAGAATAAAATGAAATACGCCGCCTGTGTCCTATTGATTGTAGTTTCTGCCTGCAGCACATCACCTGTTGACACGGCCTGGATTCCACCCGCTCCCTCTCGCATTATCGATGATGTCGAATGGGTTGCAGGTAACTGGGAGCCGCACCTCGTAGCAGGTGACAAAGGCATATCGCTGGGAAATCACCGCGCTGTCGTTCACGTCCCCGTTGAGGCTTCGGGCACCGTGCAGGTATCCATTCCATGGAGGAGACTCGATTCGGATCCGGCCGGGAAAGCGGTCATCGTTGTGGACTCAACGTCGGGTGAGGTCCTGAGCCATGCCATGGCTTTATCTGTCACGGCCGAGAGTGGTGAAATCACCTTCGAAACCGTGGCGGGCTCTTCGACCTACTACGTGTATTATTTACCGTGGGAATCTTCAGGGGGGTACTATCCACGCATCACGTATCTGCCACCCGGAGAATCCAGCTGGGTACCTTCGGCCGATCCATCGCGGGTTTCCACCGTGCGAATCGAATCGGTCAACGCGTTCCACAGCTTCTTTCCCATGGAAATTCCGGCTACCGAGGCCGAGACGAATGCGTTTGTCGCTGAAAGGGACTGGCTGGTGGTGCCCGAATACGGGCGATATCCGATCGCAATGCGGCACAACATCCCTCTCCACTGGGCATCCGGCTCTCAAAATGGATTTGTTACGTCTGTGTATAAAGACGAATCCCATTCTTTCCAGCTTGGCGTTTATGCCGCAAATACCGACCTGGAAGACATCTATGTCTCTTTCGACGGGCTGGACCCACGTCTCGCTGGCGCGTCTACCTGCTTTAACTGCGAAGGTATTCAATACACGGGCGAGGCGTTCACGACGGAAATCAATGTGTCTCAGGGCGATGTACAGCCGCTGTGGATCGGGATTCAGATTCCCGCAGACATGCCCTCTGGCGACTACCCGGGTCAGGCCATCGTGTCTTCGTCCAACGCGGGAGCAAAGACGGTGGACTTCACAATCACTGTGCTGGACGCCAGCATTCGGAATCACGGGTTTGATGACCCGGCCTCCCAGTCCCGTCTCGCCTGGCTCAACTCAACGGTAGGTCGCGATCAGGACTTCATCATCGATCCCTACACCCCGGTTGGCATCGATAACCACACGCTTTCGATTCTCGGTAGGGATGTCGAACTCACCCCGACCGGACTTCCTGCGGCCATCACCAGCTTTTTCACCGAAGAAATGACCTCGGTGGCCGAGGAAGGCGCACCCATTATCGCCGAGCCGATGATGCTGTTCGTCCAGACAGGCGGCGCGTCCGGGTCCGCGGAATCATGGACGCCGCAGGACTTCATCGTGACGCAGCGCGGACTCGGACGCGCCGAATGGTTCGCAACAAGCTTCTCAGAGAGCTTCGCGCTCCAGGTAGACGGCGCCCTCGAGTATGACGGCATGCTCGACTTTCGCATCACGCTGACCGCCACAAAAGACATTGAAATAACCGATATCTCTCTTCCCGTCACCTACGCCGACGAGGCGGCCACGTGGATATTGGGCCTCGGACACAAGGGCCAAAAACGCCCGGCACAAATCGACTGGAAGTGGAACGTCAAAAACCATCAAGAAGGCCTCTGGATGGGAGCGGTAAACAAAGGCCTTCAGTATGTGCTTCGTGATGACAACTACGAGCGGCCGCTGAACACCAACTTCTACCAAAATCAGCCGCTGAACCTGCCTGTTTCGTGGGATAACGGTGGAAAAGGCGGTATCCGAATGGTGGAAACGGCACATGGAATCACGCTGGAAAACTACTCCGGACCGCGCCCAATGGCCGCGGGAGAGCAACTGCACTTCAATATTCGCTTCCTGATTACTCCCTTTCGACCTCTGGACACCAAAACCCATTTCGAAACGAGATTCGTACACAAATATGTGCCAGTGGACTCCGTCGTGGCGTGGGGTGGAACGGTGGTCAACATCCATCACGCCAATGAAATCAACCCGTACATCAATTACCCGTTCTACAATCTGGAGAAGGCTAAAGCGTACATCGATGAGGCACACTCAAAAGGCATAAAAGTCAAACTGTACAACACAATTCGAGAATTGACCTACAAGGCCTACGAACTCCAGGCCATGCGCAGCCTGGGCGAGGAAATTTTCAATGGCGGTGAAGGAGGCGGACACTCCTGGTTACAGGAGCACCTTCGGGAAAATTATCATTCGGCCTGGCACGCTTTCAGCGTTGATGACGCCGCCATTTTGAACAAAGGCACTTCTCGCTGGACCAATTACTATATCGAGGGCCTTTCATGGCTCGCCGCGAATCAGGAAATCGATGGACTCTATCTCGACG
>Ga0209992_10003620_pt1 | contig 12819 bp, 11 predicted proteins | sample 2SBtaG_2_FD_182564 | JGI IMG/M metagenome (GOLD analysis project Ga0209992, IMG submission 182564) | Deep subsurface microbial communities from Kolumbo volcano to uncover new lineages of life (NeLLi) - 2SBTROV12_ACTIVE470 metaG (SPAdes)... | ecosystem: Environmental > Aquatic > Marine >... | reverse complement strand
AAGTGAAAAGCAACGTGTGTTTTACAATCGACTTAATTCTCCATTAGACGATCGGGCATCTTACCTAAAATCTTTAGCCGACTATGTATTAGGTAGACCATTAGAGAAAATTAAAGACCATGAGGTGAAAGGTATGTTAGATCAGTTGATGGAGTATCTAAACCGACTCAATGATGTAATTGATTTACATGAATCATCCAAAGATGGATTAGAAATGGTGCAGATGAAAATGTTAGGCAGTGATGGGGAAGTAATAGCTAGAAAAACCATAGATATTAATAGTGCTAAAACCCAGCAATTAGAAAAGAAAATTGAAGCATTAATTGATAAAGACGATGCAGATAGTGTGGCTGCCTTAATGAAGGTGTTGAAAAAACAAATAGACAAAGAAAATGACTAAAGTAAGGCATGTGTTAGGTATATCTGGAGGCAAAGACAGTGCAGCTTTGGCTATTTATTTAAAAAACAGGCACCCAGAGTTAGATGTAGAGTATTATACTTGCGATACGGGTAGAGAGCTCAACGAAACTTATGCATTAATCGATCGCTTAGAGAGTACTTTGGGGAAATCTATTCTAAAATTACAATCGGTAGATTTAAACAATACGATGGGGCAGAGTCCTTTCGATCATTTTTTAGATTTATATGGTGGTTATTTACCCTCATCTTCTGCAAGATGGTGTACTAAGAAATTAAAATTAGATCCATTTGAAAATTACATGGGTGATGAACCTACTATTTCTTATGTGGGCATCCGTGGAGATGAAGATAGGGAAGGGTACATTTCTAAAAAACAAACTGTACAATCTATTTTTCCTTTTCGTAAAAACATATGGAGTGAAGATGTAATTAAACTATTCTTATCTAATAACGCCATTGCCAATTTTAAAAACTTAGCAGTTAGCTTTAATGCAGATGAACATTTTTTAAAAATAGTAGATACCGCAATTTCTGTTGATTTTAATTTAAAGCAAAAAGCCAATGCTTTATTAGAGTCGGATACTCAGCTTTTTAACAAGATTATTTTTCATTTGCTCAAAGAAACAGATTATCCTATAGGTAAGTTAGATAGCTTCCCATTAATAGAAAATGAAGATGTACTTAAAATAGATGACATATTTCAAATATTAAGAGATTCTGGTGTAGGTGTGCCTGCTTATTACGAGCCCATGGAATATGAGGCTGAGATTGATGGGGAAATTAAAAAGGGGGTGTACAATAGAAGCAGATCGGGATGCTTTTTTTGTTTTTTTCAGCAAAAAATAGAATGGGTTTGGCTATTGGAGCAACACCCCAAATTATTTGAAGCTGCCATGCAATACGAAAAAGAAGGTTACTCTTGGATGGACAATGAAACATTGGTAGAATTAAAACAACCCACTAGAGTTGCTGCTATTAAAAAAGAACATTATATTAGAACCAATGCAAAAGCCTCTAAAAGCAAAAATTGGCAAGACCAAATAATGGATGCCGAAGGCGATGGATGTGCGAGTTGTTTTATTTAGTTTTATTGGTCTGATTTCTTTCAAAAATCCGGAGAAAATTACTATGACGGATTAGATTAACCTACTTACAATTAGTTTAATAAAATCGTGTATTTAAGTGGCGTTGTATATTTTCAATTTGTTCATCAATCCAGTGCTGCATTTTGTTTTTATGATAGTAATCATATTCATCAAAAAGTTTTCCCCATGGATAATTATGTATGTCATTGGCTTTTATCATGTTATGCCAATGACATAATATTTTTTTGTTAAACGCATTATTTGTTGGGCCTCCTAGTGAATACGGGAATTCATGATCTAATACTTTGTCGCTTTTTGGAAAGGGACATTCATATCCCCACATATCCATAGATTGGCATGTATTAATATTGTTTTTTTGTGACATGAAATTGCGAGGACCTTGGATCTCTTTTTGAAGTTGGGTGAACCTATCTTTATTTATCCGTTTTCCTAGTACTTTTTCAAAGTTTTGCGGATGAAGTATTGCAAGTTTTGCAGTAATGCTTTTTTCTATTTCTTTTTTCGTAAACGTTTTTACAATGCAGTTTTTTTCATAGTAATCTATTGGATTCGAGCCGCTGAACTCTAATAAGAAATCTAGATATTTTAGTGTATTGTTATTCAATTTATATTGAAAATTTTATTTCATATAAATCTGTAGCCCCACCATACTTAGTTCTTTTTATTTCTAGGGTGAATTTATTACCTGTTCTATAAACATGAGGTCTAGAGACAGTAGGTTTTCTTGAAAAAGGAACTTGTACACCCAATTTTTCAGGGCTTTTTGTAAAGTCAATTCTAAATATTTCTGGTACGTTATGTGTTGTTGATTTATCAACTATTTGGAGATGTCTACAGTTAAGAGATTTATCTGATATTTTAATTCTCGAAACACCTCCAGGTTTATTTATTACGTGTACTCTACTATGTATTTTTGTATCAAAGTCCTTAGATCCTTTGCTGCAATTCAGTGTCATAAATGAGTTGTTACCATGTACAATACATTCTGTAAGGTCTGCACATAAGTCTGGGATTTTTTGTTCATAAAAGGCGTTAACTAAAGCTAGCGTTGCAAGGTCTTCGGATTTTTTCATCCAGCCTGTTCCTGTTTCCGTGTAAGTTGACCAGTCAAAATCAGTTTTATGAAAATTTAATTTTTTAAATACTTTTTTCCAATCACTCATCAATGGCAGTTTGACTTTTGGATCTACATGATGCAAGAGATAACTTAAAAAACCTCTAATGACCGATTTAGTCATTATAATGTGTTTTTGATGTGGTGACTTTGAATAAAAAACCGAATCATCAGGATTAGGGATAGTCAACTCTAGCTGCGTATAAGCCTTGCTGATTTGTTCTGATAACTGCAACGGTGTAAGATGGTAACTAGCTGGTGTTTCGTTGTAATAGTAATCATGAATTAATTCGGTGAAAACAATACAGTTTAATCTTTTTGTATCTGCTATAGTTTTATCATTAAATGAAATTTCATTATGAAATATATTGGTTACTGTTTTTTTTCCATCTTTAAAATCCTGGTCCGAACAAAGTCGTATTACCGTATTCATCGAATTAGTCCATGCTTTTTTACTCTTATATCTATTTCCTAATTTAAAAGCATACTCAATCCATTCTTTGTGAAGGTCTCCAAGGGCTGTAGCCGTTGTGGTCACTTGGGCAAATATTTTAGCAAAAATGGCGGGGGTATAATTCTTATTGTCATTTAATAAAAGTACAACCGGTAATTTATTTTCTCTTTGTTTACAGTCTTCATGTCCCAATCCATTTACACGATGCTGCCCATCGATTATCCACAGAGAATCCTCATTCTCTTCTATATCTAATTCCCACATATCGGAGGTTTGTCCGCCAATTACTTTAGGCTTAATGGTTATTGCTGTGTCTACTGAATATGGATTTTGCGACAAAAGAACTGGATTCGGCATGAATTCTCCTGTGTCATTAAAAATGTTAGTGATATTTATTCTTTTATCATCTATTAGTGGCCGTTGCCATTTTAAAACGGGAGATTTTATAAGGTTTTTCGCAATTGATTCATGTGTGTCTTTTTCTGCGAAATTAGGTACAGCAGAAATTTTTAAAACATCTTTTGCACTAATAAAACATATAAAAAGTGGATAAGTATTTCCTCCTGAGGTTATTGTGTTTTTTAGACTTGAAATTTTCATTTATAGTATATTACTTGTGAATAGTTTGGAGTAGCCCAGCTAAATTTATCGTTAAAATAACAAATCCATTCATACAATATATTAACGATTTGTTTTTTCTTTAGTTCCCAACTCCTTGGCGTGGGTACAGTGGTAGTTTTTTTTTGAATAAACCTTACCACTCCTCCATAGTTTAATGATTGTTGCTCTTGGATGTGTTTTTTTAATAAATCAATAAAAGGGTGCTTGTTAAAATTAGCTTTTAGCAGTTTATAAAAATCTTTTTCATTTAAACCTATTGGTATTTCATAAAGTATAAGGTCATGAGACAGACATAGTTGTTCCTCTTTATTAAGGGTTGCTGGGTTGTTATATGCCTGGTACAATTGGTTTATCTCAAATGACATGGGTAGTTGAGAAGTTAAGAAATAATCTTTTTGCTCTTTTGTGGTTTCGAATTCTGGATAGGTTATAGTTGGCAAGCTAACTTGATTAACTAGGTCATTTATTCTTTCAAATAAATTTTCATCTACTAATTCACTAGTATTTTTAATTTTATTTAGATAGCAAATATCATTGAAAGACATATTTTCTTCATTGGCATTAAGTTCATAATTAAATTGGTTTTGTTCTCCTAAACCCCTGCCTGTTACATTTGCAGAACCCAAAAAAACAGATTTTTGGTTATTCCAAATTGCTTTAAGGTGAATTCTCGTGTTTCTAAATAGTACAATGTTATTTTCTTTACAGTAATTGTATAAATCTATATCTGATACACTTAAACATAGATCTTGAATTTCCCATCTTACAACAATTTGTTTGATGTTATTAGATGAGTTAATTCTTTTTAATGCATCTAATTTTAGGTAGGCAGAAAATAAAGTAATGCTTTCATTGTTTTCTATAAACGCAATGGCACCAGCCTCTAAATTGTCTCCACTTCTAAATAGCATCTTTAAATTTAACTAATTTGATGGTTTATTTTAACTTCACGTTCAATATAAGTTAGCATGATATATCCAGAATTTTTTCCAGAAGATAGAATAGAAGAAAAAGCAGAACTTAAAGTTTTTGAGCAATTAAAAAAAATTGCTGATAAGTACGATGTGTTTTATGCACGAAAATTTGTAACCGATGGTGTAGGGAAGAAGCCGGAATATGAAATAGATTTTATAGTGGCTATTCCAGAAGTGGCCTTGGTTTGCATAGAAGTTAAAGGAGGTGTAATTCAATACAGTGGGCAAAAGGATGAATGGACGCAAAACAACAGAATAATGACTAAACGCCCAGATAGTCAAGCTACAGCGGCAGCTCATTCATTGGCAGTAGGATATACAGATTTAATAGGCGGTATGCCTGTAGGATGGGCATTGTGTTTTCCCGATTGTCAAATGCAATCGACAGCTAATTTACCCTCTTCAATTGCAGAAGAACAATTGATAGATCAGTTGCACCTATTGCACTTAGATAAGTCGCTTCCTGTTTATTTCGACTTTTTAAAACAACAATATCCAACAAGAAATGGGGTGCGAAAATGGATGTACGAAAAGTTTAAAAACAAATTACTTAGAGGTATTGGTTTTGTACAAGTGCTAAGTACCAAAATTAAGTACGATGAAAAACGATTCATTGAGCTTACCAATTTTCAGTTAGGGCTATTTAAACGAGTAGCTACCAATAAAAATATCATTACTAAAGGGCCTGCAGGTTCTGGTAAAACCATTGTAGCAAAAACAGTAGCTCAGGATTTGGTAAATGCTGGCAAAAAAGTGCTTTTTATGTGTTTTAACAGAACACTATCCAATAAAATTAGGTATGAGTTTGATAAGTATGAGAATTTAATAGAAGTTACTACTTTTCATTCTTTGGCAAGAAGAATTATTGAAAAGTTCGATGCCAATTGGTGGGAGCAAAATAAAGGTAACAAATCGGAAGATTTCTGGAATTTAGACATCCCTGTTAAGTTAGAAGAATGTATGCCTTTTATTGAAGAAAGGTACGATGCACTTATAATTGATGAAGGGCAAGATTTTAAAGAACTGTGGTTTGAACTTATTTTTGGTCTTATCCATAAAGATGGACAGCGGTTAATTTTTATGGATGAGATGCAAAATATTTTCGGTCATTATTCTTCTATACCACAAAGCAATCAATTTATAGATTACACCTTGCCAGAAAATTGCAGGAACACCAAAAATATTGTAGGCTATTTGTCTAAGCTCTTAAACCAAGAAATTAAGTCTTTTGATAAAGCACCTGCTGGTGAAGATATTGTAATAAAAGAGTTTAAAAACCAATTGCAACAGCAAAAATTTGTGTTAGATGAAATTAAGTCTCTAACAAGAGAACACGAAATAGAACCAAACCAAATATTAGTGTTACTCAACTCTATAAAGGCAGACAGTTGTTTAGCAGATACTACTAAAGCAGGTAATATGCCTATTAAGTCTTTAGATAATAAAGGCCGCATGCAAAAAGATGCTGTTAACTACACCAATATTAATACTTTTAAAGGTCTAGAAGCAGACATTGTTTTTATTGTAGACACACAACTTATTTCCAAAGAGCAACGCTTAGAAAAGCTCTATACAGAAGCTTCAAGGGCTAGGTATAAGTTATACATTTTAAATATTTAGTTACTGCTGAAAAGGTCATCAATGTAGTCATCTAAGGATTCAGCCATTCTACTTTTTATATTTCGCCTATCTTTTAATAGTGATTTATCCTGGGTAGAATTTAATATTTCAGCATTAACAAATGAACCAATTAAAAGCCTTAATGATCTAATTGATTTTTCAGCTGCAGGATCTTCTTCAAAATTTTTCATAAATCTTTCATAAAAACTATGGTTGTAATTAATTTCAATAAGAACTTTTGTTCCAAATATTTTATAGCTATATAAGGCAGAATCACCAAGATCAGATTTTATAAATATATGATTATCTCTAATAGAAAGAGCGTATTCTACTATTTCCAGAATTTCTTCATCAGTTAAATTGGAATACCTTTCCTTTATCCAATCAAAAAATTCTTTTTTAATTTCACTTAATGTTTCAGGATCAATTGGAGTTGTTGTGCCTGGCTCTCCAGGTTCTGCAGTACCTCCAGGAGGTAAGCCTCCACCTCCGCTACCAGATCCACCACCAGAGTTACCAGAATTTGTGTCAGGCTCGTTCATTTTTTGTTTGACAGCAGATATATTTTCCGAAGTAAATACCGAAATCCATCTTATGATTTCGTGTGTCTCATCATCATTAATTAGATCAGTGTCTAAAAACTTTATTTCTGATGCCTGTTGTTTTTTATTATCTACACCAACAATAGAATCAATAGTAGGCTCTATATGTATTTCAACTGACCACCACCTGTTAGTTGGTAGGGAGATGTCTCCAATAAATCCAAAATTACCAGCGTCAATTTCTCTACCTGCTCTTACAATTGAGATGTTATCATAACCAGAAGAATTAAACAAATTACGTTTAAGGTATTTTATACCAAAATCTTTTGACCCGGCATTTCTTCCATAACGGTCTCTTTCCTCTCTTCGGCAATATGATAATTTAATTTCTACTGTGGTTGACTCTACTGTGCCATTGTATTCTACTTCAAATGTTTTGCTAATACTTTCAGGCCATAAATCACTTGTTGGATTATTATGAGCAGTAAAATCTGTATTCATTTGTGTTTTATTCATAAGAAACATTGGGTCAAACGGAGCAATGTTTTTACTTGAATCGAAATCATTTATTTCATAATTAGATCCATTATATTCATAGACTAAAACATTGATTTTAGATTTAAATTTTTTACCATTACTATCATTGAATCCATTTAAATAATACCTAAAAATCCTACCAGCGGTTAGTTTAATATGATTAGCTAATACACGAGCTGTTTTTGGTCTAACTCTATTTGGATTACACCATCTTACAATAGTTCCTGTATTTTTTGCTTGAATTTTACCTGTATTTATTATTGGGATGTCAATTGAATTTCTTTTTTCTGGATCTGGTAAATATGCTTCACCACTTTCGTAAATTTCATCTAAATCTATATGGTTAAATAGAATTTCACCATTTTGCATAGTATAAACTTCAACTCTTTTAGTTTGTGAAATTGAAGAATTAGGAAGACCTTGACCATATTTCCCTAAACCGCTTTTAGCCTTGCTTCTTGTTCCTGCACTCATCTGAAGTGCTTTGTCGAAAGTATCTTCGTTCATGCCATCTCCATCGTCAATAATTAAAACTTCATCTATTTCATTTTTATTTCGAGTTGTATTTCGAATTATTACTACATCTACATTTTTTGCGTTTGCTTGTAAGCTGTTGTCAATTATTTCAGAAATAGCAGATACTGTGCTCTTGTAACCATTGTCTTGCATTTCTAGGATGTTATCTACACCCATAAGTGGTCTTTTGTTATTTGCCATATTTTTTATTTATAAAAATCATTAAATGAGTTAAACATATTGTCATAATCACCGTGTCCTAAATTATCTTTTATTGTATATAATGTGTTTTCTTCATTACCAGTGTTTTTTGGTCCCCTTAAAATTCGACCTACCATTTGAGAGTACATTACTATAGACGAAATCGGTCTAGCTATAATGCAGATGTTTGTTCTTGGGGCATCGAAACCTGTTGTTAAAACACCAAAATTTATTAGGACATTAAGGTCTCCATCTTTGAAACTTGTAATTATTGTGTTTCTATTTTTAGATCCTTGATCAATAGTTTCACAATTAATATCAAAACCTTTTAGAATAGTTTTAAGTATTCTGTTATGTTCTAAACCACATGAAAAAATTAAAATTTTATTTGTTTCATGATTTTCTTTAACAATATTTATTATTGAAGAATTTCTCTCAGCATTAGTACTAAGAAATTTTAGACTTTTATTGTCAAAAATAAAATCCCCATTTGCACCAACAGTAGCAGAAGAAGGAGTTGCAATATTAAGATCTATGTCAATACGTTTAATTTTGGCAAGAAATTTTCTTTTTACCAAATAAGTAATTGGTGTTTCAATTTCTGTGTAATTTTCATCAGAAATAACAATTTTATTATTTTGATAATAACTTGATAAAGAATAGCTATTGTTGTTGTTACTTGATCCAAGACCTGGAGTTGCTGTAAGTCCTATTAAGTAGACACTCGAGTTACTAACAAAATAATCTATTGCTTTAATCCATTGGGAGGCTACAGTTCTATGAGCTTCATCAATTATAACTAAATAATTATCATTTCTTATTTTCTTCCAAACACTATTTGTTTGATAGTTTTTTAATAATTGTTGAATACCACAAAAGATAATAGCAGATTTTTCTTCAATACCAGCAGGCAATTGTTGACTGCCGTAGTAATGCCCTAAAGCAATGTCTTGAGTTCCTTTACTGTCTAGAAGCCATTTTACAGTTTCATATGCTTGATGGCATAATTCACTAGATTGTGCGATCCATAATATTTTTATTTTTTGATTTAGTAATGCTTTGCTTGATGAAAGTCTTATAAAATCAAGTAATATTTCAGCTGCCGTTCTAGTTTTTCCTGATCCAGTAGGCATGTGGATTAAAAAACGCTTTTGATTGTTGAAAATTAAATTAATGACTTTTCTTCTTATTCTTTCTTGAAAGTCATGCAATTTTATGGAACAATCAGTTGAAGTAAAAGAAGATCTTGGTTCAACTGTGTCAGTTTCATATTCATAATTGAAAAAACTTATAAGATGTTTTCGTATATCATTTATATCATCTGTTTTAGGTGTTTTATCATAATTTGTTATTTCTTTTAATTCATCTGGTGCAAACAAAATGATATCCTTAACGATATTGTTTTCAAGTAATAATGATTTGAAATGCATTGCAACAAGACTATTTAAATCTAAATCATGTTCACCATATTTTTCATTATACTCTTTTAGCCCCTTCACATATAATGAGCCAAGATAGTCTGACTTTTTACCGTCAGGAAGATTATGTATAAGCTTAATTACATCATTCATTATCTATATGATTTATCTGTTCAATTGTTCTATTTAAATGTTTGATGAAATCAATATTTTTTGAAAGAAAATTGGTCTTATAATTAATTATTCCTAAAGCTTTAATTAAAGTTTCTCGTTTAACATTAATATCATATTCTAATTGAATTTGACTTCCATTTATTTTAGTTGTAATTGCTCTTGGTTTATTCTGTACTTCTTCAGTAATAATATCATCAATTAAAAAAGTATCGTTTTTTAATACATATGTGTAATCAGTGGGGTTATATTTAATTAAACTTCTAAAGTAACTCCATAAATAATTTGACACAATTTTTTTTGAAAGCTTCATTTTATATTCTTCAAATATTTTTTTTGAAATTTCTGAAGTTGTTATAGGTTCACTGCTTTTTAACAAAATATTATTTATACATGCTATTTCTTTATCCATAACTAATTCTAATTGAATTCTTGAAAGTTACATTAAGTTCCTTAAGTACATGAGAATCCTCTACAATACTGCTGTTACATGCAGAGCCAGTAGATATAGCCATTTCTTTGGCATTTAACATTAAGTATTCTTCTGTTTCCATGTTGTTTAAACACACACTTATTATATGTGGTGCTCTATTTGCACCTTTGCAATTAATGGTACCAATGTTATTTTCTTGGTAATGCTTTTCTAAAGCTACTTGTTTTTCTTTTAATTTTTTGTAGTTGCTATCTAGTTCTAATAATGCTAGCTCACAAGCTTTGCCCAAGCCAACAATTAATGGAGTGTTGTAAGTGCCTGCTCTTAAACCATTTTCTTGAGAACCACCATGTATTTGAGGGGTTATTTTAATGCCTTCTTTTATATAAAGTGCACCAATTCCCTTTGGGCCATTGAATTTATGGGCAGACATACAAAGCAAATCAATATTACTTGCTTTTACATTTACAGGTATTTTGCCAACCGCTTGGGTAGCATCACAGAAAAAGGCAATGTTATTTTCTTTAGCCATTGTTCCAATGGCATCAATATCTTGAATAACGCCAATTTCATTGTTTACATACATTACACAAATAAGTAGCGTATCTTCCCTAATAGCTTTTTTTAATTCCTCCAAATAAATTAAGCCATTTTCATCTACCCCTAAATAAGTAATTTCTGTTCCTATAGATTCAAGGTATTCACAAGTATTGAGTACTGCCTTGTGTTCAGTTTTAACTGTAATTATATGATTCCCTTTTTCCTTGTTACTTTGAATATATCCTTTAATACCTAAATTGATGGCTTCTGTAGCTCCAGATGTGAAAACAATTTCTTTTGAATTGGCATTTATAATCTTAGCTACATGTTCTCTTGCAACATCTATTACTTGTTTAGCTTTTTTGCCATAAATATGATTACTAGAAGCATTGCCAAAAATCTCATCAAAGTAGGGGAGCATGGCTTCCTTAACTCTAGGATCTACAGGTGTAGTTGATGCGCTATCTAAATACTTTGGTTGAGACATTTATTTATTTAAAATGAATATATGAAAATTCAAATTATTAAGCTGATTTTAATGTTTTTAATTTGATATTTTTAATACTATTGGCAAATGATCACTCAGGTTTTCGCCAAACACTTTTTCATTTTTTCCGGTTTTACAAAAAGTAAGATTTTTGTAGAGATCATGTGTTACATATAAATGATCCATCTGGTGAATGACTTTACCTCCTTTAGCATTTTTAAAAGTAGGCACTAATTGTTGGTTAAACTCTTTTAGACACTCTTTAAAACCAAGGGCATACAATCTGTCAATTATTTCTTGATTTCCTCTAGGTTCATCACCCCACAAGTAATCAAAAGTTACAGATGAATTAAAATCTCCACCAACAATCCAGGGATTGTTATTTAAAGGCATTGTCTTTTTTAAAGCAGACCATAATATTTCTGTACACCATACATCTCGATTGTTATTTAGTTTAACACCTTTTACATTAACTCCTTTGATCCTTTCAGGATTTACAGGCCAAGCAGGGCTATAAACTGAGATTAAATTCATAATTGGGTGGTTTTGAATTTTTACTGTACAGGCAATAAGGTTTCCATGAAAAAATGCAAGTTCTTTATTTACCCATTCATGTTGAGAAACAAGCTCTATTTCATTAATGATTTCTCCTTTAACTAGGATAGCAGTTCCAAATTGTTGCTTATTGCCAGTTTTGGTAATGGCCTTTCTATAAGATATACTATAGATTTCTTTGATGTATTTTGGGAAACTATTTACTTCCTGTAATAAAATTATATCTGCATTAAATTCAAGGAGGTAGCTCCATGCAGCATCGCTTTTAAGACCAGCTTTTCTTATGTTCCAGGAAATAATTTTAAGATCCATTTAAATCATTTATACTCAACCTCACCATCTTCACTCACCTGCATGGTCACAAATTCATAATTTTCTTTGGTGATGGTTTTTTCAATGCTTTTTTGCAGGGCTTTTTGTTCTTTGGATTTTACTTGCCTGTCGAACAGCACAAGGTTCTTGATCTCATTTTTCTTCATTCCATTAAATATGAGAAAATCTACTGGATGAAACATCACTTTAGCATCATCTGGATTGAACTTGTTAGGGTAGAAGACAGGATCAACCTTTTTAGCGGCTTTTAAGGCCTCTAAACGCCCTTTTTCACGGGCTTTTTCTCTTACTTCAGCTTCTTGGTCATCTATTTTTTCTTCTGCTCGGTCTATGCGTTCTTCAGAAGCTTCGTATTTATCCATCCAGTCGGGAGTGGGCTTTTTCTTTAAGTATACATTGGCATCACTAAGCCGAAAGATATCACCACAGCAATTACATACGCCAAAAATCTGTCTTTGTATGCTAAAGAATTTAATCAGTTCGTGATTCATGGCTTGTAGGTTTTAAATTGAACTTTTTTATTGTCTACCGCTTCTTTGATCTTTCTTTGCTTCTGGCTTAACCTGGCCTTACCAGATTTTATGTCCATGAAGATGATCTTATCTACTTTTTGCTTTTCGCTAAGCCCTTCAAATATTACATAATCAATGGGGTCGAACATCGATCTGCAATCGTTCTTGTTAAAAGTAAATCCTTCAAGGGTAGGAGCGAGACGTTCATAAATGAAGCCGATTCCTACAGCTTTAGATCCTTTTTGCGATTTCAGTGGAATATTGA
>Ga0209992_10003619_pt1 | contig 12820 bp, 11 predicted proteins | sample 2SBtaG_2_FD_182564 | JGI IMG/M metagenome (GOLD analysis project Ga0209992, IMG submission 182564) | Deep subsurface microbial communities from Kolumbo volcano to uncover new lineages of life (NeLLi) - 2SBTROV12_ACTIVE470 metaG (SPAdes)... | ecosystem: Environmental > Aquatic > Marine >... | reverse complement strand
GTTGAACATCAATTCCGGAAAAACTTGAAAAACTGTTCATCTTCAGCCGGAATCACTGTTCACCATAAACCAGAATCGCTGTTCACGTTGCGCCAGAATCAGTGTTCAGATTGGGCCAGAATATGCATTGGTTGCAATCTCGCTTTGGTTTGGACGAGCAGATTATTGATATCGATAAATTTACCGGGGTCATCAAGTCTCATTGGAAGCAGGCTGGCGGACTGGCCGCCAATGTGGTTGGTACGATTTCCCGTTCGGGCGTGGCGGTTGCTGCTGGTTTGATGAATTTGGTATTGGTTCCGGTAATAGGTTTCTATCTTCTGCGTGATTGGGATTTGATGGTCGCTCGAATTGGGGATTTATTACCCAAGCGGATTAGGCCCGTGGTTACGCGTTTGGCAACCGAAGCCGACGAAGTATTGGGCGCATTTTTACGCGGACAATTTTCGGTCATGTTGGCTTTGGGCACGATCTACGCCGTTGGTTTATGGTTGATAGATCTTGAACTGGCTCTGCTTATCGGAATGGTAGCGGGACTAATTAGTTTTATCCCCTATCTGGGTTCTATAGTGGGCGTGTTCGCGGCTTGTTTAGCGGCCATCGTTCAGTTTCACGATGTTTGGTCATTGATCCCGGTCTTAGCAGTATTCGGTGTCGGACAGATGTTGGAAGGAATGGTGCTCACACCGTTACTGGTAGGTGATCGTATCGGTTTGCACCCGGTTGCGGTGATTTTCGCTGTACTCGCTGGGGGGCAATTATTTGGGTTTGTCGGAATCTTATTGGCTTTGCCGGTAGCGTCCGTGATCATGGTATTGCTGCGTCACGTGCATGATTTATACAAGGACAGTGAGCTTTACACTGTCAATTCTAGCGAAAGCGATTCCAATTTAGATTGATTTGATAATTTGGGTTTTAGTTTTTAGAATTCGTTGAGCCACTGGATTATGAAGTCTATGCCGATTCATTATTTTGGGTCGAATTTCTGAAAGATCAGCTTTTTGTGGGCGGGATCCATGCTGATCATGAATTCTCTAAGAAAGCTCATTCCCAATAGTCCGTCAACGCCATCGTTGGGTGCTTCGGGAAATATCATAGCTGCTACGCCGTTGACACGGGCGTCACCGACCTGGACGGACTTCAAAATTACCGGTTGGGCTTTAACTTGGGTGCCATTTGCCAGGGAAACCGGAATTTGATTCTGTGATGAGAGATTAATTTGCAACCGTCTGGCCATTGAGTTTGATAATGTGACGAAGGTCGCGCCGGTGTCCAACAGAAATCGGCCGTCAATTTTATCGTTCAAACGGACGGTAAGAATCATGTGTCCCTGGTTTCCGTCGTGCGGGACCTCTATATCCTGAAACTCGGTTGAAAAATCGCGGACGTGTTGGTCTATGGTGCTAAAGAAATAAGCGACTTGCTCGTCCGTCGGCGGATTCGCATATTGCTTTTTCTCGGTTTCTAGCTGGGTTTTGAAGTTGGCTAAATGCTGCAAATAATTGGCGATGGATTCGCGTAACGCTGAAGCTTCTTCGGTATCGTCCTGCAAGCCGCTTTTGATGATAACCGATTGACTGGAAAGCTTGTTCTGTCTTTTTACTAGATTATTGTAACGATCTACGTTATCCGTAGGAACAATCTGTTGGAGGTGTTGAGCAATTACCGCCATATCCGATTTGATATTTGTGAGATCTTTAAATAATTTTGTGCGCCGGCGTTGAAGCAGCGAGTTTCTGTTTTTCGCTTTTGCAGCCAGTTTCCGGTTTGATTCTAGTGTATTGAACGCATCGGCAAGCTCATTGAGGCCAGGTGGTACATATTTACCTTTGGAGAAATACTGTTTTTGCCATTGGCCCTGCAGTGCGTCGGATTCTGTTCGCTCGATGGCTGCAACTTGGTTTTTTTTGAAGGAAATAGTTCCAAGACCAATATTTATGGTGACTTCCGTTGCGTTCTCTTTTTTGATTATGCCCTCAAAACTTTTGCCATTTTTAAGTTTAACGACATCCGCGCACAGCGAGGTATGAAATGCCAACGCGAGAAAACAAGCGGTTAATTTTAGAATTTGATTGGGCATTCTGGACGGCATGACGGACCATTTTTAATTCGGAGTAAACTGAAATTATAGGACGTAATCCGTTCGGTGACAGGGATTTCTGAATAGAAAAAGCAATCTAGGATAGTACTGAGCAATGGATCACGTTTTAACGTCGATGTTGGAAAACCAATGTGGGAACATCAAGGGTTAACAAACAGTAGAAAAATTTTAATTCAGTTTGCGTTCTAGTCTTTGAAAAACCATTTGTGTAGAAGAAATCCGCTGGCAATCGAGAGGACAATAATGATGGAATTAATAGAACCCAGTCCTAAACTTGCGACAGCCGGTCCTGGACAATAGCCTGTCATTCCCCAACCCACACCAAAAAGTGCCGCACCGGTTATAAGCTTGTAATCGATATCGGACCGTGACGGTAACCTGAATTTATTGGCGAGCAGGGGTTTGCTTGTTTTCAATATGATTCGAAAGGAGAACAGCGTAACCAATAATGCGCCAGCCATGGTAAACAATAAAGTTGGATCCCAATTACCGGTAACGTCCAAAAAATTTAATACGCGGTTTGGATCGATCATTTGGGAAACGCTTAGACCAATGCCAAAGATAAATCCTGCAATTGCGGTGATGAATAGTTGTTTCATGATGTCAAATGCGCAACGTGTCGGATGACCAATACAGTGATAGCTCCGGCCAACATAAATACGCTCGTTGCGACAAATGATCTTGACGAACGGCGGGATATGCCGCAGATCCCATGCCCGCTGGTGCAGCCATTGCCGAGACGCGTTCCAAACCCAACCAATATGCCGCCTATGATTAGTAATAACTTTGGGTATGATGAGCTAGGGGCGAATGTTGGGGGGGCGATCTGACTATACGCAATAACCCCTACAATCATGCTACACAGATAAATAAACCGCCAAAGCCATTCCCCGTCTTTCGGGCTGAGCAATGCTGACATGATTCCGCTGATGCCAGTAATTCTACCGTTAAAAAATAATAATATACTGATGCTAATGCCGATCAAAATCCCACCGATTAATCCGGTGAGTGGAGCGAAATTCTCCATATGGAGCGCCTTTGTTATTGTTATTAGTGGATTAGAACTTCCAGGAAAAGCCAAATTCTAACGAGTTTTGGCGCATCTTGATAGAGCCCGGTACACCAAATGCGGTAGTTGCGGTGTTTATCGTTTCATTGAAGGCGTGCATGTAGGCAAAATTCCATTCAATATTATCGTTAGGACTATAGGTAAACCCAGTCGTTGCATGGTGTTGGTTAACCGCCAAAGAAATGATATTGAATAACAGCTGATTTGGCGGGATAGGACTGTCGTTGTAACTGTAGCCCGCGCGCACGGTCCAGTGTTGATTAACTTGGAATTGAAGCCCGATACGGTAAACGTTAATATCTTCCCAGCCAAACCCCAGGCCGTTGTCCGAACCTAGAAGGCCAGCCCCCTGGGGTATCGATGGACCAAATCTGCTGGGAACCGGTCCAGGGTTGCCGACCGCCTTTACGTCGCTGTAGAAAATACGTTGGTAGTCAAACGATATTAAAAAGTTATCTATCGGTCTGAAGGCTATACCGGCTGCGATATTGGCGGGAATGTCAAAGCTGCCTTGTTCGGCGAACAGCTCTTTATATTTATCGAATTTGGTCATATAAATTCGTGTAGCACCAGAGAGTCCCAACGTGATCATGGGGTGAATTTGGCCAATCCATCCCAGCCGTGCTCCTATTCCGAAGGCCCAGTCGTAACCCTTGTTTGTCAGGTTTTCGGATGGGACAAATCCTGGGGTCAATGGGCCAAATCCGCCGGGCGAGCACGCTGCGGGGTTTTGCGTTGCGCCGGTATTGGTAAAACATTGGAAATTTCCGAGGCCGTAGGCTTTAAAATATTGCGTAGACAATAGTACGGAAAGTCCCAGAGTGTGGTTTGGGTGGAGTTGGTATGCCAACGTTGGCGCTATAATCGCTTGGCCCAGGTCGACACCCAATTGGGCGGTGTCCGGCGTACCGGTTTTAGTGCCTTCGGGTACGGTTGCGGCTGCGGCTCTACCTCCGAAGGCTGCGGCACCCAGAACCGCTGCCGTCTCGTCATAAATGTTTCTACGGTATCGGGTGTTCATGCCGCCGTTGGCGTACAAGGTAACCCCCCAGCTGAATTGGTCGTTGATTCGCCGGCTGAATCCGCCACCGGGTATAAAAAAGTAGTTGCGACTGCTTTTGTCTCTGACCTCAAAACTGCCGCCAGCAACTCGGGGGTCCAGCGCGGCCTCTCGAATTGGGCTGAATATTCTTAAACTCAAGTCGACTCTTTCCCCAATCAAACCCATACCGGCCGGGTTTGTCGCAGCGGCCATAGCGTCCTGAGGTGCAGCAACAGTCGCACCGGCCATACCGACTGATTTTGGACCGTATCCTAACGCGAAATAACCAGTTGTCGCCTGACAGGTCGACGAAAGAATTAACACGCATAAGCTTGCGTTAGCAATCGATATGTTTTTTGATTTCATGATTTTCAATTTTTATTGTTCCTAATCATAAGATTAGTTGACTTATACGTGTATTACTTAATATTTCGTGTTGAGTGGGAAAGGTGATGAATTCGGGATTCGATATTCTGCAATTCCATGAATTCAGGCGTTCGTGTTGGTCTGCGATTAAACGATTCGCGTGTCTACACCGGAGTGGTCTAAATTTTTAATTGCAACTGGATACTTTAAATTAATCAGGTCAATGTATGGATTATTGCAAAACGGTAACGCCAGAAACTGAACTGATAACGGCAATATCGGCTTTACGCATTGCAAACAACCCCGTCGTAACTACACCGGGGATATTGTTTAATCTATTTTCCAATTCAACAGGTTCAATGATTTCAAGATTATATATATCCAGAATATGGTTACCGTTGTCGGTAACGAAATTCTCGCGAAATTGAGGTTGGCCACCGATTTTAATGATTTCCCGGGCGATAAAACTGCGCGCCATAGGAATGACTTCGATAGGGAGCGGAAATTGGCCTAGTAAATCAACTTGCTTGCTATCATCGGCGATACAGATAAATTTTTTGCTGGCACCAGCTATAATTTTCTCGCGTGTGAGCGCACCGCCTCCGCCTTTGATCATTTGCAATTGATGATTTATTTCGTCTGCGCCGTCGATGTAGGTTTCTATGCTTCCCGCATCGCTTAATTCCATTACCGGAATACCCAGATGTTTCAGCCTAGACGTGCTGGCTTCTGAACTGGACACAGTGCCCTCGATGTCCGATTTATAGTCAGCCAATAAGTCTATAAAGTGGTTAACCGTAGAGCCCGTTCCAATTCCTAGAACGGCGAAGTGGCTTATCTGTCCTATTGCTGCTTCGGCTGCTTTACGTTTTAGATCGTCTTGTGACATCGGGTTGATTGCGGATTGTAGAACACGGCGAGATAATAACTGGCTTGGTCTGCAATGTCATTCTCTAGCGTTGCTTGGAATCTATGATACTGAATTTGTTGGCGATCTGTATCTCAGATAATGCTATATTGCGGCGTGCCGAATAACTTTGCCTAACGTTGATCAATCAGTAATGTCCAATAAATATATAGAAAAAATTCTGCGTGCCCGGGTTTACGATATTGCAGAAGAAACACCGCTGGAATTTGTCCCCAATTTATCTAAACGCTTGGAAAATTCCGTTTATTTGAAACGCGAAGATCTACAGTCGGTATTTTCTTTTAAACTTAGGGGGGCGTATAACAAAATCAGCTTGCTAGATGAACGGGCTAGAAATAAAGGTGTGATCGCTGCATCCGCTGGAAATCATGCGCAAGGGGTCGCATTATCGACGCACAAACTTGGCATAAAGTCGATGATCGTTATGCCCAAGACAACACCTGAGATCAAGGTTAAATCCGTACGCCGGCTGGGATCGAAAATAGTTTTATTCGGTGATTCCTACGACGAAGCTTACCAACGTGCCCGGGTAATTGCGGCCGAAAAAGACATGACTTTTGTCCATCCTTACGATGACCCGGACGTCATTGCCGGCCAAGGCACTATTGCGGTTGAGATTCTGCGGCAGAATATGGGTGAAATTAATGCCATATTTGTCCCTGTTGGTGGCGGCGGTTTGATTGCGGGTATTGCGGCCTATGTAAAATTTGTGCGTCCTGAAATTCGAGTCATTGGGGTTGAGCCTGAAGATGCCGATTGTTTGAATAGAGCGCTTAAAGCGAACCGGCGCGTCGTTATTAAACAGGTTGGGATATTTGCAGATGGAGTTGCGGTTAAGCAGGTGGGTAAAGAACCGTTCCGTTTAGCGCACCGTTATGTTGATGAGGTTATAACGGTCAACACCGATGAAATTTGTGCAGCGATCAAGGATATATTCGACGATACCCGTTCGATCGCCGAACCAGCTGGTGCGTTAGGAGTGGCTGGAATTAAAAAATATGTAGATCGAGAGCATGTTAAAGATCAATGCTTGATAACTATAGAAAGCGGTGCCAACATCAATTTCGATCGATTGCGCTACGTCGCTGAACGAGCCGAGGTTGGGGAGCGGCGAGAGGTGTTGTTTTCGGTAACGATCCCTGAGCAGGCGGGGAGTTTTCTTAAATTCTGTAAGTTTTTGGGTAAGCATAATATTACAGAATTTAATTATCGATTCTTTGATAAGGAACAAGCCAATATTTTTGTTGGGGTTGCCGCTGGGGGGGAAGAGCGAGAGCGAGAATCGCTTATTGAAGCGCTGCGAGACCAAGGTTTCCCGGTTCAGGATATGACCGATAACGAGCTGGCCAAGGAGCACATGCGCTATATGGTAGGTGGCCATGCTCCACGTCTGGTGAACGAAGTGGTTTATAGCTTTGAGTTTCCGGAGCGCCCCGGTGCGTTGTTAAAGTTTTTATCGGCGATTGGTGTTCGTTGGAATATAAGTTTATTCCATTATAGGAATCATGGTGCAGCATACGGTAGAGTGTTGATGGGCATTCAAGTTCCACGCGCTGAGCGTAAGACCTTTACCGGCTGTTTGGATGCATTGGGCTTTGCCTACCGAGATGAAACGCGCAATCCGGCATATCAAATATATGCAGGCGGAACTCAAACCGAATGAAATTAGCAGATGGCAAGTTAGTTGGGTATGGAATTCAGTAATTGCTTTTGCTTGATTAGCCGGATTCGAAATATCGTAATCAGTAATAGTTCATCCGAGTCGCCCATCTTAATTCTGTAGATGATGGCAGCATCCCCCGCCTGCGCCGTAACGAACTTTTGCCCTTGAACCAGTAGGCTCAGGTGGGAGCGTTGATGGCAAATCAGGCTTTCCGCTCGTGGCGGACTTGCACAACATCGCCAAATCTAACACACCCTAGGTTGAAAATTAGGCTCAAGAATTAACCCAGAACGTTTCGTACGCTGCAGGGGATGCATAACCATAGTGTACAACGGTTTTGCGGATTTGGTTAGGGTGGGGTTTGCAAGTAGCCTTGGATATCTCGCTTTAGCTTGCCGGTTTACGGAATGACTTAAGGCTGAAACTCTTTTGAATTCAAAGTCTCGTCGATCTTAGTCTGTAGTTTGATCAATTGTTGATCGATTTCGGGGTTCGTAACGGTTTGGTCTTTTTTTGCCAAATTCAGTTCGTGCGCGATATTTAGCGCAGCCATAACCGCGATTCTGTCTTGTCCTACCACCCGTCCTGTGTCTCGAACTTCACGCATTTTTTCGTCGAGTTGGCGTGCGGATTCAAGCAGATCGGCTTGTTCGGATGGCGTGCAGGCGATTCTGTATTCTTTGCCAAGAATTTTGATTTCAACCGGCGTTATTTCGTCCGTCACGTTCCGTGGCCCATGGATTTAAGTCGGGTGATCATCGCCTCAACTCGGTTTTTTGCCAAGGCGGTTTTTTCAATCAGGTGAGCCCGGTCCCTTACCAAATCGCTTTGCTTGGACTTTAAGGATCGGTTCTCGTTTTGGAGTTTCTGACACAACTGCAAGAGAGAATCGATTCTCTCTTCCAACCTTTTGAGTTCTTTCGTCGTAGCTTGACTCATGGCATTCAAAGAACATGCGTTTATGGATCTGGATCGGCAACTTATTTCAGTCGACACCGTTCGGATGTTAGCATAAGGCATTATATTGTTCAGGTCTACCGAGATTTATGCGTAGGGAGTCGATTTACAGCGGTTTGCAGCAAAGGGTGCAACTTTCTGGTCACAAAATGCCCGTTTGCGAAATCCATGGTTCCATGGTTGGAGTGTTATGCGTCGATGATTCAGTATCGTATTCCAAATGGAAACAGCAGGTCTTTGATGGTGTTGGAGCCGCTAAAAAAGGTGATGATCTTGATGGGGTTTTGTCGGCCTTATTCGATAAATCTCGGAGTGATTTAATTTCTGAGGGTTTTAGCTTCGAGCCGATATTGCCGGATGATGAAACCTCATTGGTTGAGCGCACGAGTGCACTGGCGCAGTGGTGTGAAGGATTTCTGTACGGTGTCGGGTATACCGCAACTCAACGTGAATGGACCGGTGATTGTAGCGAAATTTTGCGGGACGTTGTGGAAATATCTAATGTCGATTTCAACGTTGCAGGAGAATCTGATGAGGCGTCATTATTCGAATTGATCGAATACGTTCGGGTTGCGGTACAGTTATTGAAGGCGGAATTGCAGTCCGGGGGCAATTCCGGATCTATACATTAATCTCGTTTCATAACATGATCTTAGAGTAAACTGATTGATTTTGGTGGATGGTTTGAAGGCTATTAATAAAGAATTAACGCGTAGGCGCAGACAATTGATGCGTATGGTAGGTGTCGGCAATATTGCGGTAATTGCAAGCGCGCCAGTAAGCCATCGCAACAGTGATGTCGAATATCCATACCGACAAGACAGCGACTTTTATTATTTAACCGGGTTTGAGGAACCAGAGGCTTTGGCGGCTTTTATCCCGGGGAGAGCGCAAGGGGAGTATATCTTGTTTTGTCGTGAATTCGACGAAACCATGGCGTTGTGGACCGGCCATCATGCTGGCCTTGAAGGGGCTCAAGAAAGATATGGTGCTGATGATGCATTTCCGATTGAAGATCTAGACGATATCTTGCCTGGATTACTTGAGAATAAAGAGCGGGTGTTTTATCCGATGGGGCGGAGCAATGAGCTGGATCACCATTTGCTCGAATGGGTCAATCAGTTGAGAAGTCGGATTCGGTCCGGTGTGCATGGTCCGGTGGAGTTTGTTTCTCTAGAACACCTTTTGCACGATATGAGACTTTTCAAAAGCGCGGAGGAAATTCGCTTAATGCGGAAAGCCGCGAAAATTTCCGCCCAAGGTCATGTAAGAGCAATGCAAGCAACGCGTCCCGGGCTATACGAATACCAGATTGAAGCTGAATTACTGCACGATTTTGCTCGTAATGGAATGCGGTCAACGGCTTACCCGTCGATCGTTGCTGGTGGTCACAATGCATGTGTACTTCACTATACCGATAATTCCAGCAAGCTTAAATCGGGCGATCTCTTGCTGATTGATGCGGGCGCTGAAAATCAATATTATGCCGCAGATATTACCAGGACGTTTCCGGTATCTGGCCGTTTTAATAGTTCTCAACGTATGATTTATGAGTTGGTCCTAGAAGCACAAGCTGCTGCGATTGCCGAAGTGCGTCCCGGTAAGCATTGGAACGATCCGCACGATACCGCGGTTAAGGTTTTGACCAAAGGTCTGGTGCGCTTGGGTTTGTTAAAAGGGCGGGTTTCAAAGCTGATCAAAGATGATGCCTATAAAAAGTTTTATATGCATCGAACTGGGCATTGGCTCGGAATGGATGTGCACGATGTCGGTGACTACAAGGTCGATGGGGAATGGCGAATGCTAGAGCCCGGTATGGTCCTAACGGTGGAGCCTGGATTGTATATCCCTGTGGGTAGCAAGGGTGTGGAGAAGAAATGGCAGGGCATCGGAATTCGAATCGAAGATGACGTATTGGTCAAAAAAGACGGTTGTGAGGTATTGACGGTCGATGTTCCCAAATCTGTCTACGAAATTGAGAAGCTGATGGAAAAAGCCTGTGCGTGATGACTACGATCTCATTATCGTCGGTGGAGGTTTGTCCGGGGGAAGTTTAGCTCTAGCATTGCAGTCAAGTGGTTTGCGGATCGCTTTGCTGGAGGCAATCACTGAGCAGCAGCGTGTAACATCCCCAGCCGGAGACCGAGCGCTAGCTTTGTCCTATGGGTCTGTAGAGATATTAGCGAAATTGGGTTTGTGGGCGGGTGCAGAGCAGCATGCAACCGCAATTACTAACATCCATATCTCCGATCGCGGCCATTTTGGCAAGACTAGGCTTTCGGCGAAGCGAGAGCGAGTTCCGGTTTTGGGTTATGTGATTACCGCCAGGGCGTTAGAGAACGAAATAGCCGATGCGTTGGTTGCTTCACCAGTGGATTTAATTTGTCCGGCTAGGTTGATCGGTTTAAAAGCCGGCCCTGACAAAGTGTGTGTCAGCCTGAAGCGGGGTGAGGAGTCGTTGACGGCTACTGCAAGTCTGCTAGTAGGTGCGGATGGTGGGAATTCATCGGTTAGGAAGCTTCTCGGTATCGAACAAGAAATTACCGATTACTGTCAAACCGCAATTATTACTACGGTAAAGCCAGAAATTGATCCGGTGGGGATGGCGTACGAACGATTCACGTCTTATGGGCCATTGGCTTTCCTGCCGACGCGGGAGCGCTGTTGTTCAGTAGTATGGACCCAAACCTCGGAAAATGCGCAATCGATTGCAGGGCTAAATGAAATTGAATTTGTAAATCAGCTACAGAAAATATTCGGTTATAGACTTGGTGATTTGGTGATGGCAGGTCCCAGGGTTTCGTTTCCTTTACGTTTGATCAGAGCAAGAGGAATGACCGCAGATCGGTGCGTATTGGTCGGAAATGCGGTTCATCAGTTACACCCCGTTGCTGGGCAAGGATTTAATCTGGGTCTTAGGGATGTTGCGATATTGGCGGAAAAGCTGATTGATTGTGCTTGCGCCGGAGAGGATATTGGATCAAAAAAATTACTCGATCAGTATTCCGTGTCTAGACGTAAAGATCATGATGCGGTTGCACGGTTTACCGATGGATTGGTGCGTTTGTTTTCTAATGAATGGGGCCCGGTATCGTGGGCTCGAAATGCTGGGTTGATCGGATTGGATTGCTTCCCATTGGGTAAGCGCGTATTGGCACGACATGCGATGGGTTTGTCCGGCCGCAGGCCCCGACTCGGGGTGGAAACGAATTAATGCGGAAAAAAATAAAGGCCGACGTTGCAATCGTGGGCGGGGGTATGGTTGGTGCGACTTTGGCGTGTGCGTTATTACGCGGTGGGGTGCGAGTTGCGTTAGTGGAGTCGCATTTACCGCAGCGGCAATGGGAGTCAAGTTCAGTCGATTTACGGGTTTCAGCGTTAACGGAAGGAAGTAAGAACATATTGAATGCGCTTGGAGTCTGGTCGGGCATGGTGGATATGGGGGTGAGCCCTTACCGCTATATGGGCGTTTGGGATCCCCGGTTTGGGGGGGAATTATATTTTGACGCTGCGGATGCGGGGCGCGATTATTTGGGGCATATCGTAGAAAATCGTGTCACTGTGGCAGCACTATGGAGTGTTATTGAAAAGTTGAAGGGAGTTAGGGTTTTATGCCCTAGCCGGGTGGTCGATCTGTCCCCAAGTTATAGTGGCTATTCACTGAGTTTGGATGATGATTGTGTTATCGAGCCGGATTTGATCGTGGCTGCAGATGGTTCCAATTCATTGATTCGCTCGATGTCAGGGATGATGGTTAAAGGATGGTCGTATGGTCAGCATGGTCTCGTTACTGTGGTTCAAACAGAAGATCCGCACAATGAAACTGCGTACCAAAGATTTTTGCAAGAGGGTCCATTGGCGTTTTTGCCATTGCGTGATGGGCGATGTTCAATTGTATGGACATTGAGTTCGGAGACCGCCAAGAAAACTCTGACATTGAGTGATTCGGAGTTCTTGGTCGTTTTAAATGAGGCGTCGGGTGGGATTTTGGGCCAAATTCAATCCGCTGGTAAAAGGGTTTCGTTCCCACTAGCACTGCACTATACCACTTCTTATTCAGACAAAAATTTGGTTTTGATAGGTGATGCGGCGCATGCGGTGCATCCACTGGCCGGTCAAGGTGCGAATATGGGTATGTTGGATGCGGCGGCATTGGCGCAAGTTGTGATGCAGGCTAGGCAAGAAGGGCGAGCTTTATCGAGTCGTATGGTGTTACGAAGATACGAACGTTGGCGAAAAGGAGACAATTTAGCGATGTTGTGGGGTTTGGACTTGTTGAAGAGAACATTTACCGGAGGTATGACACCTATCGGGATGGTTCGGTCTGCGGGAATGAATGCGGTAAATAGCATGCAGCCTATAAAAAACTATTTGAATTCGTATGCGATGGGGTTGCGCGAAGATTTACCTCAGTTGGCATATGGTGAATCTTGTTGGCCTGAAGTGTAGCTGTATTAGATAAAGTGGTGAGTTAATAAAGGATTAAGAGATTTCCGTGTCTCATGGTAGAGAGCTTTTACTAGCAAAATAGTGTGAATGTGGCTAGTGAAAAAAGATTTAAGACTTCATTGACGAAAAAGAGTGAGGCTGTATAATAGCTGGGCTCGATGCGGCGAAAGTTGCAAGCTCTTTAAAAGTTGAACAGATAATCTGTGTGGGTACTTGTGTTGGATATTGTGTTGGTAAAGATATTC
>Ga0209992_10003617_pt1 | contig 12839 bp, 10 predicted proteins | sample 2SBtaG_2_FD_182564 | JGI IMG/M metagenome (GOLD analysis project Ga0209992, IMG submission 182564) | Deep subsurface microbial communities from Kolumbo volcano to uncover new lineages of life (NeLLi) - 2SBTROV12_ACTIVE470 metaG (SPAdes)... | ecosystem: Environmental > Aquatic > Marine >... | reverse complement strand
CTGAATTGCTTTCGGGACGTATGCTCTCGGGTGGGCGTCGTTACGACCCTCAGGCATTCGTGGTCGGCCACCCGGAACTGGAAGCCGGCTCCGTTCTGCTTCTAACGAATCAGGACGGATCAAGAGAGACTTTTGCCCTCGTTTCGGACAGATCGTTGTCTATCGATCCACCGGTTTTGAATGTCTCGGATGCGGTGGCGAGGGCGCTCGGAATCAGCGAGGCCGGGGAGAAAATCTTGATTCATGTCGTGCACTGATGGGGTAGAACACAATGTGGGAAATGACCAGTACCAAGAGAGCTTAGCGACGAACAGAAAGTAGGAGAGAATCGAATGCAAGGAACAACAGACGAAGCAATGGAAGCCCCTAAGGAATCAGGTTATTTTCAGATTTCGAGGACCGGCACCTACGGTTTTCTGGCTGCGCTGCCGCTGTTTGTGTTGTATGAATCCCTGATTCTGTCTGTCAACGGAGATTCTGTCTCGCAGGTCAGGGTTGGCGCCGATTTATGGATCAAGCAGGCTTTGGCGGCGCTGGGGGGCAACGGAATGTTGGCCCTCGGAATACTGGTTCTGGCTATTGGCATTTTCGTATTCGTCAAAGAGCGAAACGTTGATACGCCAATAAGAGTAAACTATTTCGGCCTTATGATTGCCGAAAGCACGGTCTATGCTATCGTCGTTGCTCTGCTGGTATCGACCATGGTAAGCCTCATATTTACGGTCGCCCCTGCTATGGCACCGGCAATCATGCAGGACGCGTCCGAGAAACTCGGGTCGGGCATGATGGTGGTTCTTTCAATCGGAGCCGGCCTGTACGAGGAGCTGATCTTTCGCGTCGTGCTAGTTGGAGGACTGTTTCTGGTTTTTCGTTCGGTGATGGGCAAAAAGAAATCTGCATACATTGCGGCAGCGATCGTCGGAGCATTGATATTCAGTGGCGTGCATTATATCGGAGCGCTGGGTGATGTTTTCACGCTGCCCTCTTTTACGTTCCGATTCCTCTTCGGTCTGGTGCTCAACGGGATTTTCCTGGTTCGGGGCTTCGGTGTTGCCGCCTGGACCCACGCGATCTACGATGTACTCGTCGTGACACAAATTCTCGGATGATCCCGTATAGCTGGATTCATCGGTCGATCTAATACTCCAATTTATGAATGCAATGCGGACAGCCGCTTTGATGGCGGCGTTGATAGTACTGTTTGGCCTGCTTGGCGGGGCGGTTGGGGGCGAATCAGGAATGATGATCGCTTTCGGCTTTGCTGTGCTTCTGAATTTCGGCAGCTATTGGTTCAGTGCGTCCATCGTGCTGAAGATGTACCGTGCAAAAGAAGTCACTGCTTCTGAGGCACCGGAATTATTCGAGATGATCGACAGACTGAGACAAAAGGCTGAACTGCCGATGCCGCGTGTCTACGTAATTGCATCAGATCAGCCGAATGCGTTTGCGACCGGCAGAAATCCGGAGAACGCAGCAGTTGCCGTTACAAACGGAATCGTGCGGCTGCTGTCACCTGATGAATTGGAAGGGGTGATAGCGCACGAACTGGCACACATTAAGCATCGTGATATCCTAACCGGATCGATTGCGGCAACGATTGCTGCGGCCATCACGTTGCTGGCCAGGACGGCTTTGTTTTTTGGTGGGGGACGCGACCGAGACAATGTTCTCACTTCATTGCTGATGCTAATTCTGGCGCCATTGGCAGCGATGATGATCCAAATGGCAATATCCCGCTCTCGGGAGTTCGCAGCCGATCGCGGTGGTGCAGAAATTTGTGGCAAACCTGAAGCTCTCGCCAGCGCATTACAACGTCTGCAATCAGGCGCGGAGCGTATTCCGATGAATGCCAATCCAGCAACTGCACACATGTTTATCGTAAACCCCTTCGCAGGAATGGGAGGGGGAATCAGAAATCTGTTCTCAACGCATCCGCAGACCGAATTACGGATCGAGCGACTGATGTCGATGAGGACACACTAACAGAATCACTGGGAAAACTAAAGTGAAATCGACACTCAAATTTGGATCCGTCAGCGGCATCGGCCTATTTGTTCACTGGACTTTTCTGGTGATGTTGGCGGGAATTTTTGGATTCTACGTGTATCAGGGATTGACCGTCCTCGTGGCTCTGATGGGCGTTGGCCTAATTTTAGCTGTATTCGGGTGTGTTGTGCTGCATGAGCTCGGTCACGCATTTATGGCCAGGCATTATGGCATTCCGACACTTGATATCACGATGTATCCCATCGGCGGTGTCGCCCGACTTCAACGCATGCCTCGCGAACCCAAACAGGAGTTCATGATTGCCATTGCCGGTCCCGCCGTGAATCTGGGAATCGCTGGCGTTCTGTATTTGGTCACCACGGTCATGGGCTCTCCAACGTCTATGATTGAAGCGATGACGCCTCAAGGAAATGTGCTCACGATGCTGATGTGGGTGAATCTTGCGCTGGTTGTTTTCAATCTTCTACCTGCATTTCCGATGGATGGAGGACGCGTGCTCCGGGCTGGGCTGGCTACACAAATGGACTACAGAAATGCTACCCACGTAGCGAGCCTGATCGGTCAGGGAATGGCGTTCCTGTTTGCCATCTACGGTTTGTTTACCGGTCTCTGGACGCTTCCTCTCGTGGCAGTGTTCGTGTTCATGGCTGCCAGGCAGGAAGTAGCTCATGTGATGGAACGAGGCTGAGACGAAATCGTCTCACGAGCACTCTGGGCTTGCCTTTCAGCGGTTCGATCGTGGCGAGGCCCATATTCCGATACACGTTTTTTCCAGCACAAACGTGCAGGTTTTCTGGCATGCAGGGTTATTGGGACGTCGTCATATTGTCATTCATCGGGTTCGTAATTCTGGCGGCTATTCTGCTGGTTCCAGTGTGGAGATTTCTGTCCAGAGAAGAAGAAGCGGCTGATCGCTTTAATCAAGATCTGGATCGATCCGATGATGGAGAGTCTGCCCCATAGTGTAGCCCTCAGCTGGTCGAATCAGACGGGCGTCTCCCATCGAAGTATCAATCGTATCCACTCGCACCCCGAGCGAATCCGGGTCCGTCAACGTGATGAGAGGCAACAACTGTTCAAGAGTCCTTGCTCCGATTCCTTTCACGTTGATCAGGTCATTGACGTCTGAAAACGGACCGTTTGTTGACCTAAATTGAATTATGCGATCTGCCATACTGGGGCCAATCCGAGGGAGAGCCTGCAAGAGGCGGGCGTCCGCCCCGTTAATATTGATTGGAAACGAAGCTTGAGGTTTCGCGAGCGTGTCGACAAAGACCCACATCTGAGTTTCAGTGTCTTGATCACTGAGATCGCTCAGGTCACTTCCGAATCCAACGTGAAGCGTATCAATTGCATCCAGCGAATCGGCTCGGTGAGATAGAAGCTGAAAGAGACTGTCGCTTTCGGCGTAATAGGCGTCATCGAAGCGGGACCGATTGTGTCGCCAGATTTGAAAAAAATTCCCGAGGATGATACACAGAAGCAGTGAAACGAGGATTTTGGCCTCTTTCTCTGTACAGTAGAGCCGTTCCTGGATCAGAAAGATCAGACGGGAGAACTGCTTGCGCCGTGGGGACAGGCTGAGTTTTTTTCGTGGCATATTTGGATCGGTAACTGTACTCCGGATTGACACGGATCGGGTCAAGCTGTAACGTGCAGTTGAATCTCTTCTCTTCCCGATTCAATACGCACAGACCAACCCAACTTTCGTTCATGGGCCTTCCCAATATTCTCCATACCGAAGCCGTTGTTTTGCGCTCAATAGACTTCAGCGAGACAAGCCGGATTGTTACGCTGTTCACGAGGCAGAAAGGGAAGATGGGTGTAATCGCGAAAGGTGCCAGAGCGGCCAAGTCCAGATTCGGTTCAACATTGGAGCCGATGAATCAGATCTCAACCGTGATTCACTGCAAGACCGGTCGAGAGCTTCAGATTTTGTCTGAAGCATCTCACGTTAAACATCACGATACACTTCGCTCATCCATCGAACGGATGGAGACTGGTCTGCGGATCATCGAGCTCGTCAATGCACTCATGCAGAATGATCAGAAGAATGAGCGGGTTTACGGATTGTTGATGGCCTCACTGATTGCACTCGAAGAAGCGCCGGGCAGAACGGGAAATCTATGGCCCTTCTTCCAACTCAGACTGGCTTCCATCCTCGGCTTCGAACCGACGTTTGAGAAAGATGTGGTAAACGAAATTGACTCTGACGATGCGGTGCTCGACTTGAATTCAGGCCAGATCAGCCTCGTTGCCGAGCCGGGGTATGTATCTGTTTCTTCCTCCAGGAAGACCCTCCGGGCATTTGCCGTGCTGGCACGCGCAGAGCTTTCGGATGTCATGCGAATGGAACTGGATTCTGAGACGGCTGCCAGTGTCGAGCATCTGGTCGCATCCTATCTGCGGCATCATGTCGACGACCAATATCCGACACGAAGCGCCCGTGTGTTTGCACAACTGTCGGCCAGGAGTTGACATAGGTCGATTATATGTTTATTATATGTGTCCAGATGGATAGATGTGAGCTGGATATAGGTATAATAACCAGTGTAATAACAAGGTAATGATATGCCACGCAGAGGGTTAACAGAAAAACAAGATTCATTTCTCGTATTCCTGAGAAATTATGTTCAGGAAGAAGGGGACTGGCCCACATACCGGGAAATCACCGAGCAATTCGGATTCCGGTCACCAAACAGTGTCACGCAGAATCTGCAGGCGCTGCAGAAAAAGGGGTACATCGTAAAAGAACAAGATGGGTTTTTCTTTCCCGACGAACGAGATTCTGAACCTGTTATGGCCGGTATTCCCGTGATGGGCATTATTACTGCAGGTAAATTGCAAGAAGCGGTAGAAGAACACCTGGGCACGATCACACTGGAGACGCTCTTCCCCAATCTGGATCAGATATTTGCAATCAGGGTTTCTGGAAATTCCATGATTGGCGCTGACATCAATGACGGCGATTACGTTCTTTTGATGGACGATGATATTCCCAATGGAGGAATTGGAGCGATTCTCTACGATGGAGAGACGTCGCTGAAAAAGGTTTTCTACGACGAAAAAGGACTTCGTCTTGAGCCGGCAAACGAAGAGTACGAAGACATTCACATTCGTCCAGATGTATTCGAGGAAGTCAGGGTACTTGGTCGCTACGTAGGACACATGAACCACACGGGGATATTCAGTTCGTCCCGCAAAGCTGTTGCATAAAAGAAGCTCATCTCAGAAGACTCGGGCAAAATTGCATGCAGTAACTGAAGGGAAGAGTGGAATGCCTTACCTTGGGTCGATTCTATAACCCCATCATCATTCCGCACGATCCATGCACTCAAGCCGGCTGGCAGCAATCTTCATCCTGCTGCTCGTTCCTTCAGTTCATGCTCAGGAGTTCGAATTCTCCTGGGATCAGGCAACCACTTACCGAATCGTCACCGATCGTTTCTCCAATGGAGACAGTTCGAACGATTTTGCGTACGGACGCGGCTTGGACGGGAATGGTAATTCGTACGAAACAGATTCCACAGGCCACTTTCTGGGAGGTGATTTCGCGGGTATTACGGGATGGATCGAAGACGGATACTTCGCAGACTTAGGAATCAATGTGCTGAGACTATCAGCTCCCTATGAGCAGGTTCACGGTTGGGTCGGTGGAGGAGATGGAGATTTCCAGCAGTACGCCTACGACGGTATGTGGCCTCTCGATTTTACGGAGAGCGATCGCGCATTCGGATCCAAGGCTGATTTTCAATTGCTTGTCGACACAGCTCATGCCCACGGAATGCGCGTGGTAGTCGATGTCAACCTCAGCTACGTCGGGCCTGCAACCATGCATGACATGGCTGCTTTCGGCTTTGGCGGCCTCACTTCTGACGGATGGAGATCCTGGACTCCGTCCAGCCGTGTGGGATGGCAGTCATACCAGAGAGAATATGTGACCTATACAGATTCTCTCGATTCGTGGAGCAGGTGGTGGGGATCGGAGTGGGTAAAAGCCGGAATCGCTGGATATGAATCCTGTGCCTCAAAAGAAGGATCAACATGTAACGATATTCTTCCCGCTCTGCGATCGGATGTCGATGTATCACAGATTCCTCATTTCCTTCAACTGAAATGGGGTGAAGAGAAGGCGAGTGCGCAGGCCGTGGAACTCGAATCATTTTTTGACCGAACCGGTGCCCGAAGATCCGCCGCCAATCACGTTGTAAAATGGATGACGGATTGGGTAGGAGAATTTGGTATCGACGGATTTCATCTTTCTGAGGCCGATCAGGTCGATCCTTCCGTCTCCTCGTTTCTAAAACAGGAAGCAACGGCGGCATTGGCACGATGGAAATCGGCCAATCCGCAAAAATCGCTGGACGATCGGGAGTTCTGGATGACAGGCAGCTCGTCGGTAACGGACTCACAGAGCAGTTTATACGGCTTTGATGCTGTTCATCGGCAAGTGAAATCAGTCGCGGCTGACAATGAGATGTCCACGTATTTCGAGGACCTGGTAGCCAGGGCCGGCGAAGAGGCTACGAGTTACGTCACTCACCTGTCGGCTGATGACGCGTCCCTGTTTGACAGGATGTCATTGCAGGACGCGGGCACGAAGTTTCTTCTCGCACCTGGAGCAGTTTCCATTTTTTATGGGGATGAATCTGCACGGAGGCCGGGCTCGGACGTATCGGATCCCTCGCACGCTGCGAATTCATTCATGAACTGGGCGGACGCGGATGAAGAGATTCTTTCTCACTGGCAAAAAATCGGAGCCTTCCGCGCGGCCCATCCCGCAGTCGCTACCGGCGGTTACGATATGGTTCAGGAATCGCCCTACGCGTTTCATCGCGGAATGAGGCAGGGCGCGGACACCGATCAAGTCGTAATCGTTCTTGGGGCCGAAGGCAAGACGAGAGTAAAGGTGTCCATCGTGTGGCCAGACGATACGATTCTACGTGATGCCTACACTGGAAATGTTTCTATCGTGTCTTTTGGCCAGGTCACCTTCGACGCCGCCCCGTCAGGACTGATGTTGCTTGAAGAGATGCCGATGGAGTGATACACCAGACTGATAGACGTGTCAAAATGCAAAGAGGGGGGCCAGCGAAGCTGGCCCCCCTCTTTTTTTGTAGCCCAGTAACGCGCTTCAGGCCTCAATATTCGAGGTATTGAGGAAGTCACGAAGAACGTAGTGGAGAATGCCTCCGTGTCTGTAGTACTCCACTTCAACAGGAGTATCCAGGCGGCAGTCAGCATCAAACTCTACGATCGTTCCATCGGTCTTCGTGGCCGTGACTCGGATCTGACTGAGAGCTTTCACATCATTCGTGACGGCGATGGAAAATGATTCCGTTCCATCGAGTCCCAGTGAGTCGGCCGTGCGACCTTCGGGATACTGCAGTGGAAGCACGCCCATGCCGATCAGATTGGATCGGTGAATACGCTCGTAACTTTCGGCGATCACAGCACTCACGCCGAGTAGCAGCGTTCCTTTAGCCGCCCAGTCACGACTGGAGCCCATACCGTAGTCTTTTCCGGAGAGCACTACCAGTGGGGTGCCGGCATCCTGATACTTCAGCGAAGCGTCGAAAATTGACATCGTTTCGTCTGTCGGGAAGTAGCGAGTCACACCACCTTCGATTCCGGGAACGAGATGATTCTTGATGCGGATATTTGCGAACGTTCCGCGCATCATCACCTGATGATTTCCGCGTCGCGAGCCGTACGAATTGAAATCCAGATACTCGACTTCATTGGCGAGAAGATAGTCTGCAGCCGGACTGTCTGGTGCAATCGCTCCGGCAGGAGAGATATGGTCCGTCGTAGTAGAGTCTCCAACTTTGGCAAGAACGCGCGCACCGCTGATTCCGGAAATTGAAGGCGTCTCAGCAGTCATTTCCATGAAAAACGGCGGTTCTTGTACGTACGTCGACGTATCGCTCCAGTCATAGATGGAGCCCTCCGGGATGGAAATGGCGTTCCAGAGCTCATTTGAGTCTTCGATGCCGTCATATTCCTTCCTGAACATCTCAGGTGTCACGCACCGATTAACCAGGTCGCGGACTTCTGCAGACGTTGGCCAGATGTCTTTCAAATAAACATCGTTGCCCGCGGAATCCTGTCCGATGGCATCGCTTGACAGATCGATATCGACCGTCCCTGCGATGGCATATGCCACGACGAGAGGAGGGGAGGCCAGATAGTTGGCCTGAACCAACTGGTGAATACGTCCCTCAAAGTTCCTGTTGCCAGATAGGACACCACTGACGATGAGATCACCTTCCCCGATAGCATTGGCAGTCGCCTCAGGCAGCGGACCTGAATTCCCGATACACGTCGTACACCCGTATCCAACCAGATTGAACCCCATCGCGTCCAGATACGGCCAAAGGTCGGCCTCTTCCAGATAATCGGTCACCACTTTCGAACCCGGTGCAAGACTGGTCTTAACATAAGGTGGCACTTTGAGTCCTCGTTCGACCGCCTTTTTGGCGACCAAACCTGCCCCGATCATGACCGAGGGATTGGACGTGTTGGTACAACTCGTAATCGCGGCAATGGTCACGTCACCGTGGTTCATATCGAGTTCGTTCGAGCGATCATCGCTGTAACTTCCCGTGCGTTCGAGTCGGTCGGCATCCAGACCAAAACCACGAGGTCCTGCCGGGCGAGAGAGTGACTGATGAAATTCAGACTGCATGTCTGGCAGCTCAATCCGGTCCTGCGGTCGTTTCGGCCCCGAAAGGCTCGGGACGATCGTTGACAGGTCCAGTTCGAGTACATCGATGAACTCCGGATCTGCAGAGTCGTCCGTGCGGAAAAGGCCCTGTGCTTTCGTATATCGACCAACTGTCTCAACGAGCTCTTCGTCCCGGCCGGTCCGGCTCAAGAAATCCAACGTTTCCTGGTCGATGGGGAAGAAGCCCATCGTGGCGCCGTATTCAGGTGCCATATTGGCGATAGTGGCTCGGTCGGGAATCGTCATATTTGACACGCCAGGACCGAAAAACTCTACGAATTTGCCGACAACGCCGTATTCGCGCAGCATCTGGGTAACTGTCAGGACGAGATCGGTAGCTGTGGCTCCCTCGGGCATTTCTCCTGATAGTTTAAATCCTACTACTTCCGGCATCAGCATATAAATGGGCTGACCCAGCATAACAGCTTCCGCTTCGATTCCTCCAACACCCCAACCGACCACGCCGAGGCCGTCGATCATGGTAGTGTGACTGTCGGTTCCCACGAGCGAGTCAGGGTAGTAGACGGACGTCCCGTCATTTTCTTCCTTGCTCCAGACTCCTCGTCCGATGTATTCGAGGTTGACCTGGTGGCAAATCCCTGATCCCGGAGGCACCACAGAGAAATTGTCGAATGCGCTTTTTCCCCATCGCAGAAACTCATATCGCTCCGCATTGCGTTCGAACTCGCGTTTCTCATTGATCATGAGTGCCTGGTCCTGGCCAAAAGAGTCTACCTGAACAGAGTGGTCTATGACGAGGTGAACGGGAACGCGGGGATTGATTTCTTCCGGGTCGCCGCCGAGTCTGGCCATGGCGCTCCTAAGTGCAGCCAGGTCTACCACAGCCGGGACGCCCGTGAAGTCCTGAAGCAGGACACGCGCAGGCATGAATGGAATCTCGACCTGATCTGGATTGGCCGGATTGTAGTTGGCCAGTTTTTCTACGTCTGCTTTTTCTACAAGGAATCCATCACAGTTTCTGAGCGCGCATTCGAGCAGCACTTTGATGGAGAACGGAAGCCTGTCAATTCCTTCATATCCTTGATCACGCAAGGCGGCGAGGCTGTACAGAAAGCCAGTGCCTGATCCTGTGTCAAATGATTGGCGGGTGCCGAAAAGATCTGTTTTGGTGTCGGGAGCGTTGCTCATGACTTGTATCGGTTGGACCCCGAGGGGCCGGTTAAACGAGCCTTAAAGATACCCATTTCCGACATGGCATTTTTGCTCAAAAACGACCAATAAAGCCTATAATCATTGATTCTGATGAATATAAAATGAAGCATAAATCATCCGATTCCAGAGACCATCGCGTCGATAGCAGTTTCCACCGTTCCAGATGCGCGATAGAACGGCGCATTTCTTACATGGTGTATTTAAGAGCCAGATTAAATCTTCGAGGTGCCCCTGGAGCGAATTCATCACCGCGAAATGCATTGTAGGTCGCTCGTTCGGCGTAGAGCGTGTCCGTCAGGTTGCCGATTCTGGCCAGAACACGCCAACTGGAATTTACTCCCAACGAAGCGCGAAGATTGAAGACATCATGACCATCGTATTTCGACGTGTTCCCGGCATCCATCCAGTAGCCCCCGATCCTGGAGTGTTCAATGCCCAGGTCCAGACCCTCAAGAACTTCTACCGTGTAAGAAACAGCCGAATTGAGAATGACGCGGGGTGCCACCTCCATCTCATTCCCCGAACGATCATTGCCGAGTTGGGTGACCCATTGCTCGTAGGTATGCCTGGCGTACGTGAATGAAGATGAAATTTCCAGTCCCGCCGGCAGGTCTATCTGCAGCCCGGTTTCCAATCCCTGATGAAGCGTTTCACCCGTATTCACGCTGCCGCGAGAACCATCCTCAAAATTGAAGGTGACGATATCATTTTTCTTCGTCATGGAATAGGCAGTTGCTTCGACACGAATATCATCAGTCAATCTGCTTCTCAGTCCCAGTTCATAACTGTCAACCTTCACAGGGTCGAGGCCAATGGAGTCGATTGAGCGGCCCTGTCGAAACATCTGTCTCTCAGATGGAACTCTGAATGCATGTCGATAGGATGCAAACACGTTCACGTTCTCTTGGAGGTCATACGTGAAGCCCAGTTTTGGACTGAAATGAGTATAGGATTTAACGTCCGAAGAAGGTCGACGGTGAGAACCAGTCTGAACTTCCGAAAGATTGTTCGTGTAGTCATACCCTGACAGGTCGAGACGCAATCCAGTGGTAATACGAAAAGCTGGGACGGGACTGAATTCCGCGTGAACGAAAGGCGATGCTTGACGATAGGTTACATCGTAGTCGTATTGTGCGCCGGCCTCCTCGTATTCGACGAAGATTTTCCCTTCCCGAGTTGGTATAAGTTCATCTTCCTGCCTGCTACCCGGGCTCATATCTACGTCTACTCCCGATACTATCCTCGAACGCCATTTGCCGAAGTCTCTCTGAAGCTTCAATTGCATTCCGACAGAATAATTCTCTGTCTCCCAGGTGGCGGGATCGAAGGAAAGAGCCCAGTTCGGCAACAGTTCCATGGCGCTGTATCGGAAGAATGGAGTCACGCTGAGCAGCGAATGATTTCCGAAGCGTTCAATCGCGGTCGAAATGCGCACAGATTTTACCGTACGAAATGAGACGGGGGTGTAGTGCAGTCGCGCATCCTGCAGATAGTCCTCTTCCGAAATAGCTGCGATTCCCGCAGGATGTTGATCAACATTGGAAAGAGCGGCAACCGTTTTCAATTTAATCCGGTCGCCCGCCGTTCTTTCCCACGTGAGATTCAAACTCTGCCGTGCGTATTCCGTGTCGTTTCTCCAACCATCTGAATCTGTGATATTGATATCCATCCTGAATCCATCGCGACCTCTTCTCGTAGCTCCTGAAAGCAGGAGGCGCTTGAATCCGAAAGAACCGCCTTCGACTGTCGCTCCTACCATGGCTTCGCTCGGAAGAGGCGCCGTGAGCACATTTATCACTCCTCCGATGGCGTCGCTCCCATAAAGCGCCGTTCCGGGACCCTTGATGATCTCTACTCCTCCAGCTTGCGGCACATTGACCTCAAAAAGAGCGTTGTGATTGAAGAAACCGGTCGACCGCGTGGGAATACCGTTTTCCAGATAGAGATAGTGAGCGAGCGTCGACAGTGGCTGACGGATAGCCGTCAGGTGTCCTTCTCCTTCCGTGGCGTTGATCCAGACTCCTGGAATTCTGCCCGCTATCTGGGAAGGATGAGCTGGATTTAGTCTTTGGATGAGTGACTCATCAATCGACCCGATCGATGCCGATACATCGTTTCGAAACTGAGATTCCCGCGTGGCAGAAACCACAATTTCACCCATCTGGAGCTCAGACACTCTGATTTCAATGATTCCCAAATCGGATGATTGAGCGGACAGGTCGAGGCTCAGCGAGGTTTCAGCGTAGCCTACATGCCGGACGATGAGCGTTTGTCCTCCCTCAGGAACTCCCACCATCGAAAACTCTCCAGCCAGATTCGTGACAGCATTTTTGGGACTGCCAATGAGAAAAACGTGAGCGCCCGGAAGAGGGTGTTTTGTTTCTTCATCGACCACTTGGCCGCGGAGCGTCAACAAATCCTGTGCTTGCAGTTTCGGAGCCGCTATTAGTAAGAGCTGGAGAGTGAGCGCGATTGAGAAGGAAGGCTTCATCGTTCGGGGGTACACGGTTCAGACAGGCAAGAAAATTTGAGGTCTCCCGTTTGAGAGATTGCCGGACTATCTTGGGATCGTATACCCGTTTTCAAGGTGTATACAGTTCAAGATAAAATCCGTCGTTGGTTCTGGTAACCGTCGCAAGGTATTTCCCGGCTTCAAAGGAAACCAGACCCTTCTGAAAGTGGAGGCAAGAAATGCTCTCAGTTGCAGACTTGTTAAGAGACAGCGCGTACGTAAATGGTTACTGGATGGAAGCAGATTCCGGTGCACGATTTTCAGTTTCAAATCCCGCCGACGGGCAAGTTATAGCGTCCGTTCCGGATATGGCTGATGGCGATGCACGTCTGGCCATTGAAGCTGCTGCCAGTGCATTTACTGACTGGAAATCCCGCCTGGCGAGTGACAGAGCAAGTTTTCTCGAAAAGTGGCATGATC
>Ga0209992_10003616_pt1 | contig 12839 bp, 9 predicted proteins | sample 2SBtaG_2_FD_182564 | JGI IMG/M metagenome (GOLD analysis project Ga0209992, IMG submission 182564) | Deep subsurface microbial communities from Kolumbo volcano to uncover new lineages of life (NeLLi) - 2SBTROV12_ACTIVE470 metaG (SPAdes)... | ecosystem: Environmental > Aquatic > Marine > Volcanic... | reverse complement strand
TTTTGAGTGATCACGAAGTTCGGGAGGATGGGTCGTCCGGTCAATCAAGATGCGGCCCTCGACAATGCCCACTTCCCGTGCCGCAAGCTGTAGGAATCCGCCGCCTGCCGCGAATCCGACCAAGTGTGCCCACACCAGACTGGATTCCTTGACTCCCTTGGCGGGCCAAGGTGGTGACATGTTGGGTCTTCGGGCGCGATATGAGTTCAAGCACTTGACCTTCGCTCCCATCGCCTCCCGGAACCCCTTTGAGTATGGGCTTGCACTCATCACGACGGGCACTGCGGCATGGCTACCCAGCAGTTCAAGTAGTTCCATTTGGAACGGTAACGTCAGCTTCCTACCTTTCGCGTTGCCGCGTACCCCGTGTTTTCTGCGAAGTTTTCCTACCGCCAGCGACAATCCTGAGATTTCCACGTCAGGGAGGGAAATCGAGGCAGCCACGCCGACCGATGATCCGGACTCCACCGCCTTCTCATAGTCCGTCCACGCAAACGTCCCGGACTCATCAACGCAGCTCGTGGCTGCCATTGGAACGTGCTTTGGGTCAGTCGATGTCGTCGTGGCTGCCACTCGAAGAAGTCGTCCGGTTTAGCTTGAAGGGTCACTCCGCACGAGGCTCTTCGCCGAACCTCGACGGCGTTGGGGAGTGACGCTCAGCCTACACCTGTGAGGGGAATCTCAAAAGGCATCCGGTCTGAGGACCCTTACGAAGATCGGTACCCTGGCGCCCAAAGTGTCGGGCAGCACGAGTGATGCGATGGCTGCGCATTCGCCCCGCCTGGATTGACGCAGCGTCAGTTTGGAGCGGGGACAGTCCACCTTAGGCGGTCTCTTGCTGTGTCGCTGCCTCCTCCGTCTGATCCGCAAGGACATCGTGCTCGACGTAGTGCTGAAACGACGCCACGTCGGTGAAGTACCGGAAACCGCTGGCATTGGCCGCTGCAAGAATCTCCGGCCCCTCGTTGATGAGCACGGCGACGGGTTCGCTGAACCCCTCCTGCAAGCCTGTGGGCCACGCGAGGTCCAGGATCGCTCTCGGCTCGCCGGTAGTGGGGTCGGCAAGCTCGTAGAGGCACTCGCCCTCAGGCAAGCCTCGATCAGTAACCCACTCGGCGACTTCCAAGAGCAGCTGCTCCTCCTCGTCGCTCTCGACACCACCTGTATTCGAGCCAGCGACAGGCAGGGGCACTGGGGCTGCATCCTCCAGCGCAAGTGGCGCCGACAGCACCTCTGTGTCCTCTAGGTCGTCACCGTGCAGAAGGTCGGAGAGGAACGTATTCGCCGCTTTTGCGAGGAGCTGCTTGCGGGCCTCAAGGAAGTCGAGGTAGTTCTCGACCTTCCACAGCTCCGGGTCGTCGGGAATCCACTGAGACGAGAGTGCGCCCGGCTGAGCTTGCTCGATCTCAGGAAAGTAGTCGGAGGGTGGCCGGGCGCCGATCGCTAAGTTCGTGTCTTTAGTCTGGAAGCAGAAGTTTGCCACCGCGTTGATCTCTGCTCGACGATACGTCTTGCGGAGCTGTTTCTTCGGGAAGATGTGGTGGACTTCGAGCTTGCTCATCTTGCCCAGCATGTTGCTCTTGAGCGGGATTCCCGTGCCCCAGTCTCGCGCCTCACCAACGCGCGTCAGCATGTACAGCATGGGGTAGAAGCGCGCACCCCTGCTGTAGCCACCAAAGTGTCCAGGTGCGACACGCAAGCTCCCGTGCCAGAGTCGTATTTCTTGGATCAAGCGATCGAGCCCGCCGTCTAGCTCCTCCAACACGCGAAGGTCCTGATCGATGACCGTCTCCGTCGATCCGGAGAACCGCCCCCACATCGCACTTTGCAAATACCAAAACAGCAGCTTGTCTTGCTCGGCAGCGTCGTTGAGCTGGCCTCCACGTCGGCTGAGGTAGTGGACCATGACAGGAAGCGCGTACTTGCCGAAGAACACGCGGTCGTGGTCGAGCCCCAAGCGACCGGCGATGATGTTGAGCAGGTGGTCGATGCTCCGCTCGGCGCGCAATATTCCATCCTTGATCTTCGCAGGTTCCACGCCTTGAAGGTGGCTGAACTTAGCCTCTCCCGTCACGATCGTGTTGGTGTTGCGGAGCAACCAGTCCAGATTGAAGTGGTAGCCCGCCTCCTGCCATCGCTGGAGCGACTTTCTCATCCGCTCTCGGCCCTCAGGCCAGTCGGCGCAGATCCGTGCGAGCGCGAGGTCGCCTTGAGACAGCTTGGTGCCGCCGCTGTTGACGCGGTTGAAGATGTCGACGACGACGTCAATGGTCTTGTTGTCACCCGTGACCTCTTCGATGTGCAGGTCGATCTCGCGGATGCCGAGGATTTGGTTGAGGCGCCCAATGTACGCGCTGAGCTGGGGGGCAAGCTCTGGAGTTGTGCCCAGTTGCGTCACGAGTTTTCCCAGACCATCGTTTCCATCACGCATGAGCTTGGACACGTCGATCCAGAGCAGATCATCCTTCATCTTGAGCGGCTGGTAGAAGGCGAACTCCTCGCGATCCAGGTGGTAATACAGGCCAGTGAACGCCTTCGCGTGCCCATCGAAGAACTTTGGAGGCTCACCGCGAACGATCCCGTACAGAGACGTCATCCGCTGCTGACCGTCCAGCAGGAGCTTGACGATGCCGGAAGCCAGTTCTCCATCGCCACGGTGCTCAGCGGTCTCGGACTCGGTGGCCCACACAAGAAGACTCCCGACGGGATGGCGCCGGTACAGCGAGTCCATGAGGCCGCGCACTTGATCGCGGTTCCACACGTAGCCGCGCTGAAACTCCGGCAGCGCCATGTGGCCACTATCGATGTGGTCAAGGATCGTGCTGACCTTCATTTTGTTCTTTCCCTCACAGAGATCGCCTCGCAGGAGCGAGCACTGGGTAGCCGAAGGTTCCGAGACTCGTCACAGCCAGCCTACCCCACACTCCGGGTCGTTCGGAAGGCTAGCTCCCGCGCGCCACCCCTGTCTGGTGGTCATGGCAGAAACCCAAGGCGCCATCCCACAACCACAGCAGAACCAAGGGGTGCCGTCCGCGTCGTGGCTGCTGCACCACTTGGATAGGATCGATCGGGAAATCGCATGATAGGAGCCAGGGCACACCGCCCAGACCACCGTTGGGCAGGCAAGCACGGGAGATCACAACAATGGCCACGCAAAAGAGGCTTGTATGCCGTTGCGGAGAGTTCCCCACTCAACTCTTTGGCGCGCTGCGAAGCATTGCAACACACGGAGTTCAGGAGTGTCCGACATGCTCACGCCCGCGCGTGCTTGAGCTTGACTTCGATCTTGGCCTGGAAGCGGGTCGAAAGCCGTCCCGAGTCTTGGCGGCATATCTGCCTTCGCGCAGAAAGAAGTGGACGTTGAAGAAGGGGCCGAACCGAGGCTTTCGGGTCGAGTTCTTCCCTTTCCTCGTCGTTCTCCAAGCAGGTCGCACGAGCTACCGCTGGCTTCCTTACTGGCATGTACTCACCAAGGGCGATACGAGAAAGACAAAGTACGGCCAGTGGGCGCCGCTTCTCCGGCAGCATATGTTTGACAGCCTCCTAGAGAAGGCTCGCGCTGATGGCTATTGATCAGGTGATGGCGGCATCCTGACACGGCGGTTGCACCGGACCACCCGCTTCGCGGCGGGCAAAATGAGCTTCGCCAGGAACCCTGCTGCTCGCTCCTACGAGTTCTCGACGTAAGTCAGCCTGCCAAGGGCAGGGTCGAACGGCACGAGCCCCAAGGTGCTTTGGTCTAGCTCGTTGACCACTTCCGGCATGTCCTCGAAGAAGATCCCGATCTCCAGCCGCTTGCAGACGTTCGCCTTCCACTCGTAGAAACCCTGCTCCACGAGTTCACCGGCTGCTGGCAGGATCACCTCGGTGAACGCGATCCCCATCTCGCGTAGATCGCCCTCGACCTCGTCCTGCCCCTCGCGATAGCTGATCACGTACACGGCGTGCCCTGCGTCGATCAGCGCCTTGCTGACCAAGGCGAAGAACTCAGGGTGGCGTGTGATCGTGTCGTCGATGTCGAGGGCTACGCGCATTGGCCGTGATCTCCAGCACGAGGACGCCGGGGCCAGGGCGCTCTGACGGCTGACCCACCCGGGAATCGTAACGAAACGCCGGTCCGCAGCAGCTTCGGGAGACGTGACACCGTGTCAGTTGTCTTGGGCACTTCAGAACAACCACACTGCCGATCCGCACTTCTGTACCGCCAACCGCTCCGCCGTACCCTCCCCCTCCTAGAATCTGACGCACCCGCTGCGTACCGCGATCGAGTTGTTCGCCAGCAGCGCGTTCTTGCTTGCTGGGCAGTCGCAGCGCAAGATGCGGGCTCTTCAGGTGCCGCCTTCGTTGCGCGGCACCTTTGGCGAAGCTGGCCGAGAGTGCGTCTCTCTGACGCCATTGTGCCGCTCGCTGCTCACCCTTCGTTCTGCGAGGATTCCCTATGTGGATTCAGCACCCGCGCCTTGGCGCCTTCAGTATCGTCCTGGCCGACAACTTGGACACCCATCAGCCCAATCCCGACGTGGTCATGCTTCGTGCGCGCCGCGTCGAACATCTACGCCTGCTTCGAGAAGCGTGTCCGTCCCTGGCAGATGCCGAGATCATCGAGAGCGGTCCGCACCACGACTATTTTTGGCGGATCATCGCTCCAAAAACGAGCTTCGTGGAGGCTCTTGGCGTGCTTGGCAAGGGGCTGGACTACCGGAACGTCAAGGACACGGCTCACGCGGCGGAAGTGCGAGTTGGCACCCAGTTCGTCCAAGCACTGCACCGCATCTGGTCCACGCTGAACGCGATTCAGCGCCTGTCATCGCACTAGTCGGTACCGCTACCTCGCCGGAGCCGAGCCTCCGCCACGCCCCTTTCTTGATGATCGGCGGGACACTCTCGGTGCTAAGCTGACCCATCGAGAAGGAGCACTGCTCCAAGGACAAGTCGCACACCGAGGCAAGGCGGCAACCGTGCACTCTCCGGATCCTGGCCAAGTCGTCGTCTGCACACGCTGCGGCCAGAAGAACCGCCTCGGCGACCGTGGCTCGGACCTCCGACCGATCTGCGGTGCGTGTCGATCCCCCCTCGTAGTGGCTGCCACCGGTTCGCAGCCGACGAACTACTCCAACTCGTGGAATGGCGGGGGGCTCGTGTGGGCTGGGCTGTTGCTCGTGGTCATCGTCGTGTGGGCAATCGCCCCAGACAGAACCAAGGCGCGGCCACACCAGAGGACGCCAGCGCGTTCCCGGCCAGTACAACAGACGGGTCTCCCGAGCGACTCCCTCGCCCGCGAAGCGACCGCCCTCACGCCTGTCCCTAAGCCAATCCACGGATCGACAGCCATCCTCACGAAGCGGGAGCGAACGGCTCCGTTGACCCTGCGCGCCGCTCCGGACTCCGACTTTTTCGTGAAGCTCGTGGATACGCAGGAAGGGAACACCGTGCTGACCGCCTTCCTCCACCGTCGAAGGCAGTTGAAACTTGAGGTACCAACTGGTTCGTACAGCCTCAAATTCGCTACTGGAACCGAGTGGTACGGTGACAAGCACCTGTTTGGCCCCGACACGGCCTACAACAGCGCCAACAAGGTATTCACTTTCGTGGACAACGGCTTCAACGTTTCGGGGTACACGGTAACCCTCAACAGGGTAGTTGGTGGCAATCTGCCGACCTCAAGCATACTGGCATCGGAGTTTTGACGCATGAGCCCCCGAACCCTCTACATCTCAGAGGAGAAGCCGCTGCGGCTCAAGAGCATCTTCGGCACAGCCACTCTCTACCCGGACCGCATCGAGCACCGTGGGGAGACACGGCAACTCGCTGATGTAACGCACATCGAGTGGCACTGGCTCTCACAGACGATCAACTTCCTGAACCAGCAGCACACTCACCTAGTCCTGCACTGCAAGGGTCATCCCAGCCCGCTCAAGATCAACAGGACCTCGATGTACGCCACGCCGAAGCTGGTGATAGCCTACGAGTACATCGCCCAGCAGACGTTCGAACAACGTGTTGCGGGATACGTGAGCCAACTCGAACGAGATGGTCACTTCGAGTACCAGGGCCACAGGTTCTGTTCCGACGGAACCGTCGCGAAGGGACAGGCTTCTCTTCCGTTGTCGAGTGCCAAGTTTGAGCCGTTCAAGATGACCCTCTCAGAGGGCGGCCTCTTCGGCACAAAGTTCCGCATAGACCTACGAGTCGATCGCGACGTAGTCACCGCACTCTTCAACCACATTCAAGAGCATCCCATCCCCCCAGCCGACTTGCGCGCAGCCACCGAGCACCGCAAGCAGGCTCAGCGGGTACTCGACGACCTGACGACAGACCTCGTCTTCCTCTTCGTCAAGCTGGGGGAGGCCGATGGAACGCTGTGCGAACGCGAGCGCCGGAAGATCGGGCGGCTGCTCCGCGACGGACTGGGCCTGCCAACACCACCGCCAGCGTCGCTGGATGCCCTGGTACAGCAAGCGAGCACCTCACCTGAGCCCTTCGAGTTCTATGCGCGACGGATCATTCGTCGCCAAACAACACCCTCCGCGCTCAAGCCCGCGATCCTCGACGCACTCTTCGAAGTCGCAACCGCCGACAACAATCTCAGTGCTGAGGAAGAACTCCTCCTCGAAGAAGCCGAGGCTGTCTTCGGACTACCAGGGCCGCGATACTCAGCACACAAAGCCCGACGTGCTGCTCAGAGCCGACGGCGAACCAACGGCGCGGAGGTCCACTACCGCGTCTTGGGACTCGATGCCTCCGCCTCCATCGAGCACATCAAGCAGAGATACCGGCGACTCGTAATGCAGTACCACCCAGACCGCTCACAACACCTCGGAGATTCGTTCGTAGGAGAAGCTGAGATCCGAATCAAGAGCATCAACGAGGCCTACGAGCAGATCTGTGCGATGCGCGGCATCTGACTGCATGACGCCCACCCACCAAGAAGGGTCACGCCGGCGATCGCTCAAGACGGGATCGCCGGACGCGTACCGATCCACCACACGCCGGGCAAAGACCAAGCACGGCGACGACGAGCACAAGTACACGCATTCTCTGGATCATCCTGCCTCCCGAGGAGAGCCGATCAGCTCCCAGCCGGGCCGCCTCAGCCACTGACGGGGACATTGTATCCCTAACTGGAGTATCCCGAGAGCGGATCTGGCGTCAGCGCATGACTCGGTAGTGGGCTGCTTCGCCACCGAAAGACGAGCCGTGATGGGTGCCCTGATGTCGGTCCACACGAATCGCCACCGCCGCTTCCTCGCCCACCTGCGACAAGCTCGCAAGGACGCTGGGCTCACGCAGGTCGAGGTCGCTCGACGGATGCGGCGGCCGCAGAGCTGGGTGTCCAAGTGCGAGACCGAGGAGCGCAGGATTGACGCTGTCGAGTTCGCTGATCTGGCCGCGTTGTACGGAAAGCCAATGGAATGGTTCGTACGGAAGGGGCGCTGAGCCTAGCCGACGGCGACCGCGTCGCTTTCGTCCAGGCCGAGGCGCTCTCCCGGCAGTGCTCGCACGGCTGACGCGCTGAACGCTTCTTGGGTTGCACGAGCGTGCGCGACGCTGGTTTCCAGGCGATCAAGCAGCACCATCAACTCGTTGACCCTGTCCACGATGCGTATCTGCTCAGGCAGTGGGGGGATCGCCAGCGGCAGATTGAACAGAGGTTCCGTGGGCAACTTGCATGTTCCATGCGTGGACCGCGAAACGAGTTGGAGGACGTGACGCTTTGATGCCTTGAGTAGCAAGAGCAGGTAACGCGCAATCCTGGAATCAAAAGGCACGAGAGCCTTCATGTCCTGGTTGATGGTGGTCTCCACCGTCGTCAAGGCGACGGGGAAGGAATGGGCCAAGATCATTCCGCGAACAACCATCAGCACCGAACCAGATGGTATGCGCTTCACAGAGGATCCTTCTACGGCTGCGTCAGTGATGGAGTCCTGAGAAGCTCCGAGCAGGTCGACCTTCATGTCCTTCGGACTCACCCAGGGGATCGTTCCACCCCAGAACTGGGCGTTTCCTTTGCTCGGAGTTCCGCCTCCACGTACATCGCCGAGCCGCTCTATCGTGCTCCACGCCCAGCCGCTCGGTGGATCGCAGTCCGTGACCTCAGCACGGTCGCCCAACAGCTCTGCGGCAGGAGGGTCAGATTCGTTCTGTTCGACGAGGTAGCCCTTCGCCGCAAGTTCGAGGATGGTCTGGCGGAGCGGAGGGATGTCGGCGGGGTCGATGAAGAGGTCGTGCATGTGGTCCGCGATGCGGGACCACGCGGTCTTCACCTCCTCGGCGTCGTTGGCGTCCTGGAGGGCGGCGAGCGCGGCGTCTCGGAGCTGCGCTCGGGTGGCGTCTCGCGCTTCCTTTGCCGCCTCCAGGCGGTCGAGCAGAACCGTCAGCTCGTCAACGCGGGCGACGATGCGCCTTTGTTCCTCTAGCGGAGGCACCGGCAACAAGAACTGCCGTAGGCTAGCCATGCTGAGCCCCTCTCGCGAGATCCCTACCTGAACGTCCATAATCGCGCGATAGCCGACGGGCGAGATCAGGAAGAGGTGGACCCACTTATTCGTGTCGGGGTCTACCTGTCGGACGATTGCGACATGTTGACTTACGTTTGCTTCGTCGAAGTTGTCGGGCACGATGGCTGATCTAGCGATGCTTGCTCCGGTGATGTTCAGTAGGACATCTCGCGGCCGAACAACAGTATTCGCCATCGTTTGGTGAATGCTCTGGGGGATGCGCGCAGCGTCGTTTAGGCGAAGGCCGCCATTCCATACGTTTTGTGAGCGGATGAAAGTCACGCCGTCATCGGTGTACGCCCGCTTTCCCCCCTTGGGAGTGCTTCCCGCGCCGAGTTTCTTGTGGAAGCACTCGAACCGCGTCTACGCCCAACCCTGGGGAACCTCAACCGAGCTGTCGTGTGGGGCGATCTTTGGAACTGACCTGGGCTTAGGGATGAGCTTGTCCCTGAGCAGTCTGTCCTTCTCTGCCTCGATTCGCTCTAGCAGCGCACGCGCGGGTTCCTCCTCCGGGTTCTGAGGGACGAGAAGACCTCGCACAGCGAGTTCCAACACCAGCCCCCTGATCTGGACGATGCCGTTGGGAGCGTCAGCTAACGTCTCGAAAGCTGCGAGAAGCTCCTCCGCGTTCAAGCCCCTGCCCCGAGCGCGGCCGTGAGCACCTGCCGCAGCTCTTCACGGATAGCTGATGCAGTGTCCCGTTGTTCGTTGAATCGAGCGAGCAGAACTTCGGGGTCTTCGTGGTTTGTCTCGGGAGCGTTCGGGTTCTTAATATTGAGGTTGTAGGCGCGCTCGCGGAGCTGGGCGATGTCTACTCGCCACGCTCGCTCCGTCTCCTGACGATCAGTCCACCACGCCTTCTCGGGCTCGAATTCCTCAATCCGCATCGGCTTGGTCTTCGAGTAGGACTTGTAGCCCTCGGGGTAGGGATGCTCGTAGTACCAGACCTCCTCGGTCGAACGGCCCTTCTCGAAGAACAGGACGTTCGTGTTGATCGAGGTGTAGGGCGAGAACACGCCCTTGGGAAGACGGACGACCGTGTGGAGGTTGCACTCCGTCAGGAGCCGCTCCTTGATGCGCGTCTTCACCCCCTCGCCGAACAGAGTCCCGTCCGGCAGGACCACTGCCGCTCGGCCTCTCGGCTTGAGTAGCTCCATGATGAGCACGAGAAAGAGGTCGGCTGTCTCGCTTGTGCGGAACTCGGTCGGGAAGTTGTTCTCGATCCCGTCCTCCTCCACTCCCCCGAAAGGCGGGTTGGTCACGACAACATCCACCCGGTCCTTGGTGGTGATGTCGCGGAGGGGGCGCGATAGCGTGTTGTCGTGACGCACTCCCGTCGGAACGTCGATGCCGTGCACGATCATGTTGGTCGTGCAAAGGAGATGCGGAAGCGGCTTCTTCTCGACGCCGTGGATGCAGCTATGTAGCTCCTGCTCCTGCTCGGCAGTCTTGACCTCGTTGCTGCGGATGTGCTCGATCGAACAGGTGAGGAAACCCCCGGTGCCGCAGGCGGGGTCGAAGATCTTCTCCCCGAGCTTCGGGTTGATCATGTCCACAGCGAACTGCGTGAGCGCACGGGGGGTGTAATACTCCCCGGCGTTGCCCGCGCCCTGGAGCCCTTGAAGGACCTGCTCGTACACATCCCCGAAGAGGTGACGACTCTTGCTGTCGTTGAAGTCGATCCCGGACTGGACCTTGTTGACGACCTGCCGAACGAGGGTGCCCGATTTCATGTACTGGTAGGCGTCCTCAAAGACGCTGCGCACGAGGGCCTTGCGGCGGTGCAGGGCGTCGGCGGCGCGAGAGGCGTTGTCGCGGACTTCGACGCGTGGTCCTGGATCTAGGTTCTTGAGCGCGGGGAAGAGCGAGTCATTCAGGAAACCGAGTAGACCATCACCCGTCAGTCCTTCCGCGTCGGCGGCCCAGGTCCGCCAACGTAGGTCTTCGGCGACTTGCTCGTCGCCACCATCCGTCCAGCGCACGTTCACGAGCGGGGACTCGAAGCCATCTTCGATCAGCTCTAGCTCCCGTTCGCGGTCGTCCCAAATCTTGAGGAGGAACAGCCAGACGAGCTGGCCGATGCGCTGGGCATCGCCATCGACTCCCACGTCCTTGCGCATGATGTTTTGGATGGACTTGACGGTTGCTGAGAGCGACATGCGGGGCGTCCTGGTGGGCTAGGCTGCGCGAGAGTAGAGGGCACGTTCGAGTTCGTGTATGGCGGCGAGATAGCCGTCCTTGCCGCCGAAGCTCTTGAGGATCTCGACCGTGGTGCCGAGATCGGAGATGGGCTGGACGCGGAGGACTGCGAGGTCCTCGACGGCGAGAAGCCCCTGGTCGGAATACTTGTCGAGCAGGGCATTGAGTACGGCGCGAGCCTTCGCGCCGTACTTCGTGAACACGTCGCGCTTGCGGACCTCGGCGGCGCGCTCCTGCCTCGTGAGCGGCGGCTGGCCGTAGACGATGTGGCAGATGAGGTCGAACGGGTCGTAGTCGGCTCCGACCTGCTCACGCAGCTCATCCAGGAACAGCCCCTGATCGGCGAGTTCGTCCAGGATGGCACGCTTGCGATCGGCGCTCTCCCATCCCTGGAGGAAGTCTTCCAGGGTGGCGTACTGCTCGTGAACGGTGCGCTTGGTGTAGTCGGTAAGCGACTCGGTGATGAGGTTCCCGTGCGGGTCGAGGTACTGGACTCGCTCCGAGACGACGGAGACCGGCAGATCCCCGATGACGTACCGCGTGCTTCCTTCGGGGGGCGGCGGCGTGATGGGGGGATCTGAGTCGTCGTCGTCTCCGCCGGTGCCGCCCGTACCGCGTGTCCCGTCAATGATGATCTCGGGTTCGCCGTCGAAATCGGGGTCGGCGAACAACTCGGTCGCCTTCTTGAAGTCCATCACGGTGAACCAGAGCTTGCCCGTGTCCTCGTGGATGCGGGTGCCACGCCCGATGATCTGCTTGAACTCGATCATCGACTGGATGGACTGGTCGAGGACGATCAGCTTGCAAGTCTTGGCATCCACGCCCGTCGAGAGCAGCTTCGAGGTCGTTGCGATCACCGGGTAGCGGCGCTCGGGATGGATGAAGTCGTCCAGGGCGAGCTTGCCCTCGTCGTTGTCGCCGGTGATCTGGACGACGAACTTCGAGACGTTCGTGAGTTCCTCGGGGTACTTGTCGGCGACTTCGTTGATGAGGGCGCGGCGCATCCGTGAGGCGTGGGCGATGTTCTCGCAGAAGACGATCGCCTTGCCGTAAGGGTCCGTCTTCCCCATGTACTCGACGATCTTCTCCGCGACAAGCTTCGTGCGCTGGTTCAAGATCAGCACGCGGTCCATGTCTTTCTGGTTGTAGATCCGATCCTCGATGTCCTGACCGAGGTCGTCCTGCATCCCGGCTGAGGGTCTCCAGCCTTGGAGGTCTCGGTCAAGGTCGATGCGCACGACCTTGTAGGGAGCGAGGAACCCGTCGTCGATACCCTGCTTGAGCGAGTAGGTGTAGATCGGATCGCCGAAGTAGGTGAGCGTGGAGACATCCTTCGTCTCCTTCGGGGTCGCGGTCAAGCCGAGGTGAATCGCGGAGGTGAAGTAGTCGAGGATCGCACGCCATGCGCTCGTCTCGCGGGCGCTTCCTCGATGGCACTCGTCGATCACGATCAGGTCGAAGAAGTCCGGGGAGAACTGCTTGTAGATGTCCGCTGACTCTTCGGTTCCGGTGATCGCTTGGTAGAGCGCGAGGTAGACCTCGTACGAGGTGTCCGCCATGCGGTGGCGGATCTTGGTCATCACCTGCCCGAACGGCTTGAAGTCGTTGGTGATGGTCTGGTCGGCGAGGATGTTGCGATCGACGAGGAAGAGGATGCGCTTGGCGCGCTTTGCCTTCCACAGCCGCCAGATGATCTGGAAGGCCGTGAAAGTTTTTCCTGTCCCGGTCGCCATGGCGAGCAGGACACGGCGCTTACCTCGGGCGACGGCCTCGACAGCGCACTGCACTGCATTTCGCTGGTAGTAGCGCGGCTCCTTGCCGCCGAAGTCGTCGTAGTAGGGGTGTCGAGCTAGAGCGACTGCCTCATCGGAGAGACCATTCGCGGCTTGGTATCGGCTCCAGAGGTCGCCGGGTGAGGGGAACTCATCGAGGGCGATCTGCCGCTCGACGGGGTTCGAGTTGCCGGTGCGGTCGTGAAAGATGAAGCCGGTACCGTTGCTCGTGAAGACAAACGGGACCTGGAGGGACTCGGCGTAAGCCAGGGCCTGTTGCATCCCGCCGCCGATGGGTTGGTTCGGCCCCTTGGCCTCGACGACCGCGAGTGGGAGATTGGGCTGGTAGGAAAGGAGGTAGTCCGCGCGC